>Ga0181612_138751_pt1 | contig 14531 bp, 10 predicted proteins | sample HoacroProtozoa21_FD_119630 | JGI IMG/M metagenome (GOLD analysis project Ga0181612, IMG submission 119630) | Hoatzin crop microbial communities from Cojedes, Venezuel. Combined Assembly of Gp0051906, Gp0051904, Gp0051908 | reverse complement strand
CCTTTCCCTTTCCCTTTCCCTTTCCCTTTCCCTTTCCCTTTTTTCCTTTTCCTTTTTTCCTTTTCCTTTTCCTTTTCCCAGAGCTGCTGTCACCTTTTCATTTTAGGCTCTGTGAGCCTCCCAAGGCAAGTCAATCTTGCATGGCAAGCCATGGCCCAGGGCCATGGGGCCGGTGGCATCTCGCGGGCTGCGGGACAGTCACGCTGCAGAGCTGGCACTGCTCTGCTCAGCCCGAGCAGGTCTTGGTGTGAGCAGCATTAGCATCCCAGCAATTAGTGGAGCTATGTTGATTTGCATCAAGCTCAGAGCATAAGGAGTACCAGGCCAGATGGCAAATTGTGTGTGTTCCTGAAAACAACAGTAATGTACGCGGGGCTTGAACGGGGCGCTGGTGATGTTAATGAATCTCTGAAATGACCCTGCTCGCACGAGCTCGGAATCGAGCCACGGTTCGGCCGCTGTGGTCATGGCCCAGCTTTCTGGCTCAGCCTGAAGACCACCTGCGTGGGTGCGAAGGAGGAGTAACCCTCTGGAGCACTCAGCGAGGCGAAGCCAGCACACGCCAGGCTTGGATCAATCGCCTGTCCTAGATGTGTTTGATGTCCTTGAGTAAGCTACTGCTTTTTCATGCACTACCATTTCTCCAACTTCAAACAGGCTTAGCAGCGGCAGGGCTGCCGGCCTCGGGGTCTGGCTCCTCGGTGCCCCTGATGTGAAGGTGCTGGACTGTGTGGGCACCTCGGGTCTGCCCAGCCAGCACCAGTGCCTCATCACGAGAAGGATCACACGTGTAGGCTCCATCACGGACTTTCTCCAGATCTTGATCTGAATGTGCTGGCTTGGAGCCATCACTAATATCTGCTGTTCAGCCCTGAAATACAAATCAAGCTGATCAAGAGATCAGCTCCAAAGAGAATTCATCAACATTTCTCCAGTGCCATCAGGCAGTTAAAAGTGAAGCCATTCCCAAGAACACACTGGAGCAGGTGGAGAAAAGGAGGAGAATGGCTGGTGCCTCACCCAGCGTGGGCCCATCCCTTGCCCGTCCCTGCCACGTTTCTGCCAACCCCATCTGCTCCCAGCGTGGGAAGAGCAATGGCCCAGCCCCGTGTCGGCTGGCCTGAAGCAAAAAGCGATCATTAAAGTGTGTTGAAAGCAGCCTGCTGCTTTGGGCGTTCACACTGTTTTAGGAGCATCGCTGACATCCCTGGGGTCCTCCTGATCCACATCAATAGATTTCCCAGGAAGAGCTTTATTACACCAATTATCCCCTGGGCTCCGTCGGCCCCAGCCCTGCAGAGAAGCCCCGGAGCCCTTACCTGGAGGTGCCACGGTGGCAATCAGGTTTCACTGCTGAGGCGGGGTGGGACCCCACGGCTGGGAGCTGGGGGACCCTGCTGCGGACAGCGGTGCCTGGGGGCTGGTCTGGTGCTGGGTGATTTAGGGAATAAACACCAGCACTACCCAGAGTCAGTCTGACCGCTGACACCTCTACGAGATGCTGAAAGTCCTTGGCTGCGGGAGCCCTCCTGCCCTGCCTTTCTCCCCCGCTGCGCAGGCAGCCCGCAGGCATCCACGGCACGCACACGGACACGCGTGTTATCGCCTTGGACCCTCCTCCCTTTGCTAAACTGACACCTGCCTGCCCGTGTCCCAGAGCCCCCGGCTTTGGAGGAGCTCCGGGAAGGCTGGCTGGTAAACATGCGTACATAAGCAAACAGCCAGGCTGTATTATTCATTATTACTCTTATCGTCTCTTTGATGAAGGCAGACAAAGTCACCTCTCTTTTGTGCGACGTGTGTGTTGTTTTTGCTTGATTTTTTATTTGTTTCTTTCCTTGTAAAACTCATGTGAATAGGCCAGATGCGGTTTCCATAGCAACCCCCTCTCTTTAAGCAGCAGATGCTGGAAAAGGGTTTTTCAGTTTAATCCTCCTGGAAATCTCCCCAGCAGAGGTTGCTGGTATAAGATAATACCGAGAGATGCACAGCAGCAGTGGTTGGCATATTTTAAATCCCATGTGCTTCTCTTTGCATGAAGAACCTGCCCTTTCACCCTTTGGAAATGGCACATATCACAGTAAGAGCAGCAAATGTATCCTAATGCCTCATCTTACATTTAAAGAGCCTTTCCCTTGCACGGCTCCCAAAGCATTTCATGGTGATTGAGATGAGAGTGCAGCATCCTGCATCCCTGTGCTCGCTGAGTGGGGCAGAGACCAAGGCAGCCGCCTCCATCACACCTACCCCAGCTTACACCAGGCTGCCACTGGCATTCGACGTGTGGCTTGGGGTATATAAATGAACCTCCTTTACTGAAGAAAAAGGGAAAAAATATCTTTAGTGCTTGGCAGGAGTGGCTGCCCGTTTTACATCCATGGATCAGTCACTTGTGACTGAGCAGTCATAGCGGAGAAGACGTATTAAATGCTGTTTGCAGCCAAAGCTGACCTGCTCCGGATCCCCACTGATGCCCACATCTCCCTTTCTGCTGTGAAAGTGGGACCCTCGATGCAGGAACCCGCCTCTGCTCCCATCACCTTCCGCCTCACTCTCTGGGTTGTGTCGCACCGTTGCATCAGTCAAGCTCCTTACGAGGGTGGATGGAGAAGGCAGGATTTCAGCCCGGCTTGTTTAACAAAGATACATCCATCTGAAATAAAAAGCTTAGAAATGGAAGCTGGAATTTAACTGGTGCAGAACAAGCTGTTCAGCCTCACGCTTAAAAAAACAAAATCCGGTAGAATTTGACAGAAAGTAATAGCCATTGTATTTTGTTTTTTTCATTTAACAGATTTCGTGTAGGCATATCAGGAAAGTTTGCTCTGATGGATTTTAACTCAGTTTAATTAAAGTAGTTGAAACGGAGTCAATTGCCTGCTCTCTAGTGCAGAAACGCACAGAAAAGCAAAGTGCCTCTTCAAGACAAACTACTTTAGTAATGCCTCTTCTAAAGGAAGATTTGGCTCATGTCATGCAGTCTCAGCCTCCTTAACCCCAGATCTCACCGACGGCGGCAAGTTTCTCCAGGAAAAATGTGTTACATTTCGTGTTTTGTTACATCAGAAAGACAGAGTCATCCTCGGGGGGTCGGTTGGTTTTCTGAGTTATCCCAAAGCCAAACCACCTGGGGATCCACAGGCTGCTGGGAACTTGCTTAAAAACAACGGAAAAGGTAACGGCAGCGAGGTGATCGTGACACCACGTGATGTCCCAGATTCAGTCTGGATGATGAAGCTGGTTTTGTGGGTGCGGGGAAATCACGGGGTGACGGGCAGCAGACCCTCCTTCTGCCTCTGGGCAGGACCACTGCCTCCGGCAGCATTTATGGCAGATAGAGGTTACACTGCCTTTAAAATCTGTAGGGATGAAGATCCTCCAGTCCCAGCAAGCGACGTGTACTGGTCAGGTGGAGGGTACCTCACACGTTGGTGGAGGAGACGGCTGGGACTGGGCTGCCAAAACGTCACTCGCCTCCCCATACTGCCTGCGAGCGGGCAAAACCCATGTGGGCTCAGAGACTTTTGCAAAGCCACATACTGCACGATCCCTTTGCAGGCTGAGAAGTGGAAATGAGTTAAAAGCAGAAACGAGGAGAAACTGGGATTAACCACTCAAATCCGAGCAATAGTCAGAACATTTGCAATTCAAGGCAAAGCTCTGTTCCAGTTCTCATCTGTTTGCTTTCCATCAAGAGCAAGCTTCGTCTTGTGATTAAATGAAGGAGGTAGGGATCAGGACTCCTGGGCTCTGCTGTTAACTCTACCGCTAATTTCCCCTGTTTCTTCAGAGAGGTCACGTACGATTAAATGCTCAGAGCTGATGCAGGCTCAAAATTCCTACTGACGTCAATAGGGACAACAGGTTTCCAGCATGAGTGGAAAAATGCAGCCTGTAATGCTTCCTTTGCTTCAGCTGCCTGGGTCTAAAATTCTCCTGCCCAGCACTGTGGATGAATTTATTTAGATTTATGGAATGGAGCCTGCAGGGTTCCTCTGGTTTTGCTGGCATGGTGAATAAAAGGGAGCGGAGCAATTCAGAGTCAACTCGCTGAATAAAGAGAGGTGCTCGCCCCACGCCACCAGTTCATTGCCGAGGTCTAAACCTCGTCCACAGCCACCCGAACAGCCCCCCTGTGCCACGCTCTGGCTGTCACCACGGTCTCTGGGCTTGCTGAACCTGCCGGAGTTTGGGGTACCTGCGATTTGGTGACCTTGGGGCCGTGCGGATGTGCAGGGCAGGCGAGAGCATGGGGCTGCAGGCATAGCCACGTACCCAGCCCCATGCTTGCCCTGTCTGATGTGCTGCCAGATGGCAGTTTACCCGTGATGTGCTCCTTTTTGTCGTGACCATTATGTCCCCAGTTACCACCACGAGGAGCAGATAATTCCTCATGTCAGGGAGCAACGGAGAGGAGAGCAGACAGGAGGGAAGGTGCAGTGCTGGCCAGGTGCTCCTCTGCCACGGCCGCATCGTCTCCATTTGCCCTTTCCCTCGGAGCAGACATGGCCCGTTATTTTGATCCTGGTAGACAGACACAGTTCCTGACCCCGAGGCTGTAGCCCACAGGCTTTCTCTAAGTGCTGTCCTTGGCAGATAAATTACACCCACTTTAAGGTCTGCCCTGTTCCTTCCTTTGTGCTTTTCTTGATGCAGCTGCCTGGCAGAGGTGCGGCGAGAGCATGGCAAGCAGTCCCATCACTCTTATTGTCAATCATCCCTTGTCAACATGCTGAAGGTATAATAAATCCCCGTCCAGGAAAAGACTATATTTACATATCTGGTGTTCAGAAATAGCAATGAGCTGTTAAGAAAATACAGGATTTTAATCATCTGGTTCAGGCTCATGCTCAGCTTCTGGGGCATTGCCAGATGTTGGGCACGGTGGCACCGTCTGTCCCTTTAATTGCCAGCAGTCATTAGGAGTTATAATGATGCTATTTAACCCTTTTACAGTTATCTGTCACAATTCCCAAAGCACTAAAGTGGTTATGTGTCCTTGGCTTTGTTCAGTAAACAGGTAAATTGAGGGATGGAGATGAGTATCAGCATCCCCCCCCCCCGCGGAAGGTGCCCAGCCCTAGAGCTTCTCCTACACTCCACATCTGAAAAATAGGGTGCAGCCAAACTTAGCCTGTGGGTGTATTTGTAATGGGTCTTATTTGCAACAGGGTTGATGTCACCATTTAGAGACAAGCTCTGCTAATTTGTTTTTTTTTTTAAATAAAAGCATAGCAGATAGAAATCTTCGGCCTTAAATACTCTTCTACCCTGCCAGCCCTCAGCCTCTACCTTCTCATAGTGCAAAGGAAGCAGAAAAAGAGAGCAGACAAGAGACAGACAGGTGGAGGAAACGAGCACACCAAGGATGAACAGCAAGCCCAGCTGCAGCTGGGGTGGGAGCTTTTCCCACGCCCCACCCCGTCCCAGTATAAGGCAGCACCTTTGCTGTGCTCTAGTCTCAGCAGCTGCTCAGCTTGCTGACCTTAATTCTGATTCCAGTTTGAGCAAAATAGACCTGGAGAGAGAAGAGAGGCTTTAAAAGCAGCCTAGCATGGAGTGGAGATGTGGTAAGCCTCTGTATGTATTATGGGGGGGTGGGAAATAAGGAGGGAGAGGCTATAAACCCTTTTGCTTTGTCAAGTCATGTGGCTCAGCTGTCCTGTGGCGCTGGCCCTGGTTATTGGGCTGGCCAAGACTGTGCTTGGTGGGGATGGCAGCATAAATCTGAGAGAGCCTGTGGCTGAAATGGGCTCCTGGCATGGAGAGGGATGGAGGAGGTGACCAAAGGCACAGTAGCTATGAGGCAGGTCGTGGCAGCTGGGGATGGAGTGATTTTCAAAAGTATTTGGCAGAGCTTCATGGGGTGCATGGGGCTGTGGGGCAGTGGGTACATGTTTGGGGGTCTCACCTGCTCACAGGCTTCTTTGCACCCCAGGTGATTTCCCTCTTCCACACCCTGCTGGCAATGCAGTTTTATGACTTTTGTTTTTAGGAGATGGTCCCAGGGGGGACCCAGTGCTTTGGGTTTGGTGCTTGGCCCCCCTGGTCCTGTTGGCATCAGCAGCAGATGCTCACTTGTTCTCATGGATGTGCTTTTTTTGACCCCACTTCTGCGGCAGGAGAAAGACCCGGCATCAGGAGCTGCAGGAGTATGACCATCACAGCTGGCACCCACAGCAAAGCACCCACTGGCTGCAGCGGAGACTGGGACCTGGGAGGTGCTGAGCACCCCAGGGTGCCCCACCAGCTCCCGCCTGGGGCTGCATGGCCAAGGCTGAGTCCCCTGTGCAGCGTGGGATGGAGATGTGGGGGAACAGCGGAGGGGAGCAAAGCTCAGTGCTCTTTTCTCATCAAAACCATATGAAATCCATTCGCTTGAACGAATCCCAGGGAACTCCCTGCTTTGCCTGACATTTGTGTTTGAATTCTCTGGGGTGCACTTCAACCCACAGCTTGCAGCGACGATCAAAGGATGCAACTGCAGAACAGCTCCCACGAACTTTGCAAAAGGAGGCAAATCTTCCAGGCTAAAGGAACAATTGCGAAAACTACTTCTTTCCACATCAAACTGCACTCCATAATCCACAGTACTCTTTTAAAAAAAAAAAAAAGGCAAGCCGGCGAAGGGGCAGGCTGTAGCTGAAGCATGCAGCGAGCTCCTTACTTAGCATTATTTATCATCAATGATCTCTAGGCTGGGCCATGATGCATAATTCATTTTCTTTTTCAGAGGCTGCATCTCGACCCGAGCCCCGTCTGGCACCTCCCCGCCGCAGCCGTGGTGCGTTCTGGCTCTTCGCAAAAAGCAACTTGGGCATCTCGGTGCGCGGAGTCCTTGGCCTCTTCCTGCTTGTGTGAATGTGACAGCCTGGTGAGGGCTGCTGCTAAGTTTATCCCTGTCTGTGCTGCCTTGGTGCCTGGTCCTCCCTGCTCATCCCCCGGTGCCGGGAGCTGCATCGCTCAAGTCTTCACAGTGCTGCAGATTTGGGTTGCATATCTCACTCGGTCCCTGCGGGAGCAGAGCCAATTTCCACCGGCTAAGGAAACAGCTGATAGGTTTTAAAAATGAAGGAGAAGAGCCGTGTCCTTGCTCAAGGCTCTGTCCCCCTGCCCTGACCCTGGCTGGCCCTGGGCTTGAGAGGCGATGGAGCTGCAGCCCCTCCTGGGTACATGTGCGGCAGAGGGAGAGTGGGAGAAGGGAGACAGAAAGAGGAGCCAGCAGCCTTTTATTCTGGGGCCGACTTGCAAACATTTTCTAAAAGGCCAATAAATAATTAATAGCTGTTATAAGCATATTGCAGACACGAGGAGTTTTCTCTGCAGATGGTCATAAGGATGTTGTCAGCGAGTTATCGACTGGAGGGCTGCACGATCCATCGTCATCGACTGGCCATTTATTAAGACATCTATTCATTAACTCTTTACAGACAACGAGCAGAACTTTAATATATAAAATGAAAGGACCATGACTCCTCCAAAATAGTTGAGCTTCACTTTCAGGAGGCAGGATTGTGCCCTGAAGGGGAACTGGTCAAACTGCTCCCAAAATCCAGCTCTGATACAGCACCTGGAGCCTCTGACTCCCTCCCCGTGCCAGGTGCTGCCAGAGAGCAGGTGAGGCCGGTGTATCTTTACCAAATCAATTCTCCTTCACTGAACTTTGTCTCCATGGAGCAGACATCTCATTCCATCAGTAGTGATAAATATATTCTGCATGGAGTAGGACACAAGTATTTCCAAAGCCCAGAGGAAGAGTCTGCCTTACCACTGTGTGTACTGGTTGTTACTGGCTTCTCTCCCAGGCTCAATTATTACCACTGAGCGGGTTCACGCAGTGCCTGGTGATGTTCACTGCTGGTGAAGGGAGCTAAAGGAGAGCTCAGGATGGTCTCTTCCCACAGAGCAAGAAGACGCTGATGATTTATTTCGCTCTCTCTCTAAGGTAATTATGTACCTAGGCAGTCTTAAAATCTGTATTTCTTTTCTCCAGCAGACCAGAACAGCCTCCTTGGTTCCAGTCTAGCAAATAAATATGTATTTACACACTTTATTAAGATGGGTATTACTTTCCCAGAAGACTGGCATAACTCTTCTGCTCTGGTATTTTATGTAAAGCTGTATTTGCACATTAGTTTGAAATATATATGACAGGCTAGATGGACCACAGCAGCCTTGGCAATTGCTGAGCGCAACTCGAGGAGCTACATGTGCAGACACATGAGTGGATGCGGGTACAGATGATGCATGCAGCTTCCTCGGGATGTGTACATGGTACCCACAGCGACAGCTCTGCTGAAGGAGGCAGAGATATCCTTACAACACTTTCATCTTTCCTCAAAAATGTTAAAAAATCTGCATTAAAATGTCAGGCCAGCTCCAAAGCTGAGGATGGCAGGTGAAACTTCAGGGAGAGGCCACCAAATGTGCTGCCAACATGTAAAATTCAGCATTTGAGTCTTCTGGATCATCAGTGCAAAGACCCTCTCCTGGGAGGCAGCAGGACCATCATCCCCCTAATACCATCCCCCTCCACAGCAGGGCTGCAGCTCCTGGCCAGGCTGCTCAGACCCTCTCCATCCCTGATGGAACAAGGGCTCCTCCTTTCCACCTGCCCAAACAGTGGGATGGATCGCGTTCAGCACCCACCCTGTGACCACTCTCCCTGTGCATCTGGTGCTCGTGGCAGGGGCAAAAGCAGATCGCACCGACCAGGGTTTCTAATTATTGTTGTCTTCCCACAGATGGATCTTGGTGGCTCTGACAAGGACGTGTGGAGAGACAGTCCCTGCCCCAAGCACTGCGACATCCCACCAGCTAAAGCAGGCAGGCAGAAGAGGAGGGAGGTTTGCCCATTCTCGACTGCGCGGGGAGGTAGGAAAAGCACATTTTCATGCAGTTTCACACGGATAACACGACCTCTGTAATGAAGCATCTAGCAGGAAAAACATGGCTGGATTAACCTGATGAAGCAGTAGTCTATAGTATATTAATTCTCATATAATTTCGTAAAGCTGCTTAACTAAGAACATTAATGCATTTAACATGCATTAGTAGGTAATAGCAATTAATTCTAAAACTCCCCAGCAATTCAGGCGCAGGCAGGCCGGGGGCTGTCGTGGTGTGGGGGTGTCCGTGTGAGCTGCTCCCAACCCAGGGGAGCAGAGTGGTCGAGCTGGGCTGTGCCGCATCTCCACTGCAGTAACACGGCAGGCTCGGAGCATCTGAAATCTAATCGAGCATAAAAACATCAGATTTGAGCTGTCCCCAGGGGAAGTTTAATAAGGAACAATCATCAGCTGAGTAGACTTAAAAGAAAAGCAAAGTGCAGGAAGGAGAGGTGGCTCCTAGGAGTGTTCAACACCCCAGCATGGGTGTGAAATGGCTTCATGTGGAGTGGGAACCGGGGAAAACCAAGGTGAAGTCTGGAAGCATTTGGGAGCTGGGAGTGGGCTCAGCTCCTGGATATTCTCCCCGTTGCTCTGCCAAAGGAGTTGGAGGAGACCTCAGATGGGGCTGTAGGTGCAACTGTTGAAGAAATGGGCTCTGCCTACGTTGGCTGCTTACCCTGAGATGCCTTGAACCAGCTTTCAATAGTGTTTGGAGTTCATGAGCCCTACTGACATCTCTTCTTACTCCTAGCAAGTGTCAGCCCTTTAATTTCAGCCCAGGTTTGTTAGAGTTGAGTCTGCACAACCCCTTCCTCACTGAGCAGTGTCCCTCCAACCCCTCGTCCCAACACCACGCTGGCTCTGTTCAGCAAAACACATCCCTGTGCGCCTGATGTTAAGCGATGACTGCTCCTGCTGGCTTGGAGGGAACTATCTAATCTCCTTTAAATTAAGCATATGATTGGGCTTTGGCTAGAATGGGGCCTTGGGCCTTAATCTGTTTATGCCCCACTTTCTCAATCTGCAAAATAGTAATTATCTACTTCACAGGGCTAAATTAATTTCCCTTGTTTCACTGACGCTCATTTTGGCAACGTGCAGGTTGCCGTTCTCCCAGAGACTGCAATTTGCACGCTGCTCAGCAAATTGTGTGTGCTGTATCCACACACACACAGAGGCACTGGTCTGAGCCTCAGGGGAGGAAAACCCCAAGTGCCATGGTGGCTGAGACGGGATGGAAGCAATAACGGTAAGGATAACAAAAATGCAATTCGGGGATTCACAGGATTTAGCGAACGGAGAATAGGCTGAGTTGCATAAAAAGAAGGCAAGAAACTCAACAAAGTTAAGTAATGAAAAGAATAATGAATATTGGACAGGGTGGAGGAGCTTAATTAAGATTTGAATTGTTTCCAGTGCAGCTTGGAAGAGCTGATGGTGGTCAGTGCAGAGGATGAGGAACAAAACAGAGAAATTGTTTTTAAACCTTTCATGAAAGTCAGGGGGAAAAAGGAAAAGACAAAGAAGTTTGTGGGGAAAAAATCTGGCATGGTTATGTCTCTGCTTTGCAGGATGTGAAGGGGTGTGGACTTTGGGAAGAGGTTGACAAATGTTACTCATTTTTTTTGGGAAACATCAAAGTAAAACAGGAAAGTAAAAAGAAAATCCTAAAATTACCCTGGGATGCCCCTTTTTGTCTTGGTAGTATAACCCTGCTGGTTTTGGTCCCTGGGACTTGGAGCACATGGTCTGATAGGACCTGAAGGAGATTTTGCTTCTGTACCTGTGGCTTGTACCTTCCTTGTTTGCACTGGGCTGCAAACAAGTAAAGATTACATTAGGGATGAGGCACTGGCGCAGAAGTGTTGGGCAGATTAAATCGTGTTTCAGCGCGGCGCTCTATCAAGTCTTGGCACAGCTTTGTCGAATGATAAGGTTTGAAAGGCTGCGAGCTGGAGCAAGCCGGATCAGTAATGTTCATTAAGATAAAATCAAAGACAGGCTCCCACTCTGTTTTCCAGAAGGACTCATTCCACAAAAAGGTAAATAAAAATAATAAAAAAAGAACAAACCAACAAACCCTGAGTAATCCTCATGGGAAACTATGGGCTTTGACATCATGGTTTTCATTTTCTTCTGCCACAGTCTGCAGAGAAAAAGGACAGCCGAGAGACCAGAAAGGAAAAGAGAAGTCACAAAGTTACTGAGCAGCATCAGGCTGGTGAAGTCTAATTCCAGTGCTTTGACTCTGCTCAGCTCCTTGGGGAATGAAGGAATGAAAGGTAGGGAAGAAAAAAATATAATTAATTGAAAGGAGTAATTCAATTTGGAAAGAATTATTCTCCTAATGATTTATGGCTGCATTAATGACTGATTGAACAAATGATTATTTTTTTTTTAACTTACTAGGAATTAAGGCGGCTGGCTGAAAGGTTATTGGATGTCACAGCAACAGACTCATTTGTCTCCATTTAAATACTTAATGATCTCTATCTTTCTCCCCCTCGATCGATAGGATCTAGAAGCAGTCGTTTTGTTGCAAACTTTCTTGGCTTCACAAAAATAGGACCTGGTGCTCCGAGGAACGAGTGGACGTTGGGTAAGGAGACACGGCTGAGAGGGCACGAACGCTGCGGGGAGCTGCCTTGTAACACCCTGTCCCCATCCCTGTCCCTGGGTACTGCTGTCCTGGGGGCTGCCGCAGCCCTCTGTCCCCTGCAGAAAGTCGCTCTCCCCACCAGTGCCTCTGCTTCACATATGATATATGTAATATATCATGTGGCAATATGTAAGATAGTGGCTAGGTGTAATATGTATATATATATAGTCACAGTCCTCTGGTGTAAGAGGAGATAAGATATATAAGATGTGAGACATATATATACATGTAAGATACATATAGCCACAGTCCTCTTTACATGTGGCCATATGTAAGATATACGTAGTCCTCTGGTGCTGGGGGGGGGTGTCTGTTTTGGTAAAGCTGTTTGCCTTTGAGTGATACCGCTGGTCCTGGCTCTGACAGGAGCATCTATCCCAGCTAACAGCTCGTGCTCTTCTTTGCCTCCCCAGAGATTAATGTATTTTTCCTTTACTGCACCCGAAACCCTCGGGGCTGGGGCATTCAGCAAGTCCGGCGGCGAGAGCCGTGCTGCGCAGGTGGCGAGGGGCTGGTCTGTACGCGGGGAGCGAAGGCGGCACTCGCGGCTGCGTTTCTCTGGCTGCCCAGCCCTGTAGGTGTGTGTGACTGGGTAAATGAGCACATACTGGATGCATGCATGCATCTGTATTTTCATAACTGAATACACATCCATCTAATTCTTTGGTGTATATGTTTTATGCATTGATACTAGAAGTAAACACAACCAATGCAGACGTAGACCAGTTCACAGGGCACACATCAACATGAAAATCTCCTGATTGCAAAAACCCTGTGGGCACCAGGCTACTGGGTTAGCAAAGCGATTTAAAATTCATTATCTGTCATTCAGCACTCCATTGCCTCCAGGCTCAGCAGGGCCCGAGTCAAGCGTGTGTCCTTCAACTCTCTTCAATTAGACAGCCTCTGAAAGTTCAGGGCTTGGTAATTGCTCTCGGAACTCCTTAGTGCCATAATTAGGGTTTCTCTGCCTGGCGTTGCTGGCAGATGTGCCAGTCTGGGGCTGTGCCCGGGTGACCTGGCTCCAGCATGGACCAAAACTCACCGCACCGGGTCGTGAAAACCAAGATTGGGTCCTGGGAGTGGAGGGGTGCGAGCAGGAGGGGAACAAACTGGTTTCTTCATCCAAAGATGCAACTTTAAAGTCTCAATTCATCCTGGAGTCCCTTGTGGCTGGGCTTTGGTGGTGCAGTGGGGCTGGTACAGGGCAGTGGATGCTGCAGCAGCATCCTTCCCGCTGGGGAGTTTTTTTTTTATTGCCTACAGTAATGAAGGTCAAACCGCCTGCCAGTCAAAGCACTGTTTCCCTGAGTTTAGCAGTAAGATTGGAGAGCGGAGCCGCAGCGTGACCCTGTTGCTATTGGATATGAGCTCCATACAGATGATATGCAAACATATTTAAGATTTTTTTTTTTGTCTATTTGCAGGAGAAATATCAATTTGCAAGGATGAGTGCAATTAACATAACTCATTACTTTCCAATGTGTGACTTACTGATGTCAAATGAACACCTCCTTTGAAGGGACTATCAAGGGGAGAATTGCTTGGCCCAGGCACGTACGTAATGACTGTTATTGTGATATAATAGCAAAGGTATTTTCTTTCCTCCTATAAAACGGGAAAATTCCCTTTTGCTAAGCAGAGAGAGAGTTTGTGTGGGGGCTGAATAAAAAAGTCTTTGGCAAAGATCCCTTTTTTGCCTTAGACATGGGTTTGGGAACATCACTGCAGCCTGCACATTCCTGGCAAATACAACCTGCTTTCATATGGGAAGAAAGGCAGATTTTTTTTCCCCTCTTGAGGAAAAGTTGAAACCCTTTTGGAGGCTTCTAACTCAAACTTTTCTTTTTTCAGGTTAACGTCTTCTTTGTTTGAAAATAACAGACTGTGAATTGATTTTATTAATAATGTCAGTAAGTTAATAGATCCAAAGGGAGGGAGTTGAAGGCTGCTTTTGGATCAGGAACAGAATTGCCACTTCTGAGCCTTCCTGTATGTCCCAGGCGTTTCCTGTTGACTGAAGAGGAGGAACCTCTTGCCCATCACCTCCCCACATGTGGTATTTTATATCCATTTTGCCATTTGGAGCAGTGGCTGCTGCCCAGAGACTTAAACCTAACACCGCAGGGGCAAGGGCAGGGGCACCGGCCGGTGCTGGCACAGGGCTGTAGCTGCCGGCACGGGAAACATCGGATGCTCTCGGGGGATATCGAGAAAAGCTGTCAGCGGTCTCTGAAGTCTGGTGTCAACTGTGCTTATTTTCTCCTTGCAGAGGCTGTTTGCTTTCTTACATGATACACATCAAGAGGGCTATTTTAAGTCATTGGGTTGGCTGGCTCTTCTTTTATTTTTATTTTTTTTTTTTCTTCCTAAAAATGAGCTCCTACACCACCAAATTGCTGCCTGAGTGCTGGGTTGCAGCAAAACCTAGTAATCTTGATCAGCCCTGATATAAAATGACAACTGGGGGTATTGGCGGGCTCACTTCATTTGCTCTGTCAAACACCATCAACAATTTGAAGGATTTTTTTACCTTAACGAAGCGGCAGCAGCGCGCGTCGGGTAAGCCTGCTTTGAAAACTGGAGGGGGCTTGACCCGGGAGCTGGTTGGAAATCAAGGTGTTTAAAGCAAAAAAGGAAAGGTGGCTTGGGATCTCTGCACATCTTGGTGCCCCATCTATTTTCCCTGCAGGTCTCAGCACCATCCCAGTGCTGAGCACCAGCAGACTGGCAGCAGGGATGCGGTCGATAAGCGGCAAAGCTGAGCTGCCTGGCCTTGAAAGGGTGGAGGGGAAACCAGTGAACATCTCAACTCCCCTCTGAGTGCTTACAACTCGCTTTATCAGTGCTCCAAAAATATTTGTACAAGTGATCTTTGGCTTTTTTGTCCCCAGGGAAATGTGAGGAAAGGAAAAACGTCAGCGGCGGGCACTTGTACCACGTCGGGGTGCAGCTGCTGAGCGGGGCTGCGTGTGCAGGTG
>Ga0181612_143349_pt1 | contig 14532 bp, 6 predicted proteins | sample HoacroProtozoa21_FD_119630 | JGI IMG/M metagenome (GOLD analysis project Ga0181612, IMG submission 119630) | Hoatzin crop microbial communities from Cojedes, Venezuel. Combined Assembly of Gp0051906, Gp0051904, Gp0051908 | reverse complement strand
TTTTTTTTTTTCAAGAAGGAAAGCTGTATTTTCCAGCCAGCTCTATTTATGAGTGATTGTGCAGAGCTCTGCTAATGGGCTATGCCAAGCTGTGGTCACCCTACAGAGCTATTGGCAGGAGAGGTGGCAAGTTGGAGAGGACTACAAGGGAACTCTGCATGATATTTTTTGATGAGCTGATTATTCAGAAATTTCACAGGAGCTGAAATACATCACTCTGTTCTGAAATTCACAGCCTTGCCAACACACAGGACAGCTTACACGAGCAACAGCATTTGCTCCTTCAGAGCGCTGCTGGCCTGTACGTTCAGAACCAGATGCAGGAATGGGACAAGGCTTTTCAGCAGCCATCGACCACAGTGACAGCAAGAGATGGGGAGTGGGTAGGAGGACACAGAAAGCTGAGATAGAAATGATTTAGGTACTTTCATGGCTGTCAGTGTGTATGTATTTGGGCTTGAATATTTTTCATTAGCTCCATGGGTACCAGAGCATTCTGATTTTTATTGCTTTACTGCTAGGGTGTGAGATCGCCCCCAGATCCCACATGTATTCAGGTATTTTTATTTCAGGTGATGTTCAGTCCCCAGTCACATTTCAGGGTGCTGTCACAAGCCAGGAGCTGACCTTGACTCCCCCCATCACAGCCAGGAGCCTCAGCGTTCGATGTCATCCGGAGTCTGCAGCCAAGTCAGGCTCCCACAGAGACCAAGCAGTCATTTTCCCCCCTCTGCAACATTAATTAAGAACAAAACACCATGTTATTTGAGCACAGGATCAAATGAAAGCCTGATACCTGGGAGGTGGGGCGCGTGTGTGCTGGGGGAGGTTAGAAGCAGCACGGAGCCAATTTCTGAAATGGTGCACAAAGACTTCAAGGAGCCAACGTGGCACGTCCCCAGCCCATCGATCTGTCAACACACAGGCCCCTTTGAGCTACCTGGGGTGGCACTGACTGTCCCGTGGAGGACCAGGGGCCAGTGCATCTGCATCTGGAGCAAGCATGATACTGAACTGCTGAAAAGCAATTCAAAAATTATCCTCATGCTATACCCACAGCCTTCGGTGAAAGCACTGTAGAATACCTGCCTGCCTTAGTGCAAGCAGATTTGCTGCAGATCAGTTAGCCATCTAAGTGGATTTTTTGCAGAAAGAAACAGAACTGCAGTCAGATGAGCACACTGGAAAACCAAGCAGGGATGTGCAGAAGCCAGGTGCCTGAGACCTTGCACAGCACAACACAGACCCATGCTGCTGCCGCGCCAAAGCCGTCAGCCCCAACGGCCCCAGCCACGCAACAGCAAGCACAGTTAGCTCTGTCCCATTATGACACCGCCCCAATGGGACAACTCCATTTGCACCATGTCCATCTGAGCCCCTGGGCAGGCAGTTTTTCCTGTGTTTTCTCCTTTCGGTGGGGGAGTTCAGCATGCTGCAGCATCTCCCTGCGCAAAGACAAGCCCTGGGTGTGACCCCAGCGAGGGCAAGCGATTGAGGTTGGAAAGGACAAAGTTGGTTACAAAGACCATCAATGCCTCCAGCACAGCAGATCCTTGCATTTCCAGTAACTGCATCTTTGTATGCAGTGCCCTGCCTGTGGAAAATTAAGTCTATAGGAAGTACATGAATGATCCAGACACCATCCTCAAGGCTCAGGTCTTAAAAACCGAGCGCGTTTACTCCACATACTGCTGCAGGATGTCATGTACTTCATGATCTGCCTTTTCTAATCTCTCCTTATCTCTCACTCCAATCCTTTCCCACGTTCCTCATCTATTGCAAATTCCCTTTTCAAGCTGGAGCAAAGCACATAAATATTTTCATGCTGCATAAATAGGTTGTTTTGTGCATAATGCCACAGGAAGCTTTTTTTTAAAAGCAGGACCTTTAGTGCTGTGATAACAGCCTCCTCATTTACACAAATGAAATCCTCCATACAGCTCAGCACTCATCTGCTCAGCAGCCCCCATGCAAAATGGTTGGCACAGCGCCTGCTCATCACAGGCTACAGAATTAATACAGAATGTTCCATACTTAATAGGAAGCCATTAAGCATCAGGTCTGAAAATACCTTGCAAATGTAACTGATACTCAGGTTTTCCTTTTAGCACTTCCCCCGCAGCACAACCGTTGTCTTCCTTCTATGTGAAATCACAGCTACTAAATATTAAAGTGCAAAAGGACAACCCTTTGTGTTGGCCCATTTACCAGCATCTTTGAACATCCTCACTACTCACCCTTTCTTCTCTGTCACTTTTTGCCCCCTGATCTTAATTTCCTGTTTATTCAGACCTTGTTCAGGGTCTAAAAAGTGCAGACACCATCTAAATGTACTTTTCATTTACTCTGCATGGAAAAAGAAATAGCATTACTATCTCTACAGTTTTTAAAAGGGTTAATGGAAGATACTGGTGGTCACGTTGGGTCATGGTAAATCTTTGAATCAAACTGGCTTTTCAGGAGCAATATTTTAACAGCACCACAATAAAACCTGGAATCAAACATCAGTGATTTTGCTCTTGTGCTGCTATTTATGTTTGACCAGCACAAAGACTTCAAACCAATGGACTGAATTCCTCTGCAGCATATAGCAGAGAGACTTAGGGAAAATTATATGAGTTCATTGTGCATTTTCATACTTCTCAGGTCAGGTTGCAACCCTTTAGTACAGACTATTTTGGAGCGTTCTTATTTGTTCCAGACAGTGACCACACTGTGCTGCTAAGCACCGCCAGGCTCTGGTTTAGACCTGATCCTGACCTCCTCAAGCCTTCATGTAGTTGCTGCACGCTACAGCACTGCTTCAGCGTGGATCTTAATGAAAGACTTGGTGCATTTTAGTTTCCATCCTGAGTTCACAGGACACAGAGAGCTTCATTTGTCACTTCCCTGCATTTCAAGAGCAAGATTCTGGGTGCTATTTTCATATGTATCTTGCAGACTCATTTCTTCTCTCTTCCATCTGTTGTTTGCTAACATGTAATAAAGAGAAACAAGTCAATCAACAACTAACCCATGGCAGGTTTCTTCTTGCATGGGGCTCTGAGCAGGGAGCGTTCCACACTGGTGGTTCCCTCTCATGCTGCTTGCTGCTGCAAATCGACATTTGTGCTAGTTGAACCCTAACATGATTACTATTCCATATAGCAGCTTTACATATTCATTGATTTGCAGAAGTGTTTTGTATCACCTTGAGCTCCAGAAGCATTGCAACAATGCATTAAAATGAAGAGAGGAAGGAAAGATCATACGAAGGGTTGTATTTCTTATACTACCTTACCTGACAAAACTCTAGCTCTCCAAGTTTATCTTGGCCAGTCTGTAACAAAGCCTTGGTTTTTATGAACTGTCATACTGCTAAAAGATCTAATTTTTCTATGATGTAATAGCCCACATACAGTAACTGAATCTCAAAAAGCACAATATGGAGTAAACACTTTGTAATGTACCTAAACACAGTAGCTACCTTATTTTGTTAGCATTTTATTTCAATTTAGGCCAAGGGACAATCTAAAAAGATTCATTCCCAAGTACACAATTCAGAAAAATATGAGTTACTACTCAGAGCAATATTTTGAATCAGAGCTGTTAGTTGCCTTAGCTGAAATTCAAGCCTGGTGATATCCAAAGGTCTAACAAAGTTTTTCATGGAAGAATCCCGTGTTTGTAGAATGTAATAAAATTGTTCAACTGCAGCTCCATGGCCACTAAGAACTGGAGAATGAAGCCTTTCTTTCTGGGGAGTTTCTTATGTCACAGGATGTTTTTCAAACATTTCATCACCTGAGAAATAACAAACATAACAAACATAACAGATAGTTACACATAATAGTATCTTTGATCTTCATTAGTATGAAAAAATGTAACACTGTTTACTGCTAACAAGTTAGATGCTTATTAGTCTGTACCAACAGGAAACACAGACAGCAATAGGCAAAAGAAAACGTTCAGTGTCAAATCCACACACAGCACATTTCAGCTCCTATTATAGCCTGTGTGACAGAGAAAGGAGAAAATCCTTGCACACAGCTATTTTAAAATTATGTACCAGAGCAAGAAAGAGGAGTATTTGTTTGATTCATTATCTACTTGTTCAATAAAGTTCCCAATAATATGAATGTCTGCCTTTCACATTGTGCTTTTCGTTCCTAACTCACAACGCATGCTCCAAAGGGGGTCAGGAATGATTTTACAAAAAACAAACATGAAGTGAAGCCACCTCTCTGACGTCCGTGAGTAAGACGACACAGTCCCCAGCTCTGTTGACCGCTAGTCATAGGAAGAAAGGATTACAAAGGGCATCTTGTGTCATCAAATCCAGCTTCTTACTCTCCAAATCAATTTTGCTATAATCATCTCATGCAAGAGTCTTTGGGGCTCATGATCGCTTATGTAAGCTCCCACAAATGCTCTTTATAAATCATCATCTCTCATATCCTCATCCATCCTGACTCTGCAGTGGGACTCTGCCTAATGCCAAGGTAAAACACACCAGTGACTTGGCACCATCACCCTGAAAATGCCCCCAGTCTCAGATACTGGAGAGTGAATGGGGTATTTCTTCCCATGTCTGCTCCAATTTTATTCATGTCTTGGCTGTCCATCCTAGTAAAAGACCTGTAATAGGTGCCATGACAGACCTGGAAGGTGTTCCCGAAGCAGAGAAATAGAAATGTTGAGAGCCTGCCAACAGCAGCTGACTGCAGCTGTGAGAACCGCATGCAAAATCCCTGCACAAACTCATGGCACAACTGTTAACTGTAGCATTCACTGGAGGCTCGCAGCAGCCCTAGACACTAACACAAACAGGGCATTTGGGTCTATCTCTGCACGTACCTGTCCTTTCGTGCAGAGACTGACATCCTGGCAAACAACAGACCCTCAAGTACACTCAGCCCAATGTATTTCCAATGTCCACCATCCCCCCCTTTTTCAGATAACTACTACTGGCGGAGTTATTAATGCCTTTCCACCTATACAGCCTAGATACCAAAACTCACACAAAGGTAGCTTTTAAGTTTTGAGGTCACGTTCGAGTTGCTGGTTAGAGCGTCTCTCTGGGCAGTTCTATTATGCAGCAGCTACAGCAATAGGATAACTGGATACAAACCTTTGCTAATAATTGAGCATGAAGTGGGCTTTTTGTTTGGTATCTTCAGTTTTGTACCTTCACTTCAGAACATGTTTAGAGCTGGCTTCAATGCTCAGAAAATTATTTCAGCTTATTAAACACAAAGCTGTTACCCAACTGCTAGACAAGGGCATGGCCCCCGAACTTGTTTCCCGGGGCCGTGCACACAAGGCTTGGATCCTTGCTGCTGTTGCTGCTGCAACTCCCCAGCCACCCACTTCTTTGTTTGATTGTCTTTTCTCACTGAAACATATGTTTTCCCTTTTGATGGCATTTTGAGCAACAGTTTCCATTGTATGCCCCTCTTGACTTGACAGTTTGATGGCAGCCTATAAATTACTTGGCACATGTTTTGTGAATCTGCTTGAAGGAGGGTCTGGCTGCCTAGTAAGTTTGCAGCTTTAGGGGGCAAGAGATTAGCACCATTTTAGCACAGCTTTGGGTATAAAAGTACTTGAGCACATCTGATGTCATCCTTATTTGAAGCTCAGCATTGTCCTGTACCTCGACTCTTTTATCCCAGGTCCTGGGACACAATGCCCATCAGTTATGTTCGGTGTTCCCCATTTTCCTCTCATACAACGTGACACACACAAAGCTTAATGATGAATCAAGAATGAATCAGACTGAATATACTTGGTATTTGACAGACAGCCCAGGTAAGCATTCAGGCCGCTAGATGTGCAAGTTAAGAGAACAGCTGGCCCTCTGACAGCTTTCTTTGCTAACAGTAACACATTTGGTGCTTTGCCTTTATGCGGTACAATCTTGTCTGTGTCTCTGGCCATAACGTTTCTACTGTAGCTATAATTACAGGATCCAAGCAGTGCTGCATGGAATTCATGTACTCCTTACAGTTGAATTAAATGGCCTCCTATAGGGAAATGGAAGTCCAGAGAATGAGGTGTATAGCTTTCAGCACAGCACTACTTACAGCCTCAAAACAGAGTCCTGGAATAGGTGTGAGGGGAACATTATGTTTATGCTGGCCTCCTACAAGAGGAAGACGTCTCACTCATAACCATAGTTAACTCTATTCCAGCTTTGTTTTCATGAGAATAACGATATGCTCCGACCAGAAAAACAATCAGCCTTGGTGCTGAGGCTGCTGTGCATTAGCACACCACATTTATTTGGGGAAGCCTTTTGCCTTGAGCCTGCTAGGGTGGGTATGACTGCTGCACACAGTCACTGCACCACTTCTGGCTGTTTATATCTGCCCTCAAAGAGATAATTTAACTCTTGTGCATAAACCTTCTCCCTGCTGCAGAGGTGGCGGCTCTGGGTGTTTTAAACTTCAAAAATACCAGCAAGGGCCAGATTATGTTTGTCTGCTGGAGTTCTATTAACTTTCCTTGCATTCCACTGAAATAACAAAAAGATTACTTTACATGTACTTACTGCAGAAAAAAGAGAATTTTGGGTGAAAAAGCATAGAGCCTATGATCTGATCCATCTTCTATTTCCAAGTACTTAAAGCATAATGCCATACTGAAATGCACACTTGGAGTGCTGCATTCTCTTCTCCTGACAGATTGTTATGATATTTTCCAAGGTGACCTTCATAAAACATGTTTCTTTTGAAGCTTATATTTCACTCTCAGGTCATAATAGTCTCACACAGACAAGCAAACCATCAGCTCCTGCTTTCTAATTAATGGTTCTTGGAGGCTTCTGAGTGGGGGATATAATTAGTAGCACTTCAGTCTGGAGTGCAGAGAAATCTATAGCTGATTACTAGGATGTGTATTTACTTAGGGATTATATGCAAACAGCTCCTAAGTGCAGCCATAAACAGCTCTCTGGGAAGTCCCTAGTACCAGGCACCACTTTCAGTCTAATTCCAGTGTAAGCACTCAAAGAATTGCTCTGCTTATAAAGTGAGGCTTCAAAATTGCAGCGTCCCTGACCACTGTACCCCTTTTCCCCGCTCCCATTCCCCATACTAGCGTTCACAGCACGCTGTATATTCTATGACTGCATGGTGATTCTGCTTGCCAACAGGCTGCCTACAGTGGAGGAGCATCTATTGCAAGAAATATCCCTGGCCATGTCTGTGTTGACACTGTGGCACCTGCCCAGGAGACAACCTGCTCTGTGGTCCATACTGCCCAAGGACAGCATCTCCTGGAACCGACTCACTGTATTCTCACTGCATGCCATGTGTCCCAAGATCCACTCTGTGGATCCACTTTGAGGCACAACTTTTTTTTTGTGGTTGTATTCAGTTTAAAGTACCAGAAATAACGGAAGGGCTTTTCTTGCAGTAAAGCAACCAAAGGGTGTTGCGAGCCATCTTATCATCCTTGCCTAAATTTAAGGAAAGTGATGGGATTGCTCTGGTGCTCACTCTCATGCATGCAGCATGGATTGTCAAAGGTGCGGGAGCAAAACCAAATGCAAGCCAAATCGCCAGCTTAAATTCTCTCTGGTCAGCTGCTGCTTACAGTGGTAATTTCCCTGCTGAAGTCAACAGAACAGCATCTTTTCACACATGCTGAGATCTTGGTGCAGAAGAGACAGCTGTGAGGCAGGATAAGTGCTCTCAAAGGATGAGACTGTCTCTCTTTCACACTGGGGCAAGAAAAATAATAAAATTCATATTCTCTGACAAAGTTGAAAAAACTATATTCTCCAGAAACATTGCCAGACTGGGGATGAAGGGGAGAATTGACACCAGAAATCCTGAATGACTGTGCAGCCCGCATTATTTGGAGAAATTTTTAAATGAATTTTGCATATTGAATGACACAAAATATTCAGATAGTTAAGCAATTAAAAGCTATCGAATATTTGTAACTCAAAAAGCACTAGGCAACAGAATATCACTGTCAACCCCTTTATGCAAAGGGACATTTTGACACAGTACTTCAGACTGACTACTTTTCTAATGGCGTAAAAGTATTACTTCAGTTATGCATAAAATAGGAAAACTTCTACTAAAAATTGTGCAGCCTGGTTCTTTCTTCAGAAACAGGAACACAGAGCATAACTGTCTTTGAAGAGAGATATTTATCATATACTATCTGAAGGTTAGTAACTCTTTTAATCTTTAGCCTTTTTCTGGCATGTGAAATTTAAAATGCACAGAACAGACTAACAAAATACTTACCCAGCTGTAGATAGTAAGAAACTTTAAAAGGTGCATCTGAAAATAAGCTTGGAGATTAAGATGTTGCATCAAATCTTGCTCTTTGGGCAAAGACTCTTTCCCCGTAGATCCACCTCAAAGAGTGACCAGTTATCAAACACAGCTGACCGTATGACAGCCAACACTGAATGAGGAATGTCTCCTAAAGAGGTCAAATCTTGGTGCTACTAATCAAGAGAATGACTAACTCTGGCAATTATGTATTAAATATCCTTTCCACAGAAAGTTTCCTCCCTGTTCTTGTCCTCTTCGAGAGCCAAATGAAGTTCTGCTGAACTTCAGCTCTGCAAACACAGCACCATGAGCAGCCCTGTGGAGCCCACACATGCTTGTAGTGTTCAAGAAGTGACAAGTCCTTCTAATGAGATGGGATACAGTGGCACAGGGACATGCAAAGAAAGACCAGCAACATGTGAAAAACACAAATTCACTCACTGATTTCAGTTTCATCTGCTCTAGGCAATTGTACACACAAATAAGTTATTTTCAGACAAGTATTTTCTTAAGGGTGTAAACTTGGTAAGGCTAAGTGGGGCTCATTTCTTTAAACAAGTGGCTTGATCTTTCTGATGATCTGGGGCTGGGGACTGGTGTAGAAGCACCTAGCTGTGGCCACCCAACCAGACAAGAGGAATCAGCACCAGCAAATGTAATTGGAAAAGAATCAAGAACTTCTTGCTTTCTTCAAGTATTTCTTAGGAAAAAGAAAAGTCACCTGCAAGTCCTTCTTGATCAGCTAGTCTATAAATACAGGTAAAAGGTGCTACTGTACCCAGTCAAATCCTATAGGAGTTGTGACACTTGGTGAAGGACTTGTGATAAATGTCAGGGTAGCTGGGAAAGCCCTGAAACACAGCTTACTCTGTCCAGGCTAATCTAGCTGAGCTTCTTTGAACAAAACACTTATACAGAAAAATAATGCATGAGGCCTTAAAAAATGCCATTTGTTGGCTCCAGAACACTCACATTCAGCTCTTTCTGACTTTCCCTGTGCTGCATGAAAAGCTCAAGTCAAACAGCAGCCAGGTAAACTTATAAATGGCAAAATAAATCCTTTGTAGGTGAAAAACAAAAATAGCTTCGAAGAAGGATGCATATAACCTTGTTAATTTGCCAAAAGTTTTCAATCTTCGTCACTTGAGAAGCAAGGTTAAAAGAGTAGATGAAGGCTGAGAAATTCAGAAGGTGCTCAGATATACCTTTATCTCAGGTCCAGAGCCTTAAACCTCAGAAGCAAAACAATGTCAGGGAGAAGAGATTGACAGTGACGCCTTGTGTTGGGAATCAAAGGTTGGAAGGACTGTCTGTACAAGGCAAAATACTCTCATGATAAAGATGCCAGTAGGATTTAATTTACCAGTCTGTTCTAGGAAAGGTAATGACCTTAATATCATAGAGAACTTATCAAGAGGTCATCCATGCAGATACATGCTGATTTATTTTCATAATAAATGGAAATAGAAGTCCAGCCACATGAATTTGCTTGCAGGAATGAATTTATACCATCAATCCAGCTCTGTGTTCAGTATCAGAAGTACCTAAGAACATTTTATTGATATGTGGGGACGTAATTCCAACCCCTTTGAGAATCTCTGCAGGAAGATATTTCAAATTCATTTCTAACCAGACAAAAAAACCCCTCCAAAAACGTACCAAAATATATAATGGGGAACAACATCACAGTGGACTAGGGATGGGAAATTTTGTCTTAAGTACTGTTCATTTGCTGCCATGCCATAGATGAAGTGCTACATAATGCCTCTGCTAGTAAGTGCTTACACATGCATTACCTAAGGATATGCTCTTTCTGGCTGAGTAATTAATTTCTGAGAAGCCTGTTTCTGAGAAGGTGAAAAGTGAAACCCTGGCTGTGTAGTCCAGACCCTGCTGCTCCAAACCCTGGAGGTCCATAGGTACCCAACTAGGTCCCAGATGCTGAGGACCAGCTTCCTCCATAGATGGGAATTACACAGCTTTCTCTATACCCATCCACAGAATTGTTGGCACAGCTAATTTGACTGTAGAAGCTGATGTTTTTTGTGCAGACAAGAGTGTGGTCATCATGCAAGTAAAAATGGAAAGGAAAGAGCCTGATGAACCAGCCCAAACGGAGACGACAGAATGGCATGGGAGACAGAGCTGCCACGTAAGTGTGCCATGCGCACGCTGTGTAGTTTAGCTCAAGATGTCTCAAGTGGGCAGCAAGCAGTGAGTCACAGGCAGAGAGGAGGGATATTTATGGGATTTCAGTTCTTTGGAGGAAAAAGTATGAAACAGTCAGAAATGACAGAGAAATGAGAGTGCTGGATGATGGCAAACAGCATATGGGGAACAGGGGAGAGGGAGCTTTTGGCATCACTGCTGCAGCGTACATCCTAGTGTAACTCGTTGATCCCCGGGGGCCAGTTCATTTCTATGGGAAGAATCTGGCTTCTGGGACAAAATAAAAAAAATCTCAATTTCTAGAGCACCAATGCTAGTGCTTGCCAAATGTTTTCTCTTTTCTGTTCCTCCCAGCAAATCTTTTCTCTTTTAGGGCCAGTGGAAAATTTACCAGAATGGGCAGTTTTCCAGCAGGCTTAATTTTGAAAGTTGACCTGATCAGATGACTAAAGATTTGCCAAATGAAAATAGCATTTTCTTACCCACTCTACAGTCTGAACTCTGCTGGGATTTTGTACGTCTAGATGCATATGCATATCTGGGTGTACACATACACCACAATTTTTAACTCATCGTAGAGGTACCAAGGCTATTTTCTGTTCCAAAAACACAGGGAGGATGTGTTAGACATTCCTCTTCAGTAATTGCTGATGATTTCTTGATACGTTATATTTTGCTGTCTGAAAACTAAATGCTCTAGGATGATGCCGATTTGTTCAAGAAGGAGGGTGTTATTTCAGCCACTGTTGGAGTGCTGTGTGCTTTTGGAAACAACACAAACCTAAGAGCTTTCATTTCTTTTGTTCCATTCTACATATCCTCCCCTCTGTCCTCAGGAAGCCTATGGAGGACTGAACAGTTTTGGGTGTTGCAGGAGTAAGTTAATGTGTAAATCCTTACCTTTGATTTTCCTGAAAATACTTCTTCAGAATTGCTGCTTCAGCTGCCATTTCTTCTTCTGTCCTCCACTTGTCAGAGGAATCCTCTTTGTCATGTTTTTGTAACTTTTTTGAGGGAGGAAGAAGAAAAAAACCTGTTGATTACTTTTTTTCCAGTTTTATTGTCAAATTCAGGGCATATCTGTGTGCAGCTGATCCAACTATTCCAGGTGCCTGCAGGATGGAGGGACCTGCTGATAAAGAGATGAAGGGTGAAGGCTACTGGTTTAGAGTGGTGACAGTAGCTAACTGGCTCTGATCAATTTATGATGATAACACAAGGTGCCAGGGTGATTAATAGGCAGTGACAGAGTTCACCTTTGTGAGTTGATGGCCGTATACCTTGAGAGTCTTTGATGCAAACCTGGTAGGTACTAGGATAACAAACACACTCAGGTATTTTGAAGTGCCCGTTACATCCGCAGAGTGAGCAGGACAGAAGCTGCCTGGACACCTTGTCAGTAATTCAGGTAAAATTTTTGTGTCTGGCTTTTCCTCTGCCCATGGGGCCACCTTTCCCATCAAAGTCTATTGTGATAACAAGGCCCTGTTGCTGCTGTTTCCCACTGGCTGTTTATACCAGTAGTTTTCAGAAGAGATACATTCCCTCCCTGCATGCAAGTTATTAGACCTTCCTTGCCCTTGATGAAAGTGAGACACATGCCTAACCTAGAAACAAAACCTATTCTTTTCAACACAACTATATTTCATTGGTGATTCAGCGGGGAAAAAGATCAGAAGTATGTGAAACTAATTTTTGCATCTAGTTTGCATAATATGCCCACAAAAATAAGTTCTAGCCCGTTTGCAGTAAGTATTAAGCGATATTATCCCAGACGTGAAGATTTCACATACATCCTTTGCTCTCCAGAAGAGGGGAGAAGCTGATGTTTCTGCTGCTCTCGAGAAGGAGGACGTTCTATTTTATGGTAAGTATAATGTGCCAGCACTGGAGTGACTATTTGTCCACATGTCCCCTCAAAGAATGCCTGCCACTCAAATGAAGGCTATATTCACAACAGAATGCAGAAACATTTGAATCAGCCACTGAAGAACTGAGATTTCCAGTGTGTCTGTAGGTACAGAGCACGGCACAGATTTTATTAACAGCATCAGTGCTTCTGAGGAACATTATAACACCAACTTTTTGTTAATGTCACAAAGTTGGAAACTAATGAATTTACACTTTTTATTCCTGGACAAATTTTAGTATGGAAGATGAAACCATGAAAAACAAAGATGACGCAATATTGAACCTGCCAAGCAAACTGCATTACTGCATATGGCACGTTTAGCAATAAACTAGGATTGTTAGCATATATCCAACTCACAAATACTTTTATTTGCACTGTGTTTCTCCTCCTCTGAATTTTGCTGCCAGCTATAGTCCTATGTAGTTCTACATTCCGCAGCACAGATTTCTTCCTGCTCAGCAGATCAAGCTGCATTAGAAAGCTATTTCTTTTCATGCCAATACAATACAGTAGCTGTAGGCAAATTAAAGCATATTACTGTTTGACTAGTAGAGGACTAATCTTCATTGTTACATTAGCTCTAGGTATGTTATAAATCCATCTTGTAATAATGCCACAGTGTTATGGAGAAAGATTTAAAAGCTAGGAACAGGTACAGTGTATATACACTGTCACATACGTCCTTTGTGTCCACGTGCCTGCTCTTACCCGCTGTACAAGCCTATATGACATATAGGTACCACAGCTGAACTGGCAATGAGAGGGAGTTATAGGAAACAGCATACATCATCCTGTACTTTTCATGGACTGTGAGCGCTTACACTTCACAAGAGGATGCACCAGGATGAGCCAAGTGCTGGTAAATCAATTGTCTGTCTGAGGTGTGAGCTGTTTTTCTCAAAAAGCAATGTCTTGCTCATTCGACCTGGCATCAGTAGGAGATACAGCAGGCAACAGCTAGAAGGCAGGGGAGGGCAGCCCCTGTTCCTCAAGGTCTCCTTGTTTAACCTGCAAGAAGTGCTTTTAGCGATGTGATTTGGCTGCTGTTCTCCCCTGCCTCTCCTCTCTCCTGTGTCTGTGCAACCCAGGTGAGATCTGACTCTAGGAGAAGACTAGTAAAGTGAGGACTTGACTTACAGTTTTTACTTTTATTTTCCCTGCTCAAAGAAACTGAAGTGAACAGTAATAAGGAGGCATATCCTGAAATGGCTGTTGATGTTGTCTAACTTCTCAAACCTGGTGAAGGAGAAGGTTTCTTTTGCTATATAACTGCTAACCTTTAAAAACCATCAATCTTTGACTTCAGGTTAAAACAGATATATGGGGAGTAGCAATGAATTCTGAAACTTGCCTGGAAACCCAACCTACCTTAGCATCCCTGGCTCCTTGTACGCAGCCCACAGTACCACACAGCAAGCACAAAAGCGCTCAACACAGCCTTACTGTGCTCTGCTGTGGCAGGCATTCACTGAAAAGACACATCCACATTTTGTGGACATACTGGGTAAGTTGAACAACAGACTGTGGTGTTAAATCACTGCCACAGCCAATGCATTTATTGTTCAACTGACTTATAGATGAGTATTATTTCAGAATCACAGGACTATTCTGCGTTCAAACCTCTTGCTGTGTCAGTAATTTCTGAAGTGCATAAGCAGTTATCCCAATGTCACTTAGTTCCTGATAGTATCTAACCATCACTGTAGAGATTTGGAATACCCTTCCCTGCCACCACCATCCTGCAGCTCCAGTACAAGACAAACGACATAGCTAGCCACTCTGAAGCACAACAGTTAAATTATGGATAATCTTGCTAGATGATGCTAAACATTATGCAGGTTCAAGATCAACAGTACCAATAAATTTAAGATAAATAAATTAAGGGCTGCTGATACTACCTCTAGTTCAGAGATTCTTCATGCCACAAATTAATGGAGGCATATCTGTGCCCCTGCCTGCTTCTTTACATCTTCTCTTAGCATTTGCTAGTGATCTCTAATGGTGACAAGATATCGGGATCCTGTATGGGTTTGGTTTCAGCTAGTTATTTCATGTGTTCTTGTGCAAGGTACTTTTCAACCAGATTCAGATCTCAGTGCGACAGTCTCAGTAAGCAAGAGTTATCTTATTAAAAAGTGTGGGGTTTTTTGTTTTTTTTTTTTTTTTTTTTTTAAA
>Ga0181612_137816_pt1 | contig 14533 bp, 5 predicted proteins | sample HoacroProtozoa21_FD_119630 | JGI IMG/M metagenome (GOLD analysis project Ga0181612, IMG submission 119630) | Hoatzin crop microbial communities from Cojedes, Venezuel. Combined Assembly of Gp0051906, Gp0051904, Gp0051908 | reverse complement strand
CGAGAGTGGAGTAGAGGGGCAGAATCACCTCCCTCCACCTGCTGGCCACGCTTCTCTTGATGCAGCCCAGGATATGGTTGGCTTTCTGGACTGCAAGCGCACATTGCCAGCTCATGTTGAACTTCTCATCCACCAAAGGGAAAAAAAGCTTCTTATCCACCATTTGAAAGACTACTATGTAATAGAAATGGATACGTTATCTTCTCCATTTGCCAGTCCAGCTTGTTATCGCAATGTCAAAGGGTAGGTTTGCCTGGATCCTAGAGAACGTATACATATTGCTGAGATTCATCTGACTCTCTTGCCACTACTCTACTCTGCTCTTGGACAGGGCAATAATGTTACTAACTGTGTCACCATACAAAGATCAGAAGTGACAATAAGATGTAGAAAACAAATGCAATGTTACTGAGAGCAGCTGTGAGTGAAACACACAGTCATAAAACAGAGGTGATACTGGAGCAGTAAAACACTGGAATACAGCATGAAAACATGTTACAGATACACAGATAGTGTTAAAACAGTGGTTTGGCTTATTTGACCAAGAAAAAAAAATCAATGAGAAATGGGAAACAAATCAAGAACAACATCTTGGGGCAGATACTCTTCAGCTTTGTGACACTGGCTTTAAATTAGTTCTCATGACAACAAAGCAAGCTTTAAAAACAGCCTCCCTGAAATTCAGATTCTAAGGGCAGATAAGAAAGTTCAGCAGGATCATAGAAGAGAGAAACTTTATAAGAGCAATATAGCAGTTCATAGTGGACAGGCTGAAATAAAGAGTCAAGGAAATCTTCATAGACAACAAAGTGAAGTGGCTTAAAAGAGAATTATTTCCAGTTTGTCTTTTCTGAAGAGGAGATGTGTCTTCAGGAAGACTGACATATGAAGGCAACATTTTTTTAACCTATAAAATGAGACTACAAAATTAGCCCTAGAAAACTGGGAAGACTACAGCAGAAACAAGATTAAAAAAAAAAAAAATCTTTAAAAGAAAAGAAAGAAGAAAGATGCGGAAGGGTTTTAAAAGTTGACACATGTTTTGGAGCCACACAACCAGAGCACCATGAACAACCAAACACAAGTCACACAGAATGGCTTGCAGGAGCTAAGTACAAACCACAGGTACACGCTTGGGCTCCCGGTGCACAAGCAGCACCAACACAAGCCCTGTCTGCCACCAAGCCAAATAGATGGTACGACCATTTGCAACACTTCCCACTAGGTTGAGCAGTAATATACATGTCTTGTCTCTAACATTCGTTGTTTATCAGCCAGGAAGTAAGTGATGACGTAGGTGATACAGCAGACGATAAAGAATCAACTGTCCGACAAAGTGAGGACAGATAACAACAAAAAAATTATATTAAACCTGATGTAGCTACCTGGAAAGTCTCAAGATGTGAGTGAAGGTTCTCGAGCAAGTTCACTACAGATGAACTAAAAACCACCTCTCAGAAAAACAAACAAACAAACGTTATAGATGAAAAATCAGTTATTATTCCCTGTTTATTTCTGTAAGATTTTTCTTTCCTCCACTAAAAACAAGACTGTTAAGCCACTTAGTAGGTGCTTGCAAGAAGGTATAATCAGCTCTTTACTTACAGGATACCTGACGTGTGTTTGAGTTGGTGCTTTGCTAGCGATTCCATTAAAACTAAATTCAGACCTTACGGCTCAGCTGTTGCTTCTGTGCACGACATACATGCGGCTGCCTACTACACACAAGAGTGTGGTGTTGCTGCTCTTCCGTACTAGCAAGGGAAACCTTGCAGGGCATCTGCAAAAGGACTTAGTCAAGATGGACAAGAACACCTTCAAGTCCATTCTCTTTCTGCCTACGCTTATTTTACAGCTGTCCTTCCTTTATTTTGTTTAATTTTACTTAATGCTTTGTAGGTAGTGGAGTTTTTTTCTATCCAGTGTGTAGTACAATCACTCAAGTGGAAGAGATTCCTTGTCAAGGAAGAATTTTGAAAAAGGGAAAGAGTCTAGGCTAGATCCCTTTGGTAAGAAAAGGTCGAATTGACTTCAAATGCTTCACATAGCAGGATACAAAACCCTGAAAAGGCAGGCATCTTAAACCCCTCTTCAAGAGAAGAGGACTGTACTATTCAAGGGAAAACTAACATAACTTTTCTAAACAGAAGAATAGAAAATACTTCTTTTGTTCAAAGCAGTTAAAAAGAGAGAGCTCAGATATCACAACAGTAGCTTCATTTAAAACAACTTATTTGCTCACCTTTAATTTTGTGCTATTACAATTTGCTCATAGGGAACTACCAAAGTGCACCAAAACCTAACATTAAGTGTCCAAGTTTTACACAGACTTCCAAAAGAACTGACTTCAAAATTAAATTTTATTCTTGTGATATGTCAATAAATGTTAAGTATACATTTTCTGAAAAAAAAAACCCCAAACACTTAGAAATGAAAGCAATAATAATTCCAGCAATGCTCCTGCAGAACTTTGAGTGCTGTAAAGCTACCTTGGCATGAACAAAATTATTCTTGTTCTACATGACAGACAATTTACCGCATGCATTGAATGTGGTAATGGTCAGAAATGTGATTCCACAGAAATGGCATTTAAGGAGGTATGGTTTCCAAGTGATAAGAAGAAATTTTGCATTTGTTAAACAAAGGAAGATTTGTACTTCAGATAAAACAAACTAATAATATTCAGGAATTTATGAAATCCTACTTTAAGCAACTCAAGAAATGTACAAAGATGAACGCCATTATCTGGTATTACAGATGGAATAGTTAAGTCCTGCAAAATTCATGACGCAAAGTTCAGTGACAGAGTTGGAAATAGAGCCAGGTTTCGGTGAATTATTCAACTACAAATATTATTACTATGAAGTTGTTTGCAAAAACTGTGCAAATAAAGTACGGCTCTCCATGCTTTTGATGTCGTGCAATTTATGTTAATAAAGGAGTTTTCTCTATTTCCTTCTGATTTCCCACAGACTTGGTAGGACAAAAAGGTGAAGAGCTGAACAAACATACACTATGGATAGATAATGAATTAAAGGTGAGAGGTTTCTTGCATATGGGAGAGGAAGTTCGCTTCTCCTCTGTTGTCTCCCATTCCGTCTCACTCTGTCCATCCATAGCAGAAAAAAATTGTGATTTTATTCAGCTGGGAATAAAAGCAATATTTATTCTGGAAATTTACTACAAGATTGTCTATCTTAGAAAGTTGATAGTTAGAAAAAATGCCATTTATTTGTCATATTACAGTATAAAGTGTTAGCCAAATTAATCTTAACAACCAAAAAGTTGTTCTCGCACATCTGCAGGCTGAGTGTGGCTGGAAGTGACTACAGAACAGTAAAGCAAAACAACACCATAGTGCAAGACAATGTCTTGGGCAAGAATAATTACCCCGTTATTCGATAAAGTGGAAAGTATCTACTGATATTCTCACTAAGATTTATGCATGATGTAACACTAATGTTCCATCTGCTGAGTCCTAGGAATAGGCTGAAAACAAGGAGAAACGAGAAATAAACATAGTAGACAACTACTTTGACTACTGGTTCATCTAATAAATAATTACTTGCATGCTTTTGCTATCTACTGTTAAGAATTACTTTATACCTGCAGATAAATTTGCACATTTAGCAAGTAGAAAATATGTGGTCTAAGGCAGGTATTTTAGCTACTGCCAGCTGAACAGAACAAAGAGTTTGGAAAATCAATTGTCCTCTGAAAGGGACGTTTCCAGAGATTTTGAAATGTTGATAACAGAAAATTTTGTAGGAGAACAAACAGGTTTTTAGAAATACTGTTGAAAACCAGAAGATGTTTTACAAGTAAATTCGAAACCCTCAGAAGGACTTTTTGTGTAAGGTATTATGGATCTTAACAAACATTTGACCAGAAATAGAATACTGGATATGGTTACTTAATTTTCCTATTCATAAAGTATACTTTTGTAACCAGAAGTTAAATAATCTTTTACTAATGCTATTGTTTATTAATACAATTTTCGAAACTCAATTTTTTTTCCTTTCAATAACACTTTCTGTAAAGAAGCATTCTTTCTAACGATGGTGCTTTGGGTCACATCCTAATTTTTACCTCTTCCTGAGCTTCAGTCTCTGTTTTGTTCCCCCAGCACAAAATTTATGGTTATATGATAAACTGCGAGCAAGAGATAGAAAAGCAGGGAATCTGTTATAGCACGGAAGTAATGGCACTGCCCATAAGACATTACAAATTTCTCAAATTAACTATTCACACATTATACTAGATTTTAATTATTCAAATACATGACAAAATGCAGAAAGAATTATACCCATAAGACACTAAGAGAAATAGTGACTACAATTTTGCCAGTATTGGCTTTATTTGTACACGCACACCAATAAAATTAAATATTGTGTAAGGCAATATTTCACTGATACTGGCAATACTAAAATGCAGCATCAGGTTTACCTGAGAAAAAAGAGTGCAGGCACTACTCACAGTTTGAACTGGAATTATTATTGGAAGCCTGACACAAGTTTTGTTCAGTAGGTTGCTTTACTTAATCGATGTTACAAAGTTCCTTATTTACTCTACAAAGTAAACATCATGGGTCATTATAAACCTTTAAGATAAGTAGAAAATAAACAGCTGTTTGTTTGACATACTGTGAAGATTGAGACCCTTCTCATTTACTTGATTGAAACAACTAAAAATAATTTTTGAGGCAATATACTCCTTCCTTACACAACATTCTGTCACAAATTACAGAATGTCAATCTGATTAAAAGTGCCAAAAGAGAAGTCCATTGACAAAAATAGTCATAGAACCTCCATTTATTAGAAAACCACAAACTAAATTAGAAATATATTCCCTATCTCATCATGCCCTTTACTCTTACTTTTTTTTTAATCCTTCAGTTTTACTTAAGTAAGTAGTATAGTCCAGAAATTTTGAGGGCTTGGATGGTTCAACAAAAACTACATTCAGATCAGGAAATCAACGAAGAAAACGGCTGCTAGATCTTCAGGTATGCATTCTGGATCATTTTAGCCTGGGAATCAGAAGCAGTGAAAGTCCATATGCCTGCCTTTGAAACTTGGTATGGAATCAGAGAAAGTTCTCCTTTTATCTTGAAATACTTATTCCTACTGATAAGTGCAAAGAACGGAGGACAAAGAGAAGAGCAGCTTAGCACCTCTGAGAACAGTCTTTCCTCTTTTTCCTTTCCTTTCAGAAACAGAGGTTTGGCCATTGCTAGGATAGTCACAAAAAACTTTGTCATGACGAACAGTATGCTAGAAGTTATTTGCTTAAGAATACCTTTAATGTAAACATCTCATGGAAACTATTGCATAATTGGTTTTAAAATTGTTTTTTTTTAGTGAAAATGTATAAAGGTATAGATGTTTGTACCTTCTTCATGATTCATGGGCAATTCACCTTACTATCCCAGAATATATACATATGTGTATATATATGTGTATGTGTCTGTGTGTGTACACATTTGAAAACTATTTGTTTTCACCCTGCCCCAGGACAGACACAATACTACAGTAAACCCAAGGTCTAAGCAAAAATATGTCAGGTCCATCAGAATTATTTCTTGTCTCGGACTACAAAGTGTGCAGCAAGCTTAAAATAAAGAACTGAGAATACAATAAATTTTATACATTATGATTTTAAAAGGTAGCTTTTCTTTTTTTATATATTTTCTCTGGCCTACAGGCAATGTTTTTCTAGTATTACTTTTTGTTTTGTAATAGAGTATCAGACTAAAATAACTTGTTTGCATAGAGAGAATCTTCGAGAAAACATTTTTGTACATTGTTATTTCTAGGCTGTTACTGTCAGAATAAGGCTGGTATTATAACACAAGCATTAGTGCAGCCAAAAATTCAATTACAATTACAAATACGGGTAATGAACAAGTAACAAAAAAAAAAAAAGAATGATATGGATGGAAATGAACACTTCACTCAAAACCAGTCTTGAAGACAAAAGGCAGAGATATGAGAAGCACACAGAGTTCAAGAGCAGCAGGCACTTTCCTGATTATGCCAAAGCCACAAAAATCACTTAATCACGATTCTTTTTATGCACTGCTCAGTATTGCAAGCAGTAATGACAAGATACAGGGGACTGTGATATTAGGATATTTGTAATTTTGATCTGTGAAGGTCAAACTTAAAAAAATTACTATTGGAAAGAGAGCATTCAAATTTTGCTCCTAACAACTACTTTAATAGATAGGAATATAAATATTGCAAATAATTTTCAGTGTTTGTTCACTGTAGACAACTAGTTAATTTTGATTTCAAGGAGTTTTCAAGAAACTTGTCTTTTATACAGTTACAATTGCATCAGATGAACAGTCTACTTCATAACAAAAATCCTGATTATAGAAATTAATATACCATTCAAAACTATTGCAGAAAGACTTTTTCCATATTTTACATTTGGCTCTATTATTTATGGTATTGTAAATTTAAAATACTCTACCTTTCTTTAAGAATAATTGAGTTTGAGTTGTAAAGTTTCTAAAAACAATAAACATAAAAGGGGCCAACATCCATTATTTTTCAGCTCTGTTGCACTGTTTCTTGAAATACATTACTTTATGAAAAATGTACACTTTATTGCACGCTATTCCTCATTGTGTCACTGCTCTTAAACCAGAGGTTCTCAACCATTTTTCTAGGTCAAATCAACTGTGCACATGTTCAACAGTTGCAGTCCCTCTCTATCAAACGGTGTCACTGGATACAGGACTGTTAGATGACTGACATCACGGTGCCCTCATTAATAAAGTGATCTGAGAACGATGTTAAGATGCAGGTCAGGACATCAGACAGGACTGTGAATGGGAAAATTTGTATGACATAGAGATAATATGGAATAGCATGATAGCCATCTGCAATATTGCTCTGTGGCAAGCAAAGGTTACTCCTATCTACCCCATTCCTGCTATCACTTCTTTTTATCCACCTGTTTGTCATCAACACTGAAAAGTTTCAAAAGTAAGAGGACTGAAATTTGTATTAGTCTCAACATATCTCAATTTTTTTTTTTAAGTGGCCAAACTTCAAATATTTCAGAGGAATATTTAGCTGAACATTCATACAAAGGTCCTGTAGTGGAGATTCTAAACCATTCCAGACTTTATTAGTCCTCAAAACCAAAACGTTTTCCTTATTACCTATATAAAATCGTATCTCAGTTTTAGACAACTATTTCTCATCTGCCAAAAAAAAACCTTCCTTACTGGAACTCTTTATCTGAAAAGTATTTTTTCTGCCACCCTTTCATCTTCTTTTATGTAAAGTAAGGTTTTCTTTCATTTCTTTTGTCATGAGACATACTTTCTGAACTCTAATCTTTCATTGTGGACACCAGAAGTGCTACATAAATGCTAAGTACTCCTACTCATCAGACAAAATAAAATTTTTCTAACTCTTATTCAATATTTAGTAACTGGCGGATGGCTTTATGTCAAGAGAATGTCATGCAATTCAGTGACATTCTGCCTTTACTGAAGTAAGTCAAAACATTGACATCACTTCCACCATTGACATCCTACACCATATGCAATCAAACATCCATTTTGTACCTTGAATACAGAAAGTCCTTTTCTTGTTTCATTTTCCTTTTATTGTTTTAGATTTGCTTACTAAAAATATGTCACAATTTTCAATGGTGGTAGTTGACATAATCTTTTGATGATTCTTCAAAAAAGGAAAGAAACAAAGAAGCATAATATGATCCCACATCTTCTTAATTATGGTTGTGCTATTATTTTTTAGCAGAAGAAGGAAAGACATCAAATTGTTTTGAAATGATGCTTTGTTAAAAACATAGATAAATATATTTACTGTCAATTTGAAAGTAGCACCTGGGCCTACTGGCTTCAATTAAGTCTCTACAGGAACCAGAGAAAAAATAATATAGAAAATACTACTTTCTTTATGTCCAAGATCATATAAATTCTACATGCAGGCAAAATGCCTGTGCTCACGCAGAGCATCTTGCGGAATCACGGACTAAAATGATGACTGAGAGTTGGAGTTCAAAACAATGAACAATTGTTTTTATTGTACTTTCAGCGCTATAAATGGGAGGAGAAAAACACTTGAAAAATGAAAATGACTTTTTAAACAATGCAGTATTCTGAAATACAATACATCAGAGTAATGCGTTAGCTCTGGAAAGAACTGCAGGAAGGTAGGAGCCCACTGAGCTTTCCATGTTCCTATCAAAGAGAAAACCTCAGAATCCCATTGAGGGGAAGGTGAATGTAGAAGAAATGTCTCCCACGAACACAGATTCACAAGGAACTCTAGACTTCACACAGACTTTGATAAAATACTCTTTATACACGACTCTGCAAACAAAACCAGCTACTAACATACCTCAGAATCAAGTTGCCGTTCTGAGTAGTTTAACACGTTTTTACTATTTCATGAGTTTTTCCAGATTTACCAAGGTCCCCATTATACAGTACATTAAGAATAAATCCTAATGACTTTATTATTAACTCTGGTGAATATTAGGTAGACATATGCCTGAAACAGAAATTTCAAGGGCAAATATGAATTTCCTTAATATCTTGTTTAGAGCTAATTGAAGCAGCAGGTGATTGCATTAAGGTTACAGATATGAGTATGACTCATTTTCTGCCACTTACTCTGTCCTAACTTTACTATTTCTTTTGAAATTCACTGCTATCACCTCTGTGCTATTACTCCACTAGATTCCAACAATTTGCTTTTCATATCCCCCACACAGTTTCTTATCTCTCATCTATATTATCTCCTAGATCTTTGCAAGCTTTTCTCCCAAGTTTTTCCCAACTTTTTCTTAAAGTACTTCTGCACAGAAGGATGCATGCAATATCAAATGCTCAGTTTACTAGCAATTGTTCTTCTGCTCTCTTATTCTTGGTAAAATTCTTATAAAATTGTCCACCAAACAAGCCATACATTCACTCATGCTCTAACTATTCTAAAAGCAACAGGTATTTGCCTGTCCTAAGGTCTGTCTGGCCAAGCAGTGATGCAGGTAGTTAGAAATAACAACAGAATATATCTGTTCTTCAGGAGTATTGGTAGAAAAGTAGTAACAAAGAAACGTATATATTTTAGAGAAGATACAGTATGTTCTAATCTTTTTCCTTGAAATTAAATATTTATATATGTTTATACTGAAAAATGGTGCAAAAAGAATAAGTTAATATTTCTCTGCATAGGAGAATGTATTTTTCTTCCTACTCAATGCACAATACCGTAGCATTCCTCCCAAATCTCCTTACTCAGACAGTTGGTTGTTCTGCAATCCATTAGTATAATGACAGTATTTATGCTACAGTAGCTAAAATTATGTCAGTATTCCTTTCATAAACCATTTTCTCTAAGGTTTTATAACTTTTCCTTAAATAAAAACAAAACAAAACCCCAAAACTAACCAAACAAACAAAATTCCAAGTTGAAACTAACTACACAGAGTCTAAGAATTTACTCTGGACGTGTTGATTTACTCTTAGAATACTTGAAAATAAAACAATCATTTTTAAAGCGATTTATCCCACCAGTAATTTTAATGGTCTTCTACTTATAATGTCTTTTCATTTTTGGTTTGATAAACCATGCTTCAGTTTCTTTTTTTTTTTTTCTATTAACAGACAGCCTTCTGTTGACATTTTTCCTGTTAGGAAAATTCAGTAAAATTTCAAGGGAAAATCAGTGAGGTAGAAGTTCAGCGAGAGACTAAATTATCACAGGTTTCTACCTAGTCTCCCTAGATCTAATTAGCTGATGTTGTTCCCATACAGCACAAAAGAAGAATGTTTTCCTGTATTTATACTGTCATCACCTGAGAACACTCCTTTTGTGAGTAGGATACAGGTTTATCACAGTCTTCCCCAGAAATATTTTCCTAATAGCCTTTTTCAAAGATAGGTAGCAAAATTTACACCCCCACACATCATTATCTTCATTAATTGAAGATCTGTTAAGATTTTTTAGTGCCATTCTTCCATTTAAGTCACTATACCAGCAAATGTTATCCTTTCATATTTTTTTTCTTCCTTGCTCTGTTTAAAAGCTCCAAACAATACAAGTAAATGTCCTGAAGCTTCTAAGCAAGAAGTCTTACAATCAGTCTGGGACAACTGAAAAATCATATAACTTCTATGAAAATATAATGTAACTCATATCAGAGGTACTGGATAGAAAATTAAGGCTAACTACAAACAGTAAAGCTATAAGTAAACACACGATTCTATTAATAATTCATGATACACTTCCGAAGCAGTTACCTGAAAATATTTACTTTTATAACAGTCATGAAAACTAGCACATTGAATGACCTCAAACAGAGCTACTTCATATACCTGCTGAAAAAAGAGTACACTTTTCCTGGAAGAGAATAAATGCAGAAGAGCCACATACAAATTCTGCTTTGCACTTTGCTAGCAGTAGGTTTATTCGTAGAGATAATGACTCTAGTAATTCATGACCATTTGCAATGGAGTTGGGAGGACATGGCCTGCTATACACTTAATGCACTCATTGACTCTCATCAAAAAGAATATATGACATTTTGTGCTGGACAGCAAACAGCAAATCAATTGTGAGTTGTACTTTGGCAGCTGTAACCAGATTACAAGATTAGCAGGCTAATTTGCAGCTTGATTTGTTGTCTGACAACCTTGTTTGTGAGTTTAATATCTCGGTCATTTCAAAATGCATTGGGCTGTAACAGACTGTAACTTTACATACAAGCTGCTGGCATAGATACGTTTTTCCTTAGCAAAAACAATTTCAACCCATTAAGTTATTTTATTTTTAGGTCTATAGCTTCAAAACACTAATTTGCAAATGTAATTTGGCTGAATGCATGCTACAGTTGTAAACAGTCTTGTTCTGCCTTTGACTGATACTCCTTCAGACAAATATTTCAGACATTTTGGGGCTTTTAGTTTCCACATAGCAGTTGTCAGCACTCTTCCAAATGTAGCTCACAAACCATGTGGCATGTCTGAAACTTGTTCCTCACATCACAAATTCTCCAAATGTACCTTGGACCCAACCACTGACACCGGGGTTCTAGTGCTCTCTACATTGAAAAGAGCATGCTGCAGTGGGAGGCTTCTGCTCGGCTTTGAAGGCAAGGCTCAGCTGCTCTGTGCTGCAAGAACTTTTGGGGTTCTTCCTACTTATTACAAACAGAGAGAGAAGGGCTGAAATCTTCCACACTGATTTGACACAGGCTGCCACCATTATCATTCAAAGTCAATCGCTGACACTCCTCACAGTATAGTGCTCCTTTCTTTTTTTCCTATTTTTTCTTTTTTTCCTATTTTTCTTTTTTTCCTATTTTTTCTTTTTTTCCTATTTTTTCTTTTTTTCCTATTTTTTCTTTTTTACCTATTTTTTATTTTTTTTCTAATTTCTGTATGCTTTAGGGAAGAATAAAATGTATTCACACATAAAAGAGTCATCATTAATGATAGCTTTTAGACTTTAAAAATGAAAGTTAGACGTCTAGAAAAGACAAGTAACTAAAAAGAGTAGTGAACAAGAAGACGATTGTCAGAAGATGATTATCAACACACGTCTAATGACTCTCAAGCGTTCTCATGAACCAACTATTTAGTTTTAATGCTCACTGTGCCACAAAGGGTGGACAGTTAAATATTTTATTCTACCCCATCTGTTTAACAGTATGAATATTAACAACATTCTATGACTACATACTTGAAAAATATTGATTATATTGAATTTACCACTAATCTCCATACCACCTCTCACTGAAGTAAGCATTTCTTGATCCATTTTTGTTTTGGACACAGTCTCACCGTTGTGAAACCAATAAAGAAAATACTGTCAATTGACATGCGGACCAAGAAGAGTATCTTCAGAGATTCACAAATAACTTTGGGAGCTTAGTTGTTCATAAATGTGGACAAGGTACAATGGAAAATTTAGGGAATACTCTGTTTACATAAAATGGTGATTTCTCCACTTCTAATGCAAATTCTGTCTCCCTAGTATGAGGGTGGTATGTCTCCCTAGTATGAGGTGGTGAAATCACCTCATACTAGGCAAAGCAACAAAATTCTCCTCATGAAAGTTACCTGCATATTGTACAGCTGAGGCTCTTTCATGTTGTTTTCAATATTTTCTTCTTTTGGATAGGCTAAGACCCCTTCTGAAGTTTGAGGATAAGGATCTTCCTGCATTTGAAGGCGGGCTATGCTAATGTGGACTTAACTTTTTTTCTGTTATTGAAATATGAAAAACATTTCACTGAAACTATTGTGGAAGTAATTAAGTTCTTCATAAATTAAAACTCCAGCCCAAAATTATTAAGTTTTGATAACTGGTTTTAGAACTTGAAAAATTAAAACTTCGATATTTATAATGACTTTTCACCTTCATGTGTTGGATCTATCCCTAATGTAAAGTCATTCTTGCACATGGATGAAAAGTTCCCACTTTCAAACATGAAGAAGAGTAGGTGGCACTTAAAAGTTGAACAAGGTCTGGAAGAATTTCCCAGCATTGCTTTTCATCCTCACCTTATTATTTTGCAGCCTTCAATTAGCAACAATATTGTGCAGACTACTTCAGAGCTATGAATGAGAAACTGTCATATCTCTATAAAAAGAGTACTCGATTATTTTATTTCGTAGTCTATATGTGCAGTAGTTCAATGCCAGTGTCGATTGTTTCTAATGCCATAATTCAAGTGGCAAAATGACGCTGTTTACACTCCAGCTGCAAAATGAACTGTGAAACTTATTTAGGAAGAAGAAATATCCATGTTCAGGACTCTATCTGTTTTTCAGCTGGAACTAGAAATTCCCAATTGAGCAGTAGCTGGCATGATGAGATTTCATGGAGGTAGATGTGGTGATGAAAAAAAGACTGGGCCAAGGTGACACTCCATAGATGAACTCAAATCACAAAAATTAGTTATTGGAATCTCAGGGAGACGTTATATTATTTAATTTGTCTGACTACAGTTAATAAAGCTGTGGCCAGTTTCTACTGCACTTCATTAAAGTATGTGTTATTTTTTCATCCATGGGTGACCTTCATGTAATCTTGGTCATATTATGGTAAGGATATATTTCCCTCATGTCCTACTACCCATTACTGCTTCATAACTAAATTCTTCTACTACAAGCTAAAAGAAAATATTTGAGTGTCATTCTGAAATATATTCATTTAATTTGTTTGTTTACCTTTGATTTATGTACTACCAAAAATGCTCCCTAACATTATTTTGTAGAAATAATCTTTCCCAATTGCACATGTATCACAGATGGGGTTGGTTTGAACTAAATCATCTTGATCCTGGTCTGTTTCCAAATTTTGCAACTGAAAGGCTGAAATGATGTTTAGTTCCAGAGCATTATCAAAACATGTCAAATCGACAAAGCTCCCACGTGTTAGAAATAGTAAATAGAAGTTAATTCTCAACTGTGTCCATTTCGCGTACTCAAAATGCCCCCTTATGTGTCTTTAAAAAAAAAAACAAACAAACTGTCTTCACCTAACTTGATGTCTGAGTACTGAACTAAGGTTAAAGCTGAAGTTCCAGTTTAGGACTACCTCTACTGGTGACTCAAAATGCTCACGTGTTAGGGTTCATTTTTTCTTATGTCATCAGGAGAGAAAATGCTGGAGGATTACACCAATTTATTTGCTCTAAGCAAAAAGGATGACACACGAAAATAGCTGATATTCTTTTCTCCTGGGGAAAAGGAACTATAGAATAATCAGAGAAATAAACAGCCAGTGCTGTAATGACGTCCTTCAAACATCAACTATATAAAGCAACTCTGCAGTTGAGACTGTACTGGCTACCTGTACGTGATACAGGAAGGGATTAGACTTTGGAACTGTAACAGCTGAAACATGTAAGGGCAATCTTGATCAAGATAAAGAGGAATCCTAATCCGAAGTCCCAAGAAACCAATACAAATATTTCAGTCTACTTCTATGGATTTTGTAACCTTCTTTCTTTTACGTTCATCCAATTAAAATAGCTTTCCCAAGCTTCACTTTTTATTTTCACCTGATCTCACAGCAGTTTCTAAAGCTTAACTATAATTTCTGCAAGTTACATAAATTTACAGCAGATCTAGAAATGCTAGCTAGAATGTGACATATGACATTTCATGTTTCTATGCAATTATTGAAAATAAAAAGAATAGTAACTGGAGCCTGAAGGAGGTGGTAATGCCATGAGCTTGTACTATCACTACGAATGTGATAAAAGAAAGTGTACAAATGTTAAAAGCAGCAGAATACGTAGTGCTTCAAAGTTTGCATTTCTTTTTCAGAACACAAAGCCCTAGAAGATGCTCATTTATGTAGTGTATAAATATAAATTTATGAACCTGTAATGCACATGAAAGGATATTACGAGTCTGTATATAAGCAAGTTGTTTAAAACTATGTGAATCAAGATTATTTTTTTTTCGGAAGGAGCATGGCTGGATAATCCACTCTTGTACATATGTATGCTCTGCTTGTCAATTTTAAACTT
>Ga0181612_164007_pt1 | contig 14536 bp, 9 predicted proteins | sample HoacroProtozoa21_FD_119630 | JGI IMG/M metagenome (GOLD analysis project Ga0181612, IMG submission 119630) | Hoatzin crop microbial communities from Cojedes, Venezuel. Combined Assembly of Gp0051906, Gp0051904, Gp0051908 | reverse complement strand
GCAATGGTTTCTTTTAAATGGGTGTATTCCCGGTCGGGATAGGAGGAGATGCAGTCAATCTCCTGAATGAGATCCTCTCTTAAACGGGGAGAAATCCCTAAGGGATTTACATTGGCGGAGAAGCTTACAATCTCTTCTTTGGGGATATGATAAACCGCCTCGATTTTTTCTAAATCACTTCCGTGAAAATGGTCTCTGTGTTGAATCATAACATGCCTCCGACATTGCACGAACACTGCAAATAGTTTATAATTCATTATAACTGTTTTGCGTTCTAAAGCAATGTTCCAAAGCCTTTTCATTTACGCAAGCGGTAACACATTAAAGGAGTCATGTCGTGCGAAGAAAAATCTGGCGGATGTCCGAGGATCAGTTTGACGAAAAGGCACCCGACCTCATGTTTGATGTTTCATCTGTTGACGTAGTCACCTACGAGAAGGAGCCTTTTGAAGGCTTTTTTGTCGTGAAAAGTACGAATGGTGTACCCGTCCGCGGCATGGTTTATTCTTCCAATCCTTATGTGATTTGTCAGACCCCGGAGTTTGATGGTATTGAATTTAAGATTCACTACCGCATTACTTCCGACGGATTTTTAGCCGGAGATTCTTTATCCGGTATTTTTACCCTCGTTTACAATCAGGGAGAAAAGACTCTTCCCTATCATATTTCTTTTACATCCAAGCTTCCCGAATGGGGCAACTTCCGCCTGGAGCGCCTGGAGCAGTTTGCAGACTTTGCCAGAGATCACTGGAACGAGGCTATGCATTTGTTTTTCACCCCGGGCTTTGAACAGTTTATGATGAAGCAGGAGGAGCGGCTGTGGCTTTTGTACAGAGGCTACCGCGGTACCGTGCCTTCTTCCAGGAACTTAGAGGAGTTCTTAGTAACCGCCGGCTTGAAAAAGGGCGTGACCTTTGACGTGGATGAGACCCCTCTTCATTTTTACGACCTCCGGGAGAATCAAAAGGAGACTATCACCATTACCAAAAGTACCTGGGGATATATTTCCATTGATGTTCATTCTGACGGGGATTTTGTTACGGTGGAGAAGGAGCAGGTGACCTCCGATTATTTCGTAGGAAGCACCATGCAGCTGAATCTCTACGTCCACCAGAATTTCATGCACTCCGGCAAGAATTACGCCCGCATTACCTTTGACTCTCCGGGGATGCATAAGGAGATTCTGCTGACTGCCACCCTGGCATCGGAGCATATTATGCGGGACGATTTCCGCCGGGTGAAAAAGCAGGCCGTGTTAAATCTATCCCGCCTCTATGAGAATTATCGTCTCCGTCGTATTACCACCGCCGAGTGGAGTGACGGCACCGTGGAGATTTTAGATCATTTGATGAGCATGTCCACAGAGGATACCACCTGGATGCGTCTTCTTAAGACTCAGGCTTTGGTGGTAAATAAGCGCCGCCAGGAATCTTTAGAGCTTATTTCCGAGCTTAAGAAAGATATTGAAGATAAGAAGAGTGTTCAGTGGGCATATCTTTTATACCTTTGTACTTTGATTGAGTCTGAGAAGACTTATGTGGACCGTATTACCCACGAGATTGAGGTGATTTTCCGGGAGCATCCCGAGGACAGCCGGATTTTCTGGTTTTTACTGTTCCTTCGGGAGGAGTATGTGGAGAATCCCCAGCAGAAATTAGCCGCCATCCGGGAGTGGGTACTGGCAGGGACCGATTCTCCCTTCCTGTATGTGGAGGCCTATGAGCTTTACGGCATGGATCCTTTGTTACTTCGGGAGTTTGATGATTTTTCCCTTCGGATTTTAACCTGGGCTCTTCGGCATCAGGCACTCCATGGCAATCTGGCCATGCAGATTACTTCCATGCTGTCTCATGAGGGAGCTTTCCGCCCCGGGGTCTTTTACGTGGTGACCAAGACTTACGAGATGTATCCGGAGCCGGAGCTTTTCACCGGGATTTTAAACTACCTTTTAAAGAACCACATGATGGGAGAGAAGTACCTCCCTTGGTATCGTCAGGCCATTGAAAAAGAGGAGAAGCTGGCAGGCCTTTATGAGGCTTATGTGGCATCTCTTCCCTTGGACAGCATTGAGCAGCTTCCGGTGCTGGTAACCATGTATTTTAGTTACCAGAATACTTTGGACTATGAGAAGAAGGCTTTCGTCTATGCCAATGTTATTACCTATAAGCATAAGGAGCCTCACTTATATCAGGATTATATTCGTTCCATTGAGGCCTTTGCCTTGGAGCAGATGCGGCTTCTTCGTATGGATGATAACCTGGCCATTATTTACCAGGATGTGCTGGATGCAGGCATTATTGATTCCGATGTGGCAGATGCCGTGGGACGCCTCCTGGCACCTCATAAGATCGTGTGCCTGTCCCCGGGAATCCGTCGGGTCATTATTTATCAGGATAAGTTAAAGAACCCCATGACCATTCCCGTCATTAATCATGCGGCTTATGCACCCATTTTATCCGAGAAGTACCAGGTCTTTTTGGAAGATGAAAGCGGCAGCCTCTTAACCGACGAGCATCTTTACTATGTGGAGCCTCTCATTAATTTAAACCGCTCTTACAGTAAGTTAAAGCGTCTGGCAAGAAACCGGCTTCCTTACTTTTTATACGATTTGAATCACATGGATTCCGCCATGGATCTGCCCAAGGACGGGGTGGAGCTGGTTCAGGGATTTTTATCCTCAGAGACCGTAAGTCACACCTACAAGGTAAAGAAATATCCCATGATGATTGCTTATTTAAAGGATCACAGCCGGGAGGATATTTTTGAAGATTATTTAATGGGAGAGCATTCCTATCAGGGTATGGATTCCGATACCATTGCCTACCTGACGGACCTTATGATTATCGGGGATCGTTACGAAGAGGCTTACGCCCTGTTAAAACGCTCCAACGGAATGCTGGTGACAGGGAAGTCTCTCCTTCGTCTCTGCAATCACCGCATTATGGAGACGGAAAGTGCACCGGATGATTTTCTGGTGGCCTTATGTGCTTATTTAATGGAGGAGTTTTTATCCTCCGATGAGACCGTGACCTATTTAAACCGGTTTTACATCGGTCCTACAGAAAAGATGCTTCACCTCTGGCGCCATGCGGATGCCCTGCAGCTTCCCGTGGGTCCATTGGAAGAGCGCATGATTACTCAGATGCTTTACGCAGAGAACCTTCCCAAGGATCACGATCAGGTCTTTGAGAGTTACCTGTCACATCATCCCAATAAAATGATGGTGGAAGCCTACCTTACCTACTGGGCCCATAAAGACTTAAAGGGGGGCGGCGTGATTCCCGAGGCGGTATATACCCATCTTATGCATCGCTATCGGGATGATGAGCATTTAAATGAGAGTTGCCGGATTTCCCTGTTGAAGCATCTTTGTCTTAAGATGCATTTGGAAAATTACGAGTACCAGGTATTGGATCACTTGCTGGGTGACTGCATTCGTCGGAATATTTATTTTGACTTCTACGGCAAAATGCAAAACTCCCTGATTATTAAGTATCATCTCTACGACAAGGTTTTTGTAACCTATCGGGGAGAGCCAAGACAGCGGATTTTAATTTCCTTCAGTAAGAACGAGGAGCCTTACGCACGTCAGGAAATGATTGAAATGTACGAAGGCATTTACGTGCGGCAGTTCGTTATGTTTTTTGGTGAGACCTTGCATTATGAGATCTTATCCGGTGAGGATGAGACTAAGGTCTTAATGAAGGGTGAAAGCGGATTTGAAAGCGTTATCGGTGCCAACAGCGAAAGCCGCTTCGGACTGTTAAACCGCATGCAAAGCGAGACCATTTACTTCGATGAGAAGAAATTGTTATCCGATATGAAGGAGTACAACCGACTGGAGAAAACGTCGGATATGTTGTTTGAGTTAGTATAGAGGTTTGTATGGACGAGACAATCAAAGAGGGTGTGTATTTCGGCGTGGACATTGGCGCCGACGCCACCCTGGTAAGTTATTTTGAACCTCATATGGATGAACCGGTCACCATTAGTACTGTTATGGGAAGCGAGTCCTACCAGATTCCTACCTACCTTGCCAAGAAAAAGGGAGTGGGACAGTGGTTCTTCGGCAACGACGCCAAGAATCAGGTGCAGCTTGCCATGGCCACCGGAGTGGACGATCTCTACGGCAAGGCCCTGCGCAACGAGACGGTCTTTGTTGAGACGGAGCAGTACCAGGCAAGAGAACTTCTCTTTATTTTCTTCCGGAAACTTCTGTCCCTTCCGGGATACATGTATGCCAACGCGCCTTTGGCCAAGCTGGTGATTTGCGTGGAGCATCTGGATCTTAACGTCATGGAAATGTTTACCATGACCGCCAACAAGCTGGGCATTGAACCGGGACGGCTCATGGTCATTGACCGCCGGGAAAGTTTTTACTATTATGCCTTGAATCAGGATCCCAATTTGTTTTTCGGGGATGTGATGCTTTTTGATTACAGCGGTTCGGAACTTTTGCATTGCCGTCTGCATCGCAATACCTCCACCACACCTCAACTGGTGGACTTATCCGAAGGAAATGACGGTTCTTTAATGGAAGAAAAGGATCGTCAGTTTGACGGCATTATTAAGCGGCTTTTTACGGGGAACGCCATTAGCTCCGTGTATTTAACCGGCAACGGTTTTGACGGAGACTGGATGAAGGTTTCCCTGGCCAATCTTCTTCGGGGACGAAGAGTATTCTTAGGAAAGAATCTTTACTCCAAGGGAGCCTGCTACGCAGGAGCTATTCGTGACAAGCGTATGGACTGGCCCTTTGTATACATTGGAGATAACGAGCTGAAGCTAAATGTCTCTCTGAAGGTCTTGGACTGCAACGAAATGAAATTCCTCACCTTGATTACCGCCGGCGAAAGCTGGTACGAATCCAAAGGTGAATGCGAGGTGGTCTTAGACGGCACTCCGGAGATTGAGTGCTGGGTACAGCGCCCGGAATCCCGTCAGGCTGCGGTGGAGGTTCTTAATTTAGAGGGACTTCCCGCCCGGGAGAATCGAACGACAAGGCTTCGGATTTCAGCCAAGCCCACCTCTGATAAGGAAGTGGAAATTACCATTCGGGACTTGGGCTTCGGTGAGATTGTCCCTGCCACCAATAGAGTTTTTGTACACCAGGTTCGGGTAGATTAGGAGGGCCTTATGGGTGAATTGATTTTATGCCATCATTCCATTGCGGCAAATCCGTACTACATAGATGAGCTTTCCTTAAATGTCTATTCTCTGGAGGAATTAAGCTATTACATTTTCCGCAATGTTTATCTTTTAAATGATGCTTTTATGTCGGTGGATCTCTGCCGCTGGATCGGAAGTGAGACAGGAGAGAAGGATCTGGAGAAGCAGCTTTTGGACCTTTTAAGCGAGAATGCGCCCCTTCATATTTTTGTCTCCAATATCTTAACCTCCTGCGGATACCTTACCAACAAGGAGATTAAGGACACCTTAGAAATCATTAAGAGTTTCGAGAATAAAAGCGATGCGGAATGCCAGAAGCTCCGGGGCGACCGTCTTATGGAAAAAATGAAAATCGTGGATGCCATTTACGAATACGAAAATCTTCTGGAGACCAGTGAGAATTTAACGGAGCAGCTGAAGGGTGATGTATACCATAACTTAGGTACCGCCTACGCCAAGTTGTTTTTCTACAAGGAAGCGGCAGAGTGCTATGAGAAGGCCTACCAGGCCGGGCACAAGCGGGTGTCTCTTCGGTCCATGCTTTTCTGCCGGCTGTTGGGAGAGGACGAGGAGAATTTCCACAAGGCTGTAAGCCGCTATATGATTCCCGAGGATGTGGCTAAGAGCCTCATGAAGGAAACGGGAGATGCTCTTGGGAATCCCCAGGCCAACAAGTTCGATGATTACATCGATCACCTTCGGGCGGACTACTCGGATCAGGATGCCTACCTGGCGCAGATTTCCTCCATTATGGATCAGTGGAAGCAGGATTATAACCGGTTGTGTTGAATCTAAGGAGTGCGTATGCTGTTTGGCAAAAAGAGAAAGCAAAAGCAGGAAGAATTAGACGCAAAATTTAATAAAGTTGCCAAAGACATTCAGGCCATTGATGACTGGGATGATCCTCAGAAAATCCAGCATTACATTCTGGATTCCTGTGAGCAGATTATTTCTTTGACCAAGGAGATTGAATCGGAAAAGGCGGAGTACCGGATTTTAACCAGTTACCTGTCGGATATTCAAAAGATTTCCCAATTGCCGGAGGACAAGGCTAAGGATCTTCGTACCGTGGCAGAGCAGATTGTACAACTTTCCGCCGCCCGGAAGGCGTATCAGGAAGGCGAGCGCCGCATCTCCGACACGGATTATATCCGCATGGAGGAGAACGAGGAGAACATTCCCTCCACCATTTACCGCATGCAGGAAAACGAGCGGTACCAGGCCCAGATCAAAAAGAACATGAATATGCTGGAGGGCCAGAAGGGTGAGCATGATGTGGAACTGGATGAGATTCGCCGCAGCAATAAATTCCTGCGCCGTATTTCCGTGCTGGGACTGATTGCTATTGTATCCCTTGGCGTATTTTTATTTATGATCGGAGCGGAAGTAGAGGTTGACATTACCCCCTATCTTTTGGGATTATTGTTCCTGGCTGCCTGCTTCGGAATGTTTTTAACCATGCGAAGCTCCAAGCTGACCAAGCGGAGACGGGAGGTAAATCACCACCGGAATCAGACCATTTCGCTTCTTAACGTGGTGCGAATGAAATATGCCAATGTTACCCGTGCCATTGAGTACGAGCAGGAGCACTACCGGGTAAAAAGTTCCTACGAGTTAAACTACATGTGGGAAGCATACCTGGAGGCCTTCCGCCGGAAGGAGCAGTACCTTCGGGATAATGACGATTTGGAATATTTTACCGGCCGTCTCATGCGGATTTTGGGCGGCATGGATCTTTACGACCGTAAGATCTGGCTGTCTCAGACCAAGGCTCTGATTAAGCAGGAGGACATGCAGTCCGTCAGTCATGATTTGATTGAACGCCGGAAGAAAATCCGCAGCCGGATTTCCGAAAACACCCGCTCCGTTAAAAGTGAGCGAGACGAAGTGGACCGCCTGATGCGGGAACACAATTATTACGTTCCGGAAATTCTGGAAATCATCACCTCCGTAGACCGTCTCTGCGGCCTGCGTTAATAGAAAGGAAGTTTTATAAATGAAAGTCAGAACAAGATTCGCACCTTCCCCCACAGGAAGAATGCACGTTGGAAATTTACGTACAGCTCTTTACGCTTACTTAATTGCAAAGCATGAGGGCGGTGATTTTATTTTACGTATTGAGGATACGGACCAGGAGCGCTATATGGAAGGCGCCGAGGAAATTATTTACCGCACACTGGAAAAGGCCGGTCTGTCTCATGACGAAGGCCCCGACAAGGACGGCGGCGTAGGTCCTTATGTACAGTCCCAGCGACAGGCTCAGGGTATTTATTTGGAGTATGCCAAGAAGCTTATTGAAAAGGGCGAGGCTTATTATTGTTTCTGCGATAAGGAGCGTCTGGAGTCCTTAAAGCAGAACATCGACGGCAAGGAAATTATTGTTTACGATAAGCATTGCCTTCATTTATCCAAGGAAGAGGTACAGGCAAAATTAGATGCCGGTGTTCCTTATGTGATTCGTCAGAACAATCCCACCACGGGACAGACTACTTTTTCCGATGAAATCTATGGAGATATTTCCGTGGACAATGCGGAGCTGGATGATATGATTCTCATTAAGTCCGACGGATATCCCACGTATAATTTCGCCAACGTGGTAGACGATCATTTAATGGGCATTACCCATGTGGTACGAGGCAATGAGTATCTGTCTTCCTCCCCCAAGTACAACCGCCTCTATGAGGCTTTCGGTTGGGAAGTACCGGTGTATATTCATTGTCCCTTAATCACCAACGAGGAGCATCAGAAACTGTCCAAGCGAAGCGGACATTCCTCCTTTGAAGATTTAATGGAGCAGGGATTTTTACCGGAGTGTATTGTAAACTTCGTAGCACTCTTGGGCTGGAGTCCCTCTGACAACCGGGAGATTATGAGCCTTTCCGAGCTGGTGGAGTCCTTTGATTATCATCACATTAACAAGGCTCCCGCAGTTTTTGACATGACCAAGCTTCGCTGGATGAACGGAGAGTACATTAAGGCCATGGACTTTGATGCTTTCTATGTAATGGCAGAGCCATACCTGAAGGAGTACGTAACCCGTGACTTAGATCTTAAAAAGATTGCCAAAATGGTTCAGTCCCGCATCGAGACCTTCCCGGACATTCAGGATCATGTGGGCTTCTTTAATGAAGTACCGGAGTACGATTTGTCCATGTACTGCCATAAGAAAATGAAAACCAACGAGGAAAATTCCCTGACTCTTTTACAGGAAGTGCGTCCCATCCTTTCCGAGCAGGAGGATTATTCCAACGATGCTTTATTTGAAAAATTAGCAGCCTTTGCTAAGGAGAAGGAATACAAGAACGGCTATGTATTCTGGCCCATCCGTACTGCCTTATCCGGAAAGCAAATGACTCCCGGCGGTGCCACAGAGCTTCTGGAGGTTCTGGGCAAGGAGGAGTCCTTGAAGCGGATTGATGATGCCATCGCCCTTCTTGAGGCACGGTAATTTGGTAACGACGTAACATTTGGATGTAAAATGCAACATCCGGATTCAAAAAGGGGAAAATATATGGACCATGCACAGCAAAAAGCTGTGGAATGGTACCGGGGGCCCTGCCTGGTATTGGCAGGCCCCGGCGCGGGGAAAACCACTGTGATTACCAACCGAATCCGTTACCTGCTGGAGGAACACAACGTTCCCGGCAGGGAGATTCTGGTAATTACCTTTACCAAGGCGGCGGCTTTGGAAATGCAAAAACGATTTTTCGGATTATGCCGGTCGCAAAATCCCGGTGCCATGGAAGTTACCTTCGGTACCTTTCACAGTATTTTTCTAAAAATCTTACGCTGCCAGCGGCAGTACAAACAATTTCAAATCATACCGGCGGCTTACAAGAAAGTCTATCTTGAAGAGTCCCTAAAGAAAGCCGGTGTATCTTACGACGATTCCAGTGATTTTTTCGATCTCTTACAAAAAGATATCAGCACCCTGAAAAACACGAATCATTTAAAAATTGAAAGCGGCCTTACCAAGGAGGAATTCCGGAAGGTCTTTTTGTCGTATGAAAAAAAGAAATCCCAAGGCATGTTTTTGGATTTTGACGATATGCTGACGCTAACCTGCCGCCTCTTTAAAGAACAGGAAGAAGTGCTTTTAAAATGGAAGAAACGCTTTCGGTATATTCTGGTGGATGAGGCTCAGGATATGAATTATCTGCAGTTTCAAACCATGGAGCTTCTGGCAGGAAAGGATGGAAATATTTTTTTCGTGGGAGATGATGATCAGTCTATTTACGGATTCCGGGGAGCCGATGGGGAAAGTTTCTTAAAACTGCCGGAGGCGTACCCTGCCATGACTACCATGCATCTTAGTACGAACTATCGCTGCGGAGAGGAAATTGTGAAAGCCTCCAAGGTCCTGGTCAGCGTTAATGTAAATCGCTTTGAAAAAGAAATCCATGCCTTCCATAAGGGTGAGGGAGAAGTACAGTTTCGTGAATTCTTCCGGGAGCAGGAGGAGTGCGAATTTATTCTTTCTTATATAAGGAATATGGAGGAGGAATATAAGATGAGCAGTGAGAATCAGCCGCCCACCCTGGGAATCCTTTTCCGACACCGAAAGGATGTGTCTGCTTTGATCCGTGCCCTGGATGCCTCCGGCATTTCTTATACCTCCAAGGAGAAGAAGGGAAGATTCTTTGATCATTTTATTGTGCAGGATTTGCTGGCCTATTTGCAGTTGGCGGCAGGTGGTAAAAAGCGCCGGGATGTACTTCGGATTCTAAACCGCCCCGTTCGATATTTATCCCGCACCGCTTTAGAGGGTGAGGACGTTTCCGTGGAGAAGTGGCGAAAGTATTATGCTGACGATCCGGAGGTACTTCGAAAGATTGATATCTTCCTTTTGCAGCTTAAAAATCTTTCCAAACTTTCTCCCTATGCGGCCCTTCTTTTTATTCGAAAGGTCATTGGCTATGACAAATTTCTAAGCGAAGAGGCAGTAAAAAGCGGTGTGCTTCGCCAGGAGTATTTTCATGTGGCGGACCAATTGACGGAAATGGCAAAAGGATTTTCCACCCACCGGGAATTTTTGGAAGAGATGGAGTACCGCCGGAAAAAGGAGGAGGCGGAGGAGGATGTTTCATCAGGGGAATATGCAGTGTCCGGGCAAGATGTAAGGTTCGGAAAATTTAAAGAATCAGGAGAATCTATTCAGCCCCGGGTTCACTTGTATACCTTTCATGGATCTAAGGGGCTGGAATTTGACGATGTGATTTTAATCCGAGTAAATGAAATGAATGTGCCGGCCAAGGCGGCAGAGACTAAGGAAGCCGTAGAAGAGGAGCGGCGTATGCTTTATGTGGCCATGACCCGGGCGAAGAAACGCCTTACCCTTTCCTACATAAAGAAAAACGGGAAGGAAGAACTCTTCCCGTCCCGTTTTTTAAAAGAGATTCCGGATTATAACTCTGCCTCGTCCTGAATTTCTTCAAAGCGGGCAGCAACAACTTCGTATTCCTCATCGCTTTGAATGTTGTCCAGGTAAGGACTGCCGTCTTCGTTTTCGAAGTAACGGTAGATTAATACCTCGTCCTCCTTTAAGGGGGTGCCATGCTCATCAATGGGTAAGAGAGCAATATAATCCTGGTCACCGGCATCGAAGATGATTAAGATCTCGCAGTCCAACTCCTCGCCGTTGTCTAAATCCAGGGTAACAACCACGTCGGTGTCGTTTTCATCCACGGGGAAAATTTCGTTTTCGTTATTTGCCATAATAAATCCTTTCTTAAATGCAATTTTCTACTATCATAGCAGAAGGAAATATTTTTTGCTATTGAACATTATGAAATGTTATAATGTGAATGCTGTGATTTTTTGTGAGAGAGAAACGAGGCCGTATGAAGATTACCATTGGCGATTTTAAAGAATTCGGTGCCATTATAAATGATAAAAAGGCAACCTTTACATTTGCGGTATCCACCATGGAGCCCTGTAAGGTCCATCTTTTTGACGACCGCACCAAAAAAGAAGTACAGGTGATTGATGTACCCACGTCTTATCGGAAGGGCCTGGTATATTCTGTCTGTGTGTCCGGGATTTCCTTTGAACATCTTTGCTATTTGATTGAACGGGACGGGGAACTTACCATGGACGAGTATGCCCGGGTTGTGGTAGGCCGTGAGAAGTGGATGGATGAAAGCCGCTTTGAGCATGACTATCGTGTGTACGGCGGATTCCTTCATGCCATGGATGATTGGGATGTGGAGCATGAGGAAATTGCTCCCGAAGATGTGATTTTATATAAGCTTCATATGAGAGGCTTTACCATGGAGCATGGGGTAAGCGCTTCCCGCAAGGGTAACTTCCGGGGATTTTTACAGCGCCTGGATGAACTTTGCGATATGGGAGTTAATACCCTGGAGTTTATGCCTTTGTATGAGTTTGAGGAAGTACGGTATCACAGCCATCTTGCCGTTGGCGAGAATCAAAAGACCTACACCGTATACCACAAGCCCTACGGTACTAATTACTGGGGCTATGGTCCCGGATGTTATTTTGCCCCTAAGTCTTCCTACTTTGGAGGACCTACGGCAGACTTAAATATGAAAGAAATGATTCGGGAAATTCACAGCCGGGGCATGGAAATTATTATGGAAATCTCCTTTGAGGAGTATACGCCGGAGGATAATGTGGTGGATGCACTGTTGTTCTGGTTTAAAGAGTATCATGTGGACGGATTCCATCTTCTGGGAGCCAACCTTCCCATGGAGCGTATTTGCCGCAATCCTTACCTGGGCACCGCCAAACTTTTTTACAATAATTTCCCCCAGCATCTTCTCTATGAGGATGACGGTCCCAAGCATTTGTTTGTTTACGACGATCAGTTTTTATATCCTATGCGCCGCTTACAGAATCACATGGACGGCAGCGTATCGGAGTTTACCAATCTAATGCGCCGTCAGGGCGAGCATTTCGGTTTTGTAAACTATGCCGCCTGCAATACCGGCTTTACCCTGTGGGATGTGTATTCCTACGGCGAGAAGCATAACGACTTAAACGGTGAGGACAACACCGACGGTAATAATTACAACTGCAGTAACAACCACGGCTTCGAGGGTGAGTCCAACAACCGTGTCATTAACAAGGTTCGTCTGACCTGTGTCCGTACGGCACTGGCCACGGTGCTTTTCTCCCAGGGTATTCCCATGATTATGAGCGGAGATGAAATCTTAAATTCTCAGCGGGGAAACAATAATCCGTACTGTCAGGATAACTCCATCGGTTGGGTGAATTTTAACCACAAGAAGCTTCCCAAGGAAATGCGGGAATACGTGAAGCATCTCATTGCGTTCCGTAAGACGCATACTACTTTGGCGTCACCTCTTCCCATGCATTTTACGGATTATAAGCATCTGGGAATGCCGGATATTTCCTATCACGGAAGAGAGCCCTGGATAATGGGAATCGGCGCAGAGAAAAAGGCCATCGGTATTTTATATAACGGTCTCTACGGCGAGAACGGTCAGGAAGAAGACGTCATGCTTTGCTTTAATTTTTACTATGGTGAAGAGACCTTTGCACTGCCCAAGCTTACCGAGAAACGCCAGTGGCATCTGGTGTCCAACACCTCCACAGGAGAGTGGGACGATGCTTCCCCTGCCCTGCAGAATCAGTCCGCCATTATTGTTTCCGGCGGATCCCTGTCCATCCTGGTAGGCCGCCCGGCCCCGGAGACGAAGAAGCCGGCCGTAAAGATTGGCGTAGAAAAATCTGCAGCCAAAGCAAGCGCCGGGAAAGCAGCAGCCAAAGCAAGCGCCGGGAAAGCAGCTGCAAAAGCTAGCAATGGAAAAATGGCTGTAAAATCAGGTGCCGGGAAATCCGGGAGTAAGTCCGGGAGTGTGACGGATCATGAATAAGGCCTGGCAGCATTTTAAGACAATTACTCACCATCGGCATTTGGTCATGGCCGGCTGCTTTAAGGTGGGACTTTATAAGCAAGGGTTGTTGCATGATTTATCAAAGTATTCCCCTACAGAGTTTCTTGTAGGATGCAAGTACTATCAGGGCACTCGAAGCCCCAACAATGCAGAGCGTGAGGATAAGGGATATTCTTCCGCGTGGCTGCATCACAAGGGCCGCAATAAGCATCATTTGGAGTATTGGATTGATTATTCCCTGGAAGGGACGCATCCCATGGCCGGCATGAAGATGCCGGTTCGCTATGTGGTGGAAATGTTCATTGACCGTATTAGCGCCAGCAAAAATTATCAGGGGGATTCCTATACCGACAGAAGTCCCCTGGAGTATTATAAGCACGGATACGATCATTATATGATTCATCCGGAGACCGCTGCTCTTTTGGAAGAGATGCTTAATATGTTGGCAGAAAAAGGTGAGACGGAAACCTTCCTATATATCAGGAAGAATATTTTAAAAAATAAGAAGTAAATAAACGTTGCATGCGTCGGTAACGCATGGCACATTAAAAACAAAATCGAGGTCGAAGAAAAATGGCAGAGAATCAAAACGAAAAGAAACAGATTTCCTACAGCGGAATGCAGGCAACCGGAACCATTACCCTGGGTAATTATCTGGGTGCGTTAAAGAACTGGGTGAAAATGAACGAAGAGTACGAGTGCTTCTTCGGTGTAATGGATCTTCATTCCTTAACGGTGCGTCAGAACCCCGCCGAGTTTCGAAAGAACGCCCGGAGCCTGTATGCTCTTTATGTGGCCGCAGGATTGGATCCCGAGAAAAACTGTATTTACTACCAGTCTCATGTGGCAACCCATTCCCAGCTGGCATGGATTTTGGACTGCTTTACTTATATGGGTGAGCTTTCCCGTATGACTCAGTTTAAGGATAAGTCTGCAAAGCATGGTGATAATATTAATGCCGGACTTTTTACCTATCCGGTACTTATGGCTGCGGATATTTTACTGTATCAGGCAGATGTGGTTCCCGTGGGAGCGGATCAGAAGCAGCACGTGGAGATTGCCCGGGATATTGCGGAGCGCTTTAACGGCGTATACGGTGATGTATTTACCATTCCCGAACCTATTTTTGCAAAGACCGGACGGAAGATTATGTCCCTGGCAGATCCTGCCAAGAAGATGTCCAAGTCCGATGAAAATGTTAATGCCACTATTTATTTGATTGATGACCGTGACACCATTATCCGGAAGTTTAAGCGTGCCGTAACGGACTCCGATTCCGTAATCCGCTATGGCGAGGATAAGCCCGGCGTATCCAACCTGATGGATATTTACGGTGCTGTTACCGGTAAGACCAACGAGGAAATTGAGTCTGAGTTTGCAGGTAAGGGTTACGGCGATTTTAAGATGGCTGTTGGTGAAGTGGTAGCCGATGAGCTGGCACCTTTACAGCAGCGTTACAACGATCTTTTGGCTGATAAGGCATACCT
>Ga0181612_153404_pt1 | contig 14536 bp, 14 predicted proteins | sample HoacroProtozoa21_FD_119630 | JGI IMG/M metagenome (GOLD analysis project Ga0181612, IMG submission 119630) | Hoatzin crop microbial communities from Cojedes, Venezuel. Combined Assembly of Gp0051906, Gp0051904, Gp0051908 | reverse complement strand
GCAGCACAGCCTTCTGGTGTATCTACCACACCTCCCAGTTTGGTGTCGTCAGCAAACTTGCTGAGGGTACATTCTAACTCTTCATCCAGGTCGTTGATGAAGAAGTTAAACAAGACTGGGTCCAGTACTGACCCCTGGGGGACACCACTTGTTACCAGCCTCCAACTAGACTCAGCGCCGCTGATGACAACCCTCTGAGTTCTGCCATTCAGCCAGTGCTCTATCCACTTCACCGACCACTCATCCAGCCCACACTTCCTGAGCTTCCCTAGGAGGATATTATGGGAGACAGTGTCAAAAGCCTTGCTGCATTTCATCGTAGAAAGCTATTATGTTGGTCAGGCATGATTTCCCCTTGGTGAATCCATGCTGACTACTCCTGATAACCTTCTTTTCTTCCACCTGCTTGATGATGGCCTCCAGGATAAGCTTAGGGAGAGAAAAACAGCCAGCTTGGAAAGGAAGAGGTGTAGAGTGTCTTGATGACTTATCTACCTTCACAGTTACCTGTTGCCAAAACTTATCTTTCTCTGCAGCCATTTGGCAAAAAGTTTCATAATGTAGTATATATTTACCAACAAAAGCGTCATGAGAACTGGGACCTCAAATTTAAAGTGAAAAAAGAAGATTTGTACTCAAAATGTAATTGCATGTTTATGTGAGGACAACTTTAATTAGTGGTTACCTCTCTCACCACATCAGAAGGAGTTTAGAATACTCTAGTGTTTGCACTGATTTTAATGTGTAAAGTAGATACCAGAGGAAGCTAGTGATAGAGAGTGGTCACTTTGTGCACCATGACTGTGAGTTCTGCCTAAACTCTCCAAAAGCCTAAAGCAGTGTATTGGAAAAAGGAAACATGATGAGTGAATCTGTGTGGTCAAGAAAGTGCTGCTTATTCCACGCATCAGTGCATGTACTTTAGGGGCAGTTACAAACCTAGGCTTGGAATATAGTGACTCCAGGTGTGACCAAGCTGGTGGAAACTGACTGTGTAGTTTTTACAGAAACAGTAACTGATACCCTCATTGGGCTGTAAAAACCTACTGAATTATTGTGTGACACTAGATGCAATAGTAGGCATGCTAAACTTTTGTTCAAGAGGATACTCTTGAGAGGTTTATTAAGTAGCAATCACATATGTGTTGAATGGTTGAATATTAAAATGACAATAAAGATTAAAAGATGAACATGATGAAGTAGTGAAGCTTGTGATCTAAAACTTTTAGTAAATTTTGATTTGATTTAAATATTTTACATAGAGATAAAGAATCAACATAAATCAGTAGACTTATTTAAATTGAGAATTATTGATCACCAAACAATGATTACAAAGAAACAAGAGGTGTAGAGATATTACTATGGCATTGTCAGAACACAACCTCTGTTTATTGTCTGAGAATCCTGTATGGGCTATGTAATGGACAGAATTTTCTGTTTTTGTAAAAATTTTTTTTTTATTTCAATGCACTTTTATCAGTGAAATTTTGGGACACCAATTTCCAGTGTGTTATTGTTGATGAGGGTGTTGATCCTGAAATAACTTTTCAGAAAATAATTTGGTACCACTGAGTAAGCACAGACTTTTTGAACAGAATATACTGTACTTTGAATGTGATGAAGTAGTTACGCTTTGCTATGAACCTTTAAGTGCTTTGGTATTGCTTACAATAAGATATCTGTGTCATGACCAGCTAAGGAGAGTAGTATGTTGCAATTTTTTTGAATTATCATGCACTAAGATTTATTTGTGAATTCTGTTAACTTCAATGCAGTTTCTCACTTGATTTAACTTATGTACAGCTTTCAATATTAATTCCAAATTCATGTACACATGGTATATGTAAGTTAATTATTGTAAACTAGGGGAAAACCAAGGATTCACGTAAAAATTATCTATTATTGATTTCATCAGCTGAAGTTACTGCCTTTACTTGGTAATGGAGTCTTAAAGCTGCTTTCCACCATGTATAAGCACAGGCACAAATTTGTTGATGAGTACAGTAAGGCTAGCAATCTGCCTGTAATGTAAAAGTGTAATAGGGAAATATTTTTAGAGAGTGGGTATCTAACCCTTCTTACTAATCAGGCCCACCTTAGGTTTCTCTAAAATTGAATTTATTTTCTCTTTCTTATTTTCTGAAAACATTGGCCTAAAGATCTAAATCTGTATATAACTGTGCCACCTGTTGGTGTCCCTAGGGGGGGAACTTTGATGTTGAAATTCCCCTTTCTAGGGGGTTAGGTGGAGTGTAAATTGCTGTAACATTTTATGAAGTGCTACTACTTTCTCAGCTTGTAATGACTACTTGATTGGCTCATTATTGAAGGAAAGAGGTGGAGCCAAAGCTCAGTTTACCCACTTTATGGGAATAAAGCATTGTGAAAATGACTGAACTTTAGCAGAGCGTATTTGAAAGTATTCTTTCCTTCTTGTCCCACTGTTTTGTAATTCATAAAAGGTACTCTAAGTTGCTATTTGCTCTCCTTACTTTTTCTCCTTCTTTTTTTCTTGTTCGGAAACAGCTTATCTTCAACATTTCCCCTAAATTCAGATGTAAGGGCCTCTCTGGGGTTTTGTAGGAAAATCAGTGCTCTTTTGAAATGTACTTGGTGTTAATAGCTTGTTGGGATCCATGTTTGCTGCTGTGCCAACACCTTTACATTGCATGATAATGACAACAAGATAAATTCTCAAAATTTACAAACATAAATTTCTGAGAGTCATAATCTATAGTATTGCAATCTATGGTGTCTTCACAATATTTGCTATATTGATGTATAAATTCATCAGCATAATGAGGTGTACTTGTATAAATCAGTTTGAATAGTAAAAACATTTGTAATAAACTTACCATTTAAAAATTCAAACAAGAATTAAAACCAGGTGATGAACACTGATATTCTGCTGTCTGTCAGAAAGTATTGACGCAGAAAGTGCTTCAGGATATGGGCCATTAAATTGATAAGTGTGTGCTATTTGGCGGATGAACATTATTAATAATACTGAAGAAGCTTTCAGATGAATGGTGATTCTTTTGGTTTTAATGTGATTTTCTTGCTTCAGAAACTATCACACTTCTGAGTTGCATCACTTAAGATTCGTGAGTCATACTATTCCTCCTGTATAAAAACATGTTGATCTGTTTCTTGAATTACTCCATATACATTAATTTTGTATTTTATAACTTCTTATTACTGCATAGGAGAATCAATTCCTCCTCCTCTACTAAAGCTGTTTGATAACTTTTATTGCATCTTTCATGATTTATCTGTTTATAATGAGAACAGAGTAAAATTAAATGCAGTATATCCCAGCATAATGTACTTTCAGTAAACTTCGCTTGGTGGTTTTCTTTGGTTTTCTTGATGAAGGAAATGTGGTGTGGTTTTTTTTCGTTTGGATTTTTTTTTGCTAATGTAAGTGAAACTGGGTAAGATAGTGATCAGCTTAAATTTTATTGTGAAGGGCCTAGCCAAAGAGAGGTAACTGTGGCTGAAACAGAACTGTCAGGATGGAAGGAGTATATTGTTTAGTGCTTTTATTAATGGTGTTAGGATGAAAAGTATATTTGTGAAGTATGCTAGGGAGTATGAATCATGAAACTAAGTGAAATACAATAATACAAAATGCATGATTGTGAAGTTAGGACCAGTAAGACTGCCTGCTGTAAGCTGAGGATAATCCTTGGTACAGTTTAGGAAGAGAAAGATTGGGTGAATTTGCTTATGGCAGTGTCATTAGGAGCCATCTAAATAATGAAGCAGACATCTAAACAATGAGGTGCGAATCCTCATATGTCAGAATAAATGTCGACAGTAAGGATAGGAAGGTATTAATGTCATCGAGTCCAAGCAAGACTCCATGTGGAACACAGCTGTATACTTCCCATCAGTCATATTTGAGAAGGTTGAATCAAAACTGGAAACAGGTGCAGCGGGGGCTGGTAGGATAATTAAAGGAATGGAGTGCTTCTGTCAGAGGAGTAGTCTCAACAACAGCAGTTTGTTTCTTTGGCAAAACAAAGGCTTGGTCTGAATGCCTGTTCTCTATAAAGACGTGAAAGGGATAAGCACTGCGGTGAAGTAAGAGTGATTTCAGTAAAAGAGTGTTGGTACATAATACAGTGGATGTAAATTAATATATTTAGTCTGAAAAGAGAAAGAAAGTGATGAAAACGTAGTGTAGATTGCAAAAGCTTGGATCTGCTTTTCTCCAGTGGTGTGTTGGATGGTCGGTCATTTACTTGATTGAGTGTAGCTTTTCAGCAAAGCTTACAACAATATGGAAGTTCATTTAAAAATACTGTACTATCTGAGACAAACCCAGTCTGTTTTTAAACAAGAAGTTCGGGGTTTTGTTATCCACTTCTTGTATGAAGTGATAAGTTTTGGGTAATAACACTATAGGTGCGCATTTAAGCTCTTGAGATGTTCAGACTACAATTAATTCATTCTGACTTGTTTTAGATTTAAATTCTGATGAAAATAAGTCCACAGAGCACTGACAATTCATTTCATAAATGACAAAACATCAGCATATGGAATAATTGCATTATAAAAAACTATTTTTGTGGCTTTTAAAAAATTTCCTTTTCATAAGTGAACGAAAACCTGTGCACCAGTGACAGCTTTAAGGATTAGTCTAGCTGGGTGTCAGGCAGGGATTTTTTTTGTCTTACTTAATTGAAAGGGCTTGTTAGGTATGTTTTAACAAATAAGTTATCAAGCCTTGGAGTATTTTCAGTGATGAAGTATTAACCTTATTCTTCAGAATGAAGAAAAAAATTGCTGTCAGCATTAGAAGTGGCTGAATTTCCGGGATGGGGGGTGGGGAGCGACATGACACAAATCTCTGTCACTGATTATTAGGTGCAGTGCTTTGTGAACTTCTAAATGATACCTTTGAACAAGCTGCCAAATTGTTTAGCTGTTTTGGCTTTCATGGGAAGACTTCATGAATGTGGGTCACCAAATCTATGTCGATTCAAAAAAAGACTTTGTGGTATATGATGAGACATTTGTGTGGCAGCGAAAACTACCAATATCCAGCTAATTTATTTGTTCTGTTCAGTGTGTGTATGCATTCGGGTGGTTATAAATATGGATGGCTTTCCACAGTCCACAAATGACAAGATGCCATTTTATTGTAAAAATTCTGTTTTATTCAGTGCACAGCAAGGATATACGGCTACAGAAATTTTATTTTACTTCTCGCTTTCCCTTTGCCTTCCTTTTCTTTTTTCGAATAAAATCTGCTGATATGACATCTGCTTGTTACATTTTTAAAGAACTAATATGTTCCTTCCTTTATTCTTTTTTTGCTGTCTTCCTCCCTATCTGTTTTTCTCCAAACTGCTGCTTTCATCCCTACTCCAACCAGCTTGACTTCCAGGTCAGTATTTACTGCTCTCCTACTTAATTACTCCTTCTGCAATGAAGATTTTCATGGATGCTTCAGTTGCTTGGCCATTTTGATTCCATATTAATAACTTCTGTTTGTCTTTTTTGGTTTTTGTTTTTATTCTGCTTGTCCCTGTTGTGAAGTTTTTGGTCATTCCATTTCTAGATCAGAAACTTTACAGAAAAGGAATGCATTTGTCAAGAGTCTGTAAGAAAAAAATGTTTATTAACAACATACTGAATTCATATGTTGTTTTGTGTGAAGATTTTTTTCTTCTTTCAGTTTTATTGTCTTTGTACAGGGAATTCAACACTGGGAATAACTTTGGTAGACAACCCAACCCTGTAGGGATAGAACAATAATGATAGTATACAGAGAGATTTATACCTAAGATCAGAGACTTAATACTTTACCATCATCCCTTTCCCTGTTACTACAAAACATAATAGGATCAGTTGGAGTCGTTCAGCTTCTGGTTCAGAAACTTCTAGCCATTTCTGCTGGTTCCAGGTATCAGGTTGTCAAGCAGCACATTTGTCTGTAATCATGGAAAATGTCCAGTCTGCATTTATAATGTGTTCAGATCTGAAGTTTTCAGAATTTTTATGTCAATGTATACTTTTTTGTACAGCATTGTTCTGTATTCATATAGAAGCAGAGCTTGCCATTTTGGGAGAGTTTTGGTATTTTAGTCTCTATAACAAGCAGAGTCCGCATTTCCCAGTTCAGACGTGTCAGAGAAGTATCTGATGTGGATGCCTTTGAACTGTATGGCAAAAGATGTCTTATTATGAAAAGACTGACAAGACAAGAGGGTTTTTTTCCTGATGTGCTTTAATGCACATCACGATCGGAAGCAACTTTCCAGCTGGAAAATTTTATTTCTGAAATTTGAGGCTTATTGATTGCAGTAATGGATTGGATGAACACTTTCTTTTTATTGTTTATCTACGAAAAACACATTTTAATGTGCTTGAATGCATAGTTATTACACCTGAATTATAAAAAAAAACCCCCAAACTTAAACGATTTATTTTCAGAATTGATCTTTCTTCCAGAAATTAAAAGCATTAACTCCAGAGTTGGCTGTGATGAAATTATTGTCTGAGTGTGACCACTCTGGCATTTTTATCAGAAAATACCCAACATTGATTGAAAATATCTCTAGCCAGAGAGAGCTTAGAGAGGTATTACGCTATGCGGTTGTCATTATGGTTGATTTCACTGGCTTTCAAAGATTGGTATGCAGAAACATTTGTTCAGCAGTTGGAGGTGCAATTTCTGTTATGTTTTATTGACCTAAAAAACCACTTGACCTTGTTGAAGCAAAATGTCCTCATAATCCTGCCAACTTTCGTCCCTAGAGTTTTATTTAAGTTGTAGCGTATGATTAGAGTTTATTGTGGGATTTTAGTGAAGTGTTAAATTTTCGCAGCTTGAATCATCATTAAGGTCTAAATTTAATTTAAGAAACAGATCTATTAATTTCTTTAACTTCTGCTAATCAATATTTTCTTAGCTGTCATTTTATTCATCCGTATTTACACGGGGTTAGAATGATTAGAAAAATGCTGTGCCTGTTTTGTAACATCATGGGCTATTGGTACTGATGGCAAACAAGAAAATCAGATACATTGGCATAAACACCACTGGCCATGGGCATCTACGTCTATAATAAAGAAATGTTCTGAGCCCAAGAATCAGTACAGTGACATTATTTTTTTTCATTTAGGTTACAGCAGGTTATAAAGTCCCCAAACTTTTCTGCTTGCAAGTAAAGAGGAAATGGATATTTTTTCTGTTGATATACTGACCAGTGCTGGAAATTTTCCCACCAGCCTCTGATATTGGCCTTTCTAATTATTTCTGGGGGGGCCTAGAGCTCAATGACATGTGTGAAGCAAGGTTTAACGGAGTTTTAAATTTAACTTACGAGCCTTCCACAGTTTTGTCAAATGTCAGTTTGATGGTTCCAAGGGCAGAGTGATATGTTGTTCAAAGATAATTTCCCTGGAGAAATTGAGATAGTGTTCTAATGAAAACTGAGAGAATCTGTGATATACATTACTCTTCTGAGAGACCAGTTATTCTGAGTGAGAAGCAGTTGTCACATTGGATAAAAGACAGATTGTTGTCGTCATGTCTTTCTGTTTTAGTCTACTTGCTACATACACAGAATCAACATTTTAACATTGTGAACATTTTAATATTTAAACATTTTGAAAGAGGTCAAGATTTGAGAAGAGATTATTTAGACTTATCTGATTACGTGTGTAATTTTAAATGTGTGTACATTTACATTTATTTTTGTTTAAGAAAAGTAAAATAGAAAGTTTATTTCATTGGAATTGTACTTTCTTAAAAAAACGTAAAATAATAATATACTACAGAATGAGCGGAAATCATAGTGATAAACAATAAAAAGATACAAACAGGTCTATGGGATAGCATAATGCATTGTTGTTCATTTTTATCTGACTCCTGAATCTGTCCAGTTCTATACTTTGCCCTTTCAATTTGCATAAAGGGATGTAGAGGTTAAAATAATAATTTCTGAGATAACTAGAAATAGTTTATTTAAGTAAGGAAGGATATTTTGTAATTTCTCAGTGATGTACCTTTTTTTGGTTTTGATTTGAAGTGTAAATACTCTGTGGAAGTACATGGATATGCAGCATAAACTGGATATGAGGAGGAAAGAGCTCTGCCTCTCAGAAGGAAAAATATCCGCTTTGGATTGGGTTGGACCTGTCACCACAATTCTGTGTTGGGGAAGAAAGAACACAAGGAACTGTCACTCTTTCCATTTCATGATTACTAGTTTTAAGGCAGAGCAATATTTCTTACGCTTCTCTAGACTGGCTGCTTCCACAAGTTTTCCCCAAGGGGAAGAGCCACAGAGCATATTTCTTTATCGCTTGAATGTGTGAATACAGTAGCCATACAGCACTCCTCTGGGGAGCTTGGTGACTGCCTGGGTGCAATGCTTTCAGGATTCCCTGTGTGCAGTGGAGGGGTGTGTGAGTGAAGAATCGTCATGAGATAGCACAGCTTACCCTCAAAAAGCTGTGACTGAAAAGAGACAGGGGGACTAAATTTAGGAATTGGGCTGTTGGTGGAACCACTTCTTCCATTCCCATTGTTTGCTTCCATAATGCAGGAGCAACATGCGTGGACAACGTGATTGTGAATCGATTGAAATGCTCTGATCTGAATTTATAATAAGGGGAAGTTAGCATGTCAAAAAATTGTACGAAGTGTACCTGATTTATTTGGAGGTCTGAAGAGGTTACTGCAAAGTATGGAAATTTTTAATTTATGTGTTGAATGATAATGGCTGGATCAATCCCAAGAACTGCTAGGTTGAGCCAGGAGTTGCAGTTGAAAGATTTGCTTGTGAAGGAAGTTGCAATGAAATATGAAGTGCAGCAGAGGAGGTTTGATCCTGATTGCTGTCAGGCTGAGCTGGGCATGCTGTGGAGCAGTTGGATGCAGAAAATAACTGGACAGTCAGGAGTTCATGGGGTTTTTTTGTTTTGTTTGTTTTTAAAGGGGGAAAAAAAGAAAAAAGCTTACCTGGACAACAGCTGGAAAGGACCTGATGAAGCAGCAGCAGGACTGCAACTGCTTGGTTGCAAATATCAGGCAACAAACTATTTCCAGTTACTGGTTACAGTTATCGCTAATGGTATCAATTAATAAAATAGCTGAGCAAGCAATTGCCACATTAAATCAGATCAAGTACCTTTCTCATCTAGTGTCCTGTCATCAGTAGTATTTAAAAAAAAAAAAAAAAGACAAACATCAGAAGAAAATGCAGAACAGTCCTGGGCGTACAAGAGAGATGCGTGACAGATGAGTCTTCTGGTACGGATTTCACACATGTTCACATAAAGTGTCATCCAGCAAGAATGTGCTGAGAAAGACAGTAGTGCAGTGCCCTGTATTGGAGTTTCAGTGGTTGCAGCACAAATATGTGTTGAAACAAAGTGATATGAACCATAGTTTGGAACAGGATTTTAGTAGGTCTTTTTCATTCTTGCATTATCCTCAAGTGGATGTTTCTAGCATCTCTCTAGGGCTTTGGAGGGAACTGTGTCAGACTAAACACTTCTTAAACAAAGATTTTGGAAGACTTCCCAGACTGTGTGTTAGGTAAACCCTTTCTCCCACGTTTTTGTCTTTGAGGTGAGAAATGTTTCAGTGACTTTTGTGACACTCGCTTTATTTCTACCAGGCAGAGTTATTGGTTCTCTCAAGGCAACAGTATCTTTTTGTGGTGCATTTGGAGGAAAAATAGTTGTCACACTGAAGCACTGTCGTAATTGGAGTATTAAGAAATCTTAAACTAGGTTTCAAACAATTGAAATAATGAGATTTAAGGGGGGAGGGGAAAAAGAAAAAGAAGGAAAAAAGGGTGATTTGCATTTGTGGCTTTTTTTTTTTAATTTTTAACCCAGCAATGGAACTGCCTTGTGTTTTCTGAGACCTGTAGATCTGTGTGGGCTGCAAGCTCACTGTTTTGAGTGGAACTGAAATAGCTATGTAATCCATTGGTAACAGGAGCTGGGAATGTAATGAAAACATTGAATATAGAGCTGGTAACTCTGGGCATTACAGCGTTTTTGCATTCAACTGGAGAATTAAGGATGTGGGAATCAAATTCTTTGGAGATTTAAAAAAATATTGTTTGGTTTGGATGATTTCTTTTTTTGGTCCATTGTTTGTGCTGGTCATTTTGATTCCAGTCCTTTATATCAACAGAGAACATAGAGGGTGCTGCTTAGCTCTCCTGGTGAGTAGAGTATGAACTGTGATGTGGAGTTTGCTGTAGTCTCAGCTTTAGATGAAGGGCAGAAAGAAGATCGAGCATTCTTCTTCAGTAAGAGATAACAATATTAACTTCTTGTGATAATATTCTCTGAGACGTGTAGCAGAATAGTGGCCTTCATTACCAAAAGATAAAGTAGGTTTGGCCAAGGTTAACCAGAGAGTATTATGTTCTTCCAAATTCTCTTGTCCCAAAGGCAACAAAATTTTACTTAGTTCTTGCAAGCTTATTTCGTAAGGGAAGGTCTTAATGTCCCCTGTTACCTTCCTGGCAGCAGGGGCAATCCAGCCTCAGGGTGACAATGTTTTTCTGTCTCTCCAGGAGGCACCTACTCAAGCGTTCACTCTCATTCCATATTATAATAGACATGCTAAGGAAGCTGAGCTACTCCCATTTATGTCACTGTAGAATAGATTTTTTTTTCAGTTGCAAGATCAGATAGCACAACTGTAATAATGCAATTGTGTCACAGGGTCAGTTGTAGGGTGGTAGGTTATGTTGTTACACAGTCTAGGAGTTTAAACAATTACAAAGGGAATTAGTTCAGGCAGTTGAAGTCTTGCCCCTGCTCCTTTTCAGTGTAAAGTAGAGAGGGGAAAATAAAGTTCTTCTAGAGAGAAAAGAAAAAGGGTGAGAATAAGAACTGCTAGATTTTCTGCTTTGGAATAATGAGGGCAAGAAGGGCAAAGGTTAGACAGGATAGACAGGACTTTTTTCTATAGGATGGTAATGAGTCAGACATGCAATGAAAGGAATCCTTTGGGATTTGGGGATGAAGTATTTCTCCAAAATGTGGCTTTTATGATAACAGACATGGAAAAAAATATGGGTTTTTTTCATTTGAGTCTACCTAAACAAAAATCGAGCAATGGTTTTCCCCCCCACCCCTTAGGAAGTCTTTATTCAAAACACCTTACTCATATATGCCTATGTAGTGGTCTGTAGTAATCTGTGAGCTTTTTATGTTCATCTGTCAAATTTTCAGATTAAAAGCAGAAAGAGTCCCAAATTCAAAAGAAGCACAAGAAATGCTATTTTTTAAAATGATGTAGTAGCTTTGAAATAGAGAATGGAGCTGATTTATGCCAATGTTATACTTTGGTTCCAAACGGCTCAGTATGAGCCATGTCCTCTTTAAGGCAGGCAATCACCTGGCCACTTATATTCTCAGAATTTGGATGCATTGTGTAGTGTTATCAAATGGAATAAAGAGGCTGGCAGAGAAAGTATTACCGGTTTTGGCACCATTTTTAACAAATTTACAGATATTCATAGCAGCTCTGTCATCAGACCTTCAGAATAAATGAGAAGAAAAAGCACAAATGAAATAATTACTGTGGAGGAGGTAACATGTTAGAAGTTGTAAATTGCTGAATTATAGCTTTGGGACTTTCTTAGGCTGCGTTCTACATAGGTTGCTTGTTTTGTGGTTGGAGTATATTCTGTCAGTGGTGAATATGCCCTTGGTGTGAGTTGTGGATCAGTTTTGGTAGGGCATGACTGAAACAGTCCACACTGATGCATCTAGCCCTGCAACATATATACATTTATATGTGTTTTAAAGATTTCCTATTGGGAGAACCAGACAACGGCTTTGTACCTTTGGTTTTTCCTTTTTGCTTTTTGATACTGCAGCTGTGACATGCCTTATCTCAATGAGGAATACTGTTCTTCTGTGCAGCTCTGGACATACTAACTCTTTTCGCCCTCTTAACAAATGCACTGGCAATAGATAGTTGCATTCTGTGTTGCCTATCTCAGAAGAAACCATTGTGTACAATGGTGAGATGGTTTTGCAGTTTTGCATTCAGTAGATTTCATTTTACATGGAAAAAGGCAAAATGCTTATGAAATAAAATAGTTTTATTGTTTTATATGTTAATAAATTTTAATATGTTTTCTTCCTGTGGTTATGATCATTACTCTCTGCCATTTTATATCAGGGCATAAAGCTGGTTGAATGATTTGGCCTGGAATGTATGAGCAGTCTAGTTTCTGAGCATCATCTACATCATTAAAAAAAGGGTTAGTCCCAATATAATTTTTTGCCATCAGGGTAGAAAGAATAAAAATTAATATGAAGCTCAGCTCTGTTGGACATGCTGCCTATGTCAAAGTAATTAATTTCTTAATGGTTAGGATTATTTATTTGTTTTTTGCATTTAAGGTATTCTTTATCATCATGACAATTGTATTAGTTAACAAAAAGAAAATAAGAAAGGTTAAGAATAAGGAAAACCTCCATATTTTAAAAGACATTTGGGATTCTAATAATTCTTTAGCTTATAGAATCTGTATTTAAAAAAAACCCAACCAGAAAGTTTTTTAGTTATTTGAGGTATGTTAGGTTTTCTTTGTCATATCAGACTTTCAGCCTGTCATGGATACAGCTTTTCTTATCATGATAATACCTACTTATTTAGAAAGAGATGGTCTGTTAAAAATAAAAATAATTTTTTCAGGTAATGTTGTTAGTAATATTCCACCCAGTGCACGCCTAGAACAATAGGTGAAGATGTTTGTTTAAAATGTGTACTGCATTACATTTTAAAATATATCTTGGAGACTTTCCTGTGTTACAGAAATTACTTGTTTTGACTAAATTGTTGTATTTCATAAAATATTTTTTTTTCCTGAAAGCATTCTTTAGTAAGTTTATTGCACTCTTGATTTTTTTGTTTCTTGAGGAGTACGGGTTCCTAGCATACTGGAGAATTTTCTGATTGACTTTGACAGCTGGTCCCATTGTAATGCTGTATAATGTGATGAAAATTATTACAGAGACATATTCCTTTAGAAAACGTTTCAGATTTTGCTCTTGAGAGTATTTTGCATGTCTGCATTTTTTGGATGCTTTGAGGAAGTAAAAATCTTTATGAAATAGAGTAAAGGCTATACTGTGCATGTAACACATTTGGCTAATGCTACCAACTTTTTGGCCAAGGTACCCAGGTAGCTAATTAAAACTGGGATTTTAATGAAATAGTGTGATTTTCTATAGCTATCACAGATGAAAGCGTTGGAGTTTAGACAACAGTTACACACTACTGTGAAATGACATCTGAAAGATACATATATGCAGAAACTAAACGTTAATATTTGTCTTAAAAAGTTGGTATGAAGGAATTAAATGTACTGTAGTTAAAACTATGAGATCAATTTTTATGCTATTCCAGAAGAACAAGAAAAAAACACAAATGAACATGATTAAATGTAGTTATTACAATCAGCGATATTCATACCAGCAAGAACTTAAGTGCAGCTGCGTTTTGATATTTGTCTGTTTGCTGATCTGGGTCTCCATGGCACTGATGTCTATTTCTTACAAAGAAACTTCAATTAAAAAAATAAATAGAATGAACAGGTAGTGTAATTGATGTAAGAGCGTCTGCTGTTTGCACAGCAAGGTTTAAGGGGCTCTAGGTTCTTTAGTCCAATCTTGATAAGAGACCAAGCTATAGGGCTGTATAAGAATTCTATGTCTTCTCCCTTCACCGGCCTTGTTCGAATCTATGATATTCTAAGTGTACCTAAAGATTTAGCAGTCATTGTTTGATGGTTCTTCAGCAGTATCAGAAATCTGAGCTGCTACAGTCTATTGATTCCTGTGTTGGTAATCTAAGGCCATTTTTCTGAAAAAGCTGTTGGATGCTGAGGAAAACAAATGTTGGCATTGCTATGGTTTAGATACCTGATTTTAAGTCTAATGCCCAGTTGAGGTGGAAATGAATGGCTGTGGAGCATTCTGTGTGTTGAGAAGGGTTATCGAAAATTATCCCAGGTGGAGAATATTCAGGAAGAGGAATGGGGAATTATCACTGGCCGATTTTTACTGCAGTAGCAAAGCTGCAGTGTACTGTGTATTTACAGTTCAGAGCAATGGCTTGATCTAGGTTTAAAAATTTCATAAACTCAGTTTAATGTGCAGTAAGGTAGTTTCTAGAGAAGTATGTTATTTTATATAATATTTTCATTAGGAATAAGAGAATGTCTAATGTACTAGAAGAATCAGATTTTATTTAGAATTTTTTCTTACACCTGGTGTTCTTCATCTCTTCTTTATGAACTTCCAATATCATTGTCATCTAGTATTTATGTGACATGCGTGTTTGCTTGGTTCTGCTTCTCTGTATTGAATGATCGAATGAGTTAGAACGTGCCATGAAGTCCTTCAGGTTGTACCTGTGTAATGGAACAGAACTTGTTTCTTTTCTTTTTTTTTTTTTTTTATTTATGCAGGGCTTACTTACATTTAAGTTTTTTTTGAAGCCAGGTTACACTCTCTCTTATTTTTTTTTTTT
>Ga0181612_176442_pt1 | contig 14538 bp, 7 predicted proteins | sample HoacroProtozoa21_FD_119630 | JGI IMG/M metagenome (GOLD analysis project Ga0181612, IMG submission 119630) | Hoatzin crop microbial communities from Cojedes, Venezuel. Combined Assembly of Gp0051906, Gp0051904, Gp0051908 | reverse complement strand
GAACCTCATCAGGTTCCTCCTGAATTACAACAAATATTCAAAATTACAGATGAGATTAAATGATTAGACATAATAGTGAGTCCTTCTAAGATGTTTTTGCAGGCTCAAGCATGGGGATACTGATCTTTCGAAATGCTGCAGCCAGTGAAGAGCAGTACTTGCCAGTGCACCAGCCCTAAATCATCGATGTGGGTTTATATGCTGTTTAGTTATGTGGAGGAACATCAACGTTTTGCAAAGGAACGTAAATTTGTGAGTTTTAATGTTAAATTCAAGTACGCAATGAGCTCAACACTTGCTAGGGAGGGAGCTGCCGGGTGGCTTTAAAGTTTGAAAAGAATTTTAAAATGTTCCAATCCTTGGGTTCCAAGAAAAAAAATGTTCCTTCAGGTAGCTTTCAGCATGCCACAAGTGGTGAGAAGAAAAGGGAAACTTCGGATGACAGAGTAGACTAAGAGGATAGAGGGGATGTTCAGAGGCTGGCTGAAAACTGATTGAGGAGGGAGACAGCTGCTTTAGGAAATGAATGGGAAATAAAGCCGAGGAAGCTGACAATCAGTGGCACAACAGTGTATATTCCTTCTGAGATATTTACTTATCTGAAATATGTCAAATGGAATTAGCAATGCCTGGTAACTAGTAATAACAGGATTAAAGACCTTTTTGTGGTTCATTCATAAAACAAGTAGTTCTTAATCCTGTACTTAGACTGGCAGTGATGGCTTTAAATGGAAGTTTTTCATTGCAGAGACTAGACAATACAGATATCTTCAGCATTAAAAATACAAACATCCTGAAAAGGGGGGAGAGAAGCAAAAATGATACTTCTGATCTTCAAAAATGAATTAGAATGAGCTCATTTTAATTAAAGAGGCTTGAATTAAATGGGATCATTTGATCAAGTGGGCTTTTTTTTGTAATCTGAAAGCAGTTGTTTGTGTCAGAAGAGGTTGTCAACCACAAGAAATCGCTCCTTACTAAGCAGTGGTCATTGGAGTGGTTCCCACTACTCATGCTATCTGTAATTTAGTCTGATAGGAAGATTTTTAGTTCACTTAAATAGCAAGTACTCGGCTAAATTATTGTATTTTTCTTGTTTAAGCAGTTAGCCATGCCTTGTTATTACTTGTATCTGTTTCTTTTACCTTAGGAAAAGAGATATGTTTTTCCTATGGAGGTATACGTTTACAAGAAGTGTTTGTCGATATTACTTCAGAAGCTTGATATGTCCATCTTTCTGTAATCCTTGTTTTCTTTTGATGTTAATGCTGGGTCCTACATCAGCTTCCCATAAATTCTCAACTGTGTGAAATATTATTTATAAAACTATAAATGTAATGACTGGTCAGTAAATTTTGGATTATTCAAACTGGGTCAACTATTTTTAGTTCAGTTTTGAACTCACTGCTGAGTTTTGAATTTCTGACCAAAAAGTACTTTGTTCCAAGTCACCCTTGATTCCCAGTAATGGTTAAAATCATTGCATTGCTCATGGTATGAAAAAAACATCAGCTTTATTGCTTTATGCAGCAGAAATCATGAAGTGGCTACTGTTAAAAATCAAGAAATGCCATTAGTTTGGGGACTCATAGGGAAATCTATTTCAGATGGTAATTTAGAAGCGAACAGCAGTATTAGTGATAATAATACTGTGCTCTCTGGTTAGTATTTTCCCAGAAGTAATTTATCATAGAAGTTTGAAAGATAAATGACTAGGCTTTTAAAATGGTCTTTGGTGGAAATATATTTACTTCATCTTAGTAGTCCCTGAGACTCCATATATCAGTGTACACTGACAAAATAGTGTAACAAAAATTTCTATTGTGTGTTGCTTCTCCAGTGCTGTTAGTTGCATTTTCTTAGTGTGAATCAGCTTTGGTGCATAATACTGATATTAGGTTGATTCCTTTGTTTAGTTGTGCCAGCACATATGTGGTCATTGTAATTTAACAACAGGGCAAACAAAAGTCTGTGACTCCGAGACGATTATAGCTGAAATAAGAGTCTAGTCACAGGTATTGACAGCTCGGGAAAATGAGGTATGCAAGCGTACAGACAAAAAGGATTAAGAGCATTATTACGGAAAATGCTAGGAGCTGTGGTACTGCCTTTTGTACCTGTCTGTACCTTTTGGCTTGTTAGAATCTCTGATGTTTCTTATTAACCCAGACTGGGAAAGATAGGGCCAGGGAAGAAGGCTGGGACAGTGCATACCTAAATTGTGTTGCAGCAAAGTGCTCGAGGGTCTCCTGGCTGATAGGAGAAAGGCAGACATATAGCCTGCTGTGGCATACGATGTAGTGTGTGAGAGTTTCCATGTCATAAACCTTCCTCATCATCACTGTATTTGTCTTCTGCCCTTTTTGCTGTCCCCGTATTCCTCCGTAGTCTTTTTTTCTCTTTTTTTCCTTTTTGGGGTTTTTTTGGCCGTTATCTTTCTTTTATTGCACTTTGTCGTGGAGCCTGGAGCTCAGTCTCACAAAATGAGCAAACTTGAAACCGTGTGCAACCAAGTGAGCAGGGAAAGAAAAGCGGAGAAGGCTGAGAAGTGGCAGTGAAGGAGGCAGGGACTCTCTGTCTAGTCTGCTACTCGCAGGAAAAGGAGGAGCCTAGACTTGAAAACAAAGGGCACTTTTATAGCACACTTGAGGTAAAATGTTTGTGTGTCAGAAATAGTGTCAGCAAGCTGTGAGAAGGTAACAGCAGCCTGCTGTTTATTTTTGCTTTTCCAGTAAGTTCTCACACCATGATGTAAAGCTGTAACTTACAGTTATGATGTACTGTGCTGTGTGTACTTGCGGATGTGTGTCTAATTTCACAGCTAGAAAACCAGATAATTTTATTAGAATGGAGTAAATGGAAAATTTCTTTATCTATTCAGCTGTTATAAAACTTGTGTCTTGTATGATTCTGAGGAATTTAATAATACTTCTTATAGTGAACAGAAACATTTCAACTGGGGCGACAATTTCAAAGGAAGATTTTGGCTTGGAATAAGTATTAAAAGTTTGCTTAGTTTGTCCAAATTGATAATAAAAGGAAATATGAAGCCAGTGTTGGTGAAAACTCATGCTGAATTATTCTGTAGACTGTTCTGAGCCTAAGGAAATTTCGTATTCATTGCTGAACATTCATTTATATCTACCCAAATGTTCTTTTTTCTCTCCATCCCTCTTACCTCATCCAGATTTATATTTTTGAAAATAACATCTACTATCAGCCTGATGTAAAGAGTAGCTCATTGCGTCTGACATCTTCGGGAAAAGAAGGAATTATTTTTAATGGAATTGCAGACTGGTTATATGAAGGTAAGCCGGACAAATATATCTGTTTATTAAAACAGATGAGAGATTCTTGTACAGACCCAACAGCATAAATCTATTCGTTTCAGAAAGTGCTATCTAAGGTTGTTTTTGCTTCTTGGCCTTCTCATTTTCTTGCAAGATTGCCTTTGTATCTATTCGTACTTTGTATTGACTGCTGTTTTGCATATAAAAATATTTTCTGAGAAAGAGGAATTTGTTTTCAACCAGAATATACCAAATGTATTATGAACACTAGGCAGTATGTGAAGAAATGCTATAGTGGTGAAATCTTCATGTGGGATTTTTCTACCAACTTCAGTGGGGCTGGCATTTCAAATAAAGCTGTTAAAATAAAACTAAACACCCTGTATGTTTTTCTTGTCTAGAATAACTCCATTCATACCGTTGGAGCTATTCTGAGTTTACAATGTGAGTGAGGAGGAAACAGACTCAGTTTGTTGCTTGCGTGAAAAACAGTGCCGATCTATTTACATCCTAATAGAAAAAAACATGGAAGAATCGTAGCATAGAAGCAGAACTGGCTATGTTTTCTTTTTTACTACTGGATACATAGCAAAAGGTGATCAAAGACGATACTACCTGGCACCTCACTTTTTTAATCGGTGTCTCTCAGCCTCGGTGGTGTTTGATATGCTGTGTGTTAGCGTGACCCACGAGAGACTCCAGCCCCTCAAGGCAGGCAGTAACATTGTGCTTGACTTGAAGAACATGCTTGAATCCAATTGGAGTATTTTGACAAGATCTAAAAGTGTCACACTCTTACCTCAACGGTGGCTGCTGCTTTTACTTAAATCAACCTGGACTGGACTCCTGAAAAACTTTGCTGCTGGCAAGCAGTGCCACAATGGAGTTGGGGACAACTCAGTTTCTGATATCCTCTGGCTTCTGAAGCCGTCTTCTGTATAGTACCACAGAATGTTTCTCTCTGGACTCAAAATGCTTTTGACACAATAATAAAAATTTTGAAAAGGGAGCACATTATCCAACTTGGTACAAGAGGTTAAAATTAACACACATTTCAGTGTGTTTCTATGGGACTCAGGAATTCTGTAGATAAACAGTTCAATGTTAAATACTCAGTTGCCTGAAGTATATAACCTCTCCTAAGTAGAGTTTTGCAGGGCAGGGTGTTTTGTAGGAGTGGTTTTATGTCATGTAGTAAGGAACTTCAGTGGGGCCCTTAGAAATGGTCTATCCATACCTCTCAGCATATCAGTAGTTACGAGCAGATGGCTCACATTTTTAAAAATCTCTGCCCAAGTAAACTCTGAAATTAGAATGGTAGTTTGCTTCCCTTAGCCATATAAATGCCTATGTCTGATAATTACCCACTTCCAAGGTTTCTGTTAATATTTTGAAATGTATTAAGATGGTAGCACATTTCAAAACTTAAGGGCGAAGGACGTCTTTGGAACGGAATATCATTTTATACGCACTTCATATTCTTCAAGTCTAACATGACTGCATGCAAATTGAAGAATTTAGACATATGTAACTCATTGAATCTGATATGTTTTCGCCAAAACGCAGTAAAGTTAGTAAGAGTCGTAGTCGTGGATGCAACAAGGCAATTCCGGCCCCTGTTCTGCGGGTGTTCTGAGGACACCAGTTCAGGAGAGAGAGGTCAGCTGTGTCTCTCCTCTCTTTGGTGTGCCACTGGGTGCAGCACGGAGCTGCAGTCAATGCCATATAACGAAGGAACATTATACACTACATATACTCTACTCCACAGATCACAATGCAATATGAGATTCTTTAAAAAACGTTCCTTCCTAGTCTGCAAAGGATCATAAGGATATTGTAGGATAATTGAGGCTGGAAGGGGCCACAAAAGGTTGCCTAATGCAACTTATCAGTTCAGGTATTTGCCAGGCATTTTGTTTGAGCTGTCTGGAAGGGATGGAGTAGACCCCATCTAGAATTATACAGACTGAAGTTTAAGACATGTTTTAATGGAAGAAATATCGGAGGGTTTCTATGATTTGGGTGTCTGCATTCATGAGATGTACATTTAAGAACTAAAGAGAGTCAATACTAATTATTTTTTTCGATACATGACAATATGCTAATATTTTTTTTATGTTTCAGCTTACCTGTGTATCTCAGAAACAGTATCTGAAAGAGGTTCATGTGGATTTTTTTGTAACTTCATTTGTTTGAACGATCAACAAAGCTGTTGATAAAATAAATGACTGTTTGTTTAAGCTGCAAATGTTTCATGAGTGATGAACAGAAAAAGAAAATGGGGCAACTCAGAAAGAACAAGAGCAGTTAGCGCAATAATGGCAATGGTGCTTGTCTGGGGTTATGCTCCTGCTTCTCTATGTGTGCCCATCATTCCTACAGACACATTTATTAGTTGTTATTTGGGGACTGAAAGGCTTTAAAGCTTCACAGAACTTTTTTAGCTGACAACAAAGCACAGGCTTATTCACGTGTGCTGTGGCTGATACTGGCATGTGAACGCGTGGATACAGAAGACTCATACCTGGCCATGAGCCTGCTTCTCCTTTTTTGAAAAGGAAGTCAGAAGTAGTCATCCAAATGTCTTATACGTCTGCATGAGTCATCACCCCATTTTGTTCTTCTTATTCCGTGTCTCTACAGCTATATGCATACCTCTGTCATGAGAAGGAAAAACAAATGGTGTCTAGTCTGAGACTAGAGAGTCTCTGAAGTGGCGTGGGAGGTGATACGCATCCCAAAGCCTTCCTCCTGATGCGTGTCCTAAAGCCTTCCTTGAGTGATTTTGCCCACTCTTTTCCAAGTTTTTTAATCCCTGCCCAAATAGTTGTTGGATTTCCTGACTTAGAGAGAACTCTCTGGGTTCCCAGGGATGCAGGCAGGCAGTGGGCTCTTCTCCACAATATTAAAGTCAGAGTAAAAGGGAATTCTGTCTGTACACATTGGAGGACCACAGTCCTCGTCTGTTGGCATGAATGAAGATGCTGCTCCTTTCCCATTAACCATTGTTTGACTTAGAGCAGTCCTCTACTTTCAGTGGAGTTTTAATAGCATCAGAAGCTGAGCAGGTGGAGTATTGTTCAGATAAAGTTTAGAGGTTTTCAGTTGAATTGAGAACTGTTCCTCCTTTTGACCTCATTTGTTTTCTTTTATCATTTGCATGATTTTGTTCTGAGCATTTTACCTTACAAAGCGTTTGGGAATAGCTTTCCTGTGTGTGAATAACCTTGTCTGAATGCAAACAGTAATATTTTAAAACAAACACAATTGTGGTTCTTGCTATCTGATATTCACCATTCATTCTCTGCTGTTCTCCTGTGTGAAAGGTTTCAGTTATCCAGCCAGGGAGAGAAGCAGGATCCAGAATATATGACTTTGAATACAGGTGGCAGCTTCATTGCACCTAACTGTTGATAATTCAACCCATGAAGCTGCTTCAAAACTTTCAGAATCTGATTAGCGGCTTTGAGAGTCTCCATTGACAATTTAAGTAGTTTTGTAGCTAGACTCTTAAATTAGGTATGCAGTCAGGCCTTGGTTCCTGTTACTACGCTATTCTCAATTAGTTTTCTAGCCAAACACTTCAAATTTAAACACAAAATACTCACCAAACAAGCCAACGTATCAAATATGTAATAAAAGAAAAAAAGCTAAGTCTTTTCACAAGTGGAAGACAGAAGACCTGTACGGGGTGAATTTGGAATTGGTCAGGAGCTGCTTTACTGGAATTCCAGGAGTTTTGGGTGCTGCTTCTATGGTTGTTTCTCTTTTATTTCTTTCAAGTATGAAATTCAATGACAATAAATGTAAGAAAATACTGCATGACATTTTTGAGAATTACTCTCATTTGGAAATGGAATAAAATTTGGATAAAAAAGTTTTGGTTGGATTTTCAAAAAATTACACTGCAAAATTATTGAACTTTCTAAGAATTAAAGCTGACCATTATATTGAGACAATAAAATATTGTGCTCCAAAAATGATTACATAAATATCACTGTGTGAGGACCTGCTTGTTACCAGGTGCCATAGCTCAGAGAAATCGAGTATACTGAAGTTTTATATTAAAAGAAAAAAATAAAAAAGATTTACAATCCTAAAAAAAAAATCTGTCTATTAAAATGGTCCAAATCATTTAAAAATTAATTAAACACATCTAATGGAAAGCAGTAGAACTAAACATATGGCAATTACAATCATCTTTCACATTTCAATGATTTATTGATGTCAATGAAAGTATTAATTTGAGGAAAATGCTTAAAGTTTGGTCTTTCGATATGCGTTGTTATCCAAACATTCAACCCAGGATAATGTGAAATTTCTGAAATTACAACAGACGCGTTTCAAGTAGGCACAGAAAGAACAAATCAGTGCCAACTAAATGAACTGGAAACTATGTGATAGTTATTTTCATGGACGCTAAGGAAATCTGGTTTTGCAGAGGAACTTCTTCATTCTCACGTTGCCCACTGGTGGTCTCCAGATGGTGAAAGACTGGCGTTCCTGACCATAAATGACTCTCTGGTACCAAACATGGTTATTCCCCGGTTTACTGGCGGTCTGTATCCAAAAGGAAAGCAGTATCCATATCCTAAGGTAAGATTAGTGTGAGTGCAGCCCCCTCCTCCTCTGCCTTGTTCAGTGAGAGCATTCAGCCATGTGGAAGGAATGTTTCTAGACAGTAACAGAGACTGATTTTGTTCATGGTGCTTTTTAAGAAATAATTACTTTTTTTTTTCAGTAGACTGTAACACCTTTGCTGGAAAGAAACTGTCGGGTGAGGAGCAGCAGGCAAGCTAATTCGTAGTAATTTCATCGTTGATATATGGCTTGGTAAAATCTATCTACCGCTTCTAAGAGGAGGGTAATGTGTGTGAAGGACTGCACTGAAAAAAAGATAGTGTCACAACTGCACTGGAGTCATAGACACTGTGTGCAGAGCACAGGGCATCTTCCAATGCAGTTATGTATATATCTCAATAAATGATGCTGTTATTAATAAATGTGACAGACTAGCCTTGAATAAGATAAACTACAGTAAAATCTTTTCCTGGCCATCAAAATGAGAAAAAAAAATACATAAAAAAGTATAGCCAGCACTGAGTTTCAGATTTAGAGACGAGTTTTTAGATTCGTGCTGGAAAGAACAGCCCAGACAGGGGTAGTGCATGAAATCGCTCCTCGTTTTCTGGGGATTTCCTGATTAGGCATCTCCTTAGCCATCGTTTTTTTGCTGAGCTGCAGCACTGGTATTATCTTCCAACTTCCCGGTTTATCCATCCCCTGCATGCAATTTCAAAGTGCCTGAGCTCCTTTCTGATGGGATATGTAGGTCCCCGTCTGTGGTACTCCTTTGACATTTCAAGGGAAGTTCACTGAGGGCTTTAGAAAATGTTCCTGTTACCCTATACCTGCTGCCCTTTTTTGGTGATGAGCCTTGATTCTTGGTGGGTGGACAGTTAGACGGTACCAGGTACTATGAAACTATAATATGCCTGACAAATATAATGTATTTGTGCTATCAAATAATACTCTAAAATAATGCAGTAACAGTATTTTCAGAGCTAGTTCACATACTTGCATTGGCAAAAGACGTTAAGTGGCTAAGCAAAGAAAAAAAGGAATGCTTTTTGAAGTCAGCTTTGCAAACAAGAAATGAGTAATTCCGTTTCATTAGCAATTCAGCATAAAAGTGATACACAATACTACTTCAGTAATCTCATTAATGAAAAAACATTCTCTTTATTTAATGTCTATTTAATGCCAATTTAGCTACCCGTTAAACATCATTAATTGGTAATGAAGCTTGTGGTATAGCAACAGAGATGAAAAGAAAGGTTTGGTCTGTATTATCTAATGAAACCATCGGAGAAATTTTATCTATGATTAAAAAATAAAATTAAACTCATTATGTGTTTGAATACTGCAACATACACATCTGTGTACGTCATAAGCACAGACTGTATTCTTAAAAAAAATTGGAAAAGGAAGTTTATGTTTTGTTAAATACATTGAAAACAAAGTAGAATTTCAATGTAAAGAGTTCTTGCGCTACTGAACAAATGTTCTGGTTATTACACAAAATTTACACTATTCAGTTTGTCATGAGGAGACCCTGAGTGGTAGAGGAGTTGAGACTGTTCCCTGTCGAGGGAGAGATGTGGGTGTGAGAGCTTTCTGCTCGGGTGGGAAACCCACCTTCAGCTGCCGATGTCCACTGCGGGCTGCGGGAGCTGCGTGCTCCCCACAGCAGCTGCCTGGCTGCAGGGACAGCCCTTGGCGCGAGCGAGGAGCCACTGCCGTGCAGCTGTGGCTGAGACGTGTCCACGCAGCAGAGCGGGGCACGCCGTGGGTGGTCACAGCAGAGGCAGCGCAGCCCTGACCGGAGAGCCCGTGGTGGGCAGTGCCGTCCCACGGAACCCTCAGCCGTGGCTGGAGCGGGGCTGGCACAGTGCTGTGCTCCTGCGCTTCGTGTTCAGGGGCTGGCACGGGTCCGGCCATGCCCGCTGCGAAGGCAGGCTTTAGGGTGTCTCTCTACAACTCCTGCTCACGCTGGGTAGTGATTCCTCATGGCAGCCCTCCAGGTGAGAGTACTTGGATACCGCTATGCAGTGTAAGGTTCAAAGGACGTAAGGACACTGCAGTTGTATCCTAAGGACTTGATCTTTCAGTTGTTTTCTTCCACAATTTTGTGTTCGTGTAAGCTGGTTTGTGTAAAGGAGGCCTTTGATAGATCACATCTTTTGTAAAAGCTTTTCTGAAATAAAAAAAATCCAGGAGTCTAATTAAATCCATTTTCAAAACTTTTTTTTAGCACTAGTAGAAATACACAAATGCCACTTTCTTCTCCCCCGTAGACTCAGAAATGAGTGGATACAGCATGCAGACTATATTTTGAGATAAGTCCAGTTTCTGAAGGGAATTTGTCAGTGTATTTCAGCCAAGCTGTTTTGCATTTCTAAATACCGCCGTGAAGCGCCAGCTATGCAACTTTGTAGCTTATTATGATTAAATCTGTAGAATCAGTGATTTTACCTTGTCCTTCCGATGTTAAACAGGAGTCAGCCGCCTTGAGAGAGACACTTTTCATCCCCCATACCCCAAGGACGCTGTACAGTGTTGCGTGACTCCTGGGACTGACATGAAAAAGAAGCTTGGATATGATATGGCTAGGCCAGGGAGATGGGACTAGTTGCATCTCGCTGCCAGCCCTGCAGAGCCTTGCTTTCTGTCTCCAGTCCTTTCTTTTCATCTCAGGAACATCCCTTAGTATTGAGCCATGTTACTGGGAGAAGGGCGAGTCCCACCTCCCTGTAGGTCCTCAGGATTTGTCAGGCTCTTCACAGTGGATATATATCAAGCTGCCATTTTTATTCCCCATTAGCAAGAAGCAGCATTTTGTTTCTCTTAAAGCTGGCCTGCCAAAGCAACTGGGTCCGGAACAGGACCAAAAGTGAACTTTTCCATGTCAGGAAGCCAGGGGAGGAAGACTGGGGGGAAACAGTGAAGGAAGAGGAGGAATGTTATCCTAGGTATGGGACAGCTTTTTGGAAGAAGGAACAATAGTGTCTGGAAAAGACTTGGCTGGAGGCTGGGCTTAACTGCCGGTTTAGGAACTGGCTGTGTTTTTGCAGCTGACTTTACTGAACTGGGCCAAACCACTTCTGGCGTTGGTCCCCTGCTCGGCACAGGAAGGTCTGCCCTTGGTAAAGGGCAGTGCAAGAATTACTCAACTAATACTTCATTTTTTAAACTAAGTAATTCATACGGCTGCGAAATTAATTTTTTGAATTTAAGATTTTTAAGTTGTAATGATTTCTCATTATTATAAAGATACTGAATTATGTTAATGAATGATTCTATTTAGCTGTCACTGACTTAGTGCCTCTAAAGCTTCTGTTTGCTCTTTTTCAAAGGCAGGTCAAACAAACCCAACAATAAAGCTGTTTGTAGTTAATCTGTATGGACCAGCGCATACACTGGAACTGATGCCACCTGACAGCTTCAAATCAAGGTATGTAATTTCATTGTTTTGAGACTCATGTTTAATTTAACCTGACTGTCTGTGAGGCTAATCATTGCCTTTTTGCATCAGCACAACACTTATCTTTGGCTGGAATGGGGTGATCTCCATCCCTGTGGGTGAATATAGTGATGATCAAATAAAATACAGCTGCATTGGATTGACACTCCTCTTAAACATCACAGGGATCTGGCATTTGTTCTGATGTCCAGAGAAGTTGTAATTTACTTGAAATATATGGAATTAAGAATCCTAAGCTATGGTCAGAGGGGCTGAACACCGCCCTGTTGCTGTGGTTTTTGCTGCATTCACTCCCAGCTTTTCCTTGCTGCGGGCCAACTTACTGCTTCCAGTTTCTGAAATGAGATTGCAGAATATAGAAATGTATAACAAATGCCCAGAACACGTAATCAGGGTGTTCCCTCATTCAGAGAGAAATACTCTGAACTTTTCAAATCCAGTAGGTTACGGAAAGTTTTGTTTTTCGTCACAGCTGACAGATGCAGTGAGGTGACAGAAGGTGAGATGCGATGCCACCAGATCAGATAGACTAAGAAGGGCTGTGCTCTGTTTTTCAGGAGAAACTGCTTCAGAACCACTGAGCTAATTTAACAGTCCCTTTGACTTTGGGGCTGAAGAAATAGGGTCTGGCTGCAGCTGATGAATCTCCTGCTAAAGTTACCACCTTAAGCTGAGCTCCCAATTACCTGTCCTTGCTTTGAGATGCCTTGAAACTTGTGTTTAAGATCAAGAAAATTTTCATCCCTTCTCGTACCTGTATTCTAGTTTGTAGAATTGCAGGTGTACTGATTAAATTCCTGTTGTGGTTTCACTGCACATGCTAATGAGTTTCTAACCCTAAATTATTATATAATATAGGTAATAAGAACAATAAAAGAGTTACCACAGTCCAGATCTGACTGCAGCCAAAGTGCCAGGGGTGTGCAACTTTCTCTCTTTGCTCGGGGCATTTTCAGATGGGGAAAAACGTGGAAAGAATTGGCAACCATAAATCTACCTCTAGCTAAAAAAAAAATCCCTATGAATATAGTTGCTGGTTTTGTAGTTCCTGCAAAACCGAAAAGATTTTTTGGTAATTGTTCCCAAAACAATCAGGATTTTAACAGCGGGCACTGATTCACAACCTTTGCAACCAAGTTTAAACTCATGTAGCTCTCTGCTGCACAAATTGAGGTACTCTAATTGGGATTATTTGATAGTGAATTATGAATTTAGTAGTGAATTACGCCTTGCAATTATTTGTGTTAGCTGGAATGCTTACTGATGGTGTTAGTGAGAGGAATGATATTGTGCCTTTTGAAGTATTTTCTTTCTATTATGGGCTGATACTGAAAAACATAATAAAATCTCCTGCTGCTTGCTAACTGTTCATTGATTTAAGTGATAGTATAAAATCTGAAAGAGATTCCTTGCCATCAAGATTAGCATCTTAACTCTCTTAAACAGCATTAAAATTGTCCTTTAAATGTCAGAAGGCATGAAGAAGTGAAACGAGAAAGCAATGTGTAAATCCCCAAGAAAAAAAACCCTCACAAATGTTGTTCAGATGTTATGGTATCACTCTAGATTTTATACATACATTCCATCTAGATTTTTCAGATTCATTCTTTCTCCCCAACAGATTGAAAATAAAAGTAGAATCAAATCAATTAATATTGGTATCTTAAAACCTTCTTTTGCATCTTGAAGCTGAAACTAGCGGTAGCTCAATTTATGGAATTGCCTTTGTAAGCCTTACGGGACATCTTTGTCAGATTTTTGAGTCCTTGATAAAGATATTGTTCCTTTTTAATTGAAACAGTATTCATGTTTAAAATTCTGTTTTGCTGCAGTATCAGAAGACAGTAAAACTATTTAAACCTGGAAAAAAGTTAGTTCCATCTTAATTTTAGCTATTAAGGTACAATGTCAGTGCTATAAAAGCTACAAAAATTGTATAGTTGTCAGCAAAGTATACTGTAAACCTTGCATTCTGACTCTGGATTTGAGTAGCAGTCGGTCGTCACACTGGTCATCAACGCATATATATCCATATATCAATATATATACAGGTATGAAGAATGAACTTTGAACAGGCCTTTCTAGAGTGGAAATCTTTGTAGTTTGTAACAGTTGAAGGTTTTTTAAAAGTATTAGCTTTTTTGATAAAAGTAGTAGCTGCTTTTAGGGGTCAATTTTTTTCAGTACCCTTCTAATCCATTCATTATGGAGTCATTAGTAAATAGGTCATGGGAGTCTTTCAGAATAAAATGGAATGGGACACTATCATGTATAGTTGTAATGGATCTTTCAGGGCAGAAACATTTTGGAAATATGTATTGTACAACATGTCACAGGAGAGATTCACTCCTACGTAGGGAAGCCACACAAATTTGTAGGGAAGAGGACCTCTGTTACTCATAGCCACAAAAAGTAACATTGAGATTCTCGGCTCTCCTGAAACTGTGCAGTGCAGGACCTCTGAAGACAGAAAACTGTTTCTCTGATTTTTAGGGCGTCTGGGAACTTGTAAGATTGCGTAAATTCAGTGTTCTGCCTTCATTTACTACTTGCAGTGATTCTATAAAGGTGCTTGGTAATATTTCCCAAGTTTTGTTCAGGTTACTGTGATAAAAAGCTAGCAATAACAATTGTAAATTTACTCCCGAAAGTTTTATTCTGTGGAAAAATTTACCATCTACTGTCTGCAGTTAATGTCACAAAAAGACTGACAGTCTTCCTCTAATCATGTGGTTGTATTCTGTGCAGATACTGTTACCCCCTTGATGTTTTTATTCCATGTGTACCATTTGTTATCCATGCATTTCCAAATCAGCAAAATCATGTGGATATTTATGTATTTCTAGTTTTAAATCACCCTTTGAATCTAGAAAGGTTGGTTTTATGCTTCCAGCAGTCATTTTATCTGATCCTTGCTTTGGAATAGAAAATTTGTTTGATTCTAACTGGGAGTGGGAAAGATGGAGGGTGCACGCAGTTTGGTATTAGGAAAACTGGGTTTTACTTTCAGCTTTTCTCAGCTGTGCTGTGTCTCGTCACTTCTTTCCTGCTTCTGTACTTCCCCTCTTCTGTAACTTGGCAATAACAATACCTATCTCACAAGGTTAATGTAAAGGATTAATTCACTGTCATACCTTACAGCAAATGGCTGTAATCTATTCAGCCAAAGCCTACAGGATGAAAATATATTCATAGGCTTTATTT
>Ga0181612_171085_pt1 | contig 14538 bp, 16 predicted proteins | sample HoacroProtozoa21_FD_119630 | JGI IMG/M metagenome (GOLD analysis project Ga0181612, IMG submission 119630) | Hoatzin crop microbial communities from Cojedes, Venezuel. Combined Assembly of Gp0051906, Gp0051904, Gp0051908 | reverse complement strand
CAGGAAAGGTGCTGAACATGAAGAATAATTTTGTATTATTACGATATTCGTTGCTCTCTGGAGAATCTGAGATGGAAACCTGAAGAAATCAGCCTGAATTCCTCTACACTGCTGCTCCATAGAGAGAGGAAAAATTCCTGTTGACCAGAAATAGGCATGAAGAAAACATTTTTTTATTAAGTGTCTGTACACTTGCTGCTTTTGGAAGTAGAAAACATTTTACCTTAAGCACTCATACGTGCAAAAAAGCCACGAGCAGAAAGCCAACATGGCATGTTCTAATGCAAAATGAAATGTGACCTTTTGAGGAACCTTAAGCTTCTGAAGAGTAAATGTTAAATCTATATATAATTCAAAGTATAATGGCTAAATTAGATGCTGGTTTCAAACCTGTCCTGGATAAAACCATCCTCACATTCAGGTTTGTTTTGCTTTATTTGTTGTTTGTGGTTAAAAAAAAAAAAAAAGAAAAAGGCTTTTGAAATCTTACTGTTATTAACCAAATTACTGCATGGGGAAACCTGCTGTCGGCAGCAGAGTGGCTGCCGTGCCCATGCCCGTGCCCGCCCGCAGCTCCAACAGCCCAAGTGCTCAAGGGCTCGGTCCAGGCAGGAGTGAGAGTCCCCAGAAGAGAGATGCTGCTGGACCCAGCTCTTGTCCTGGGACTGCCAGGGCAGAGTTCAGAGATGCCCGCGGGTCTTCAGGCCGTGAATCCAATGCAAGGTGAGATATTGCCAGGTGACATTCATCTCCTGGTCCTCACCACCGCTGCGAGTTAGCCATTTGCTGTAAAAGTAAGTTCTTTCAATAAAAAATTAAAATATTGGATATTGATGCTTGAAGATCCCATGGCTTTCCTTGATCCACAAATTATTATGCTGCAATGTTATCAGGGATGAAAACATTGAGTCAAACCCAGTTTTATCCTGTTAAAACTCCCACTCACTCTTATTTTGAAAATGAATTTACTGATTTTGAAAGGAATTCTTTTGAAAAGAGTTTCAAAAGAAAACACACAAGTATTGCCTTTGTATTAAGTCTACATGTTGATTTAAAGAACTTCTGATCCAACTGCCTATGGCAAGATACTAAGAACTGAAATAAATCTGGATATTGAGAGATCTCTTATTGATATATTAATAAAGACAGGTATTCCTTGGACTTCATGGTTCTCCCTGCCCTCAAATAAATAAACTCATGTGATCCTTTTCCCTTCACTCCTTCTTGAAAATAATTTCCTGAAAGGTTTCTTACTGTTTAAGAGCATGTTTAAGAGCAGTATTTAAACTCACAGTCACATACTTCTCAGTTCTCCTGTAACCACGCTGCAGATGAGAGCTGGGGGAAGAGCTTGCCCAGCGTGCAGATAGAACACAGGGAGATTGTCAAATGCAGGAAACGGCTACTGCGAACACCGCAGGGGTGAACAAATACTGGATGCCAGCATCAGCCAAACTATCTGTAAATGAAATGAGCAACTTGTCAGCCTCCTAATATTTGAAATATAAACATGAAGTCCACAAAATACTGCCATTTGAAATGCGTGAGCTGATCGTTTTGGCTCCTTTGACTCATCACCTGAATAGCAATGCTTATAGCACATCACATTTAAACCACAGTAGAAGCGTTATTTAGGGATCTATTTGCACAGCCAAACGTTGTGCTTTCAGTGTGGAAACAGTTTGGACAGAAACTCACTGGTGTCCAGCAAGGCTGGACTGGAAATGTATGAACTCCCTGCAAAGAAGCTTTAGTCCTAGCTCCTCATTACAAATTAATGTCTTCTGGGAGCCAAATCTTCACTGCAGCCACTGCCTCAGCCCAGTCCTCCTTCAAGTAACCATGGTGGGGAGACAGCAAGAATATAATGACTCTCTTGAGTTGTACAGACTGAGCCCAGAGCAAGGCCTGGAGCCCTTCCTCCATTTCCAGCCCACGTGTCAGCATGTTTTAATGCCTTCATCTGGTCCTGCGCTGCGCTGCATCAACACTAGGGCTCATTTTCCAAACCATCTCTGCCAACGCCTGTTTCCTTACCGAAATTACCTCGGTATCAAAATTAACAACAGAATGAGCTCAGAAAAAGCTTCAACGTAATACATTTTTAGTAAGCCAACATTCATATTATGTATCAAAAATGCTCCTATGATGCAATGGAACTTTATTTCTTAAAGAATCGTTTGAAATCTCTTGTAAACAGACAGCAAAAAAATTCTGTAAATGGAGAAGTGACCCTGAAAAGGAACCCAGAAGTTAAATGTGTGTGCCCGCAGAGTAAGACGTTGTCTACTTGTCCCCCACATCTTAGGGCATTAGCGACGGGTTTGCCCCTGGACACCAGAATGTGAATTTAAATATCGTGATTCCTGATGCTGTACTACACTGGACACACAAAGTCCTCAGATCTCCTAATTCTGAGAACAGATTATTCCTCATTTTAAATATAAACTCAAATATTTTCCCCTCTCTAATGCAAAAGAGAGTTGGAGGAGGACTGTATTGGCAGCCTTGAGATTCCAGCAAGATTTCTGAAAATCATTTTTATGGTACGAGGTTATTCCCTTCGCTAGACAGAGAAGCGGGTCGGGCAGCTCCAGGCTTGGCTCCCCATGGCTGCTCCATCCGTTCTTGGGGATGGAGGGCTCACGAGCCAACCAGACCTTGTGAAGGAAGCATTTGGGAAAAGTAAATGATCATTTCTTATCTGCACCACTGCTTCCTTTTTTTTCTTTTTTCTGTGAGAGACAAGCCCCAGGGAAATAACATTCCTGTACACAGTGCTGTCGCAGGATTGCCCCCCCCATTACTGGTGGGCACAGGCTGCCTAAAGTCATGTTCTGCATGTTCAGCCAGAGGCTCGATTTCACTATGAGAACTGTATTTTTGGGGACATGATATATATAGTTGGTGGAAGGAAAGTAATTTTTTACCATTTTTGGACTTAACTTGTCTAAAGCTCCTTAAAATTCAGCTGAAGAGCAGGCATGACACCTTTAGGACTCTTCTTTCCACCAACACAACAATTAAATGCTCTTGGAGGCTGCTGCTTCTCCCTCCCTAAGCCCTTCCTCGTCCCACTCAGGCTACCCCAGTGGGTCACCTGATAACCACTCATCTGCTCTGCCTGCTTCTGCCCACACCACAGCCCTGCCTGCCTCATCCCTCTGCCCCCGCCAGGCTCAAAAGCAGGGCTGGCAGCAAAGTGCCGCTCTCCTGGGGACCCTGCTGTGATGGCCTGGTGAGATGATGGGGAGCGATGTCTGGTGAGACACCTGCTCTCGTGCCTGCTGAGATGCACTCATAGGATGCCTGCAGTGACGCCTGCTGTGCTACCTACTGGGGTGAAACCTGGTGGGGTGTCTGCTGTGACGCCTTCTCCACTTAGTCATCTTCCAAGACGAATGAGACCAAGAGTTTAAATCTCTGTCACATTTTTACTTTTACCATAGTGCGTGTTTGTGTGTGCTCAGCACAGATACGCAAATGTATATAAATAATTGTTTTTACAGACTCTGTCGTGTTCCAGCAGGAATGGTTCCAGACAGCCCAGGATTCAACGCCACGCTTCCAGCCAGTCCTCACCGAGACTTTCAGTCTTCCCTGAATGCTAGCACAGAAAGGGCAGACATTAACTCTTAGCCCCCCTGAGTCCTGAGACTGCCAGAGATGCTCTTCACAAGGCAGAAGCCGTGATATGGGCACACTAAGCTCAGATCACAAGCACATTTAGCAGTTTTTCAGCAGCCGCAATCTTCCTGGGAAGACTTTGCAGTGCCTGGCAATGCCCCCCATGCCCCTGAGGACCTCCAGGCAGTTCTGGCCAGGGAAAGGCTTCCCTGTGCCCAACACCAGCCCAGGCAGAGCCTCCCATCTCACATGCCAGACGTACCCTGCTATTCACCAGGAACCACATGTAGAATGTTGCATCTTGCTCAGCCCCTCCAAGGCTCCCCCAGACCCTTGGGCATCAGAAAGGAGCTCCTGTGAAGGCGGCAGTGCTTGTGCCTGCTGGACCCACGTGCCAGGAGGTGGAACAGCATTTCACACACCTGAGCTTTAAACCCTCTTGTTTATATCCTAGGAAAGCCATTCTTGTCCAAGACGCCTTCAAGTCCCATTTCGAATGTTAAGAAATATCCTAATGCAGACTTCTTATGTGTATGATTTCAGAATACAGTACCTGTTTAATATCGTTTCTTGGCCATTAAGGTTATTACTACACTTCACTCTAAAATTGTGCTGGCAACAACACAGAACTGCCGTAAGAAACTGGGGAATCAGAGTTATGTGAATTACTGTAAAAGAAATGCTACAGCTCTATTTCTCTTCCAGGAGGGACGTGTATTAGGAATTACCTTGAAGATCTAAGAGTACACTGGTGAAATTGGTCTATATGCAATGTCTTCTATATTTAATGAACTGTAATCACCCTAAAGCAATTAAAATTTTAAAATGGATTGCAATGCACCCTTTGCAATGTCACTAGTGACTCTATCAGCAAGTTCCATATTGGAATTTTAATATACAGCTGTAATTTTAAAAACATGAGAATTTCTGTAAAACAGTGAAGGCAAGGAAGTTTTATTAGATGAAGAAACGCTAAAAACAGTCATACACTTCTGCATTTGGTCCAGCTATGTACCTGTTTTTGAACTGAACATTTTCTCATAACACAAAGTGATGGCAGATACCCTCTGAACGTTACTCCCTCTTAGCGTGGCTCTCTTCACTGTGCTGTACGCAGATGCCCAACATTTGCCCAGCGTGATGTAAGTCTCTCCTTGCCGTTCAGGGTGGATGCAAGGAACCAAGGGATGCATTTCTCCCAGACCACAGCTGTGACACTTTGGGTCTTGAAACAATGGAAAAGATGAAAGCGCACATATCCGGGTACTTACACATATTCTATTTCCCAAATATAAGTGAATTTAAGCTCAGAATTACCTCACCTAAGGATGTACTTGATGCAGCCAAGTCCTAGGATCCTGTCCTGCCCTAGGATCCCTACACAGCCACTGCATGAGCTGAGCGTCACTGAAGACGGGCTCGGTCCTTTTGAGACCTGGTTACCTTGATGGAGCTGCATGGTCTTCTTCACTGTCTAACGGTGGAGCCTACAGCAACCACACATCTCATGTAGGTATCTGAGCCATGTGCCAGGAGATGGGGAGGTGAATGTGGCACTAACAGCAGAGACAGAGGCACTCGACGTGTGACACCATGACCCTGGACTGCAAATGCAGCCTCTGCATCTAAGCAATTTGTTGGACTTGGGAGGAGAAAGACATCTACCTAAAAGGAGGTTGCAGTGAGGCAGGTGTTGGTCTCTTCTCCCAGGTAACTAGCGATAGGACGAGAGGAAATGGCCTCAAGTTACATCAGGGGAGGTTCAGACTGGATCTGAGGAAAAATGTCTTAACCAAAAGGGTTATCAAACACTGGAAGAGGGTGCCCAGGGAAGTGGTTTTAAATAAACTGAAGGTAATTAAAAGACGTGTAGATGAGGCGCTTACCAACATAGTTTAGTGATGGACTTGGCCGTGTTAGGTTTACAGTTGGACTCGATTATGTTAAAGGTCTTTCCTGACATAAATGATTCTATTCTATATACAAGTTGCTAGAGGAAAGGAGAGTAAAGACCATGGTCCATTTCTTGTTTATAAAGCAGGAAATCATAAACTGGATAGCGTTTAGGTCCAGAATACAGTGATATTGTCTTTTCCAAGCACGTACCCAGTTGCTCTGTGTGAAAGATGACTGTTGCTGAGTGATTTTGAATTGACTTAATAGCCACAAGATGAATGTTGGCTAAAGAGGGAGATGGACATGGATGACACTACGTTATTGTAGAATGGTATGGCTTACTCTTTCAGCTCCAGACCAGGGCACATAATTATTTAATGTCAGGTTACAAGAACATAGTTATTTATGCGATGTAAACTAGGGGGTTGTCACACATCTAGTTAGCAGCAAAGCCCGAGGCGTTAGCTGAGGAAACCTGTAGCTAAGGGGGGAGATGATGTCAGTTACTGGTATGTTTAATACAGATAGTGCATGCAAAGGAACTATGGCTCTTTTTTTTTTTCCTCCTTTAAGATTCCTGCCTCTGCAGTGGAGATGCCTGGATCATCTGATGTCACAGGGTTAAATGTTCAATTTGGAGCTCTGGAGTTTGGATCAGAGCCTGCACTCCCAGAGTTTGGATCAAATTCCAGCAGTGAGAATACCAGCCAGGCGACCAACAATAGCTTGTACTTGAAATCTGTGAAGTATGTGTGAGTTCCCCTTGTGCGTTCTTACATGTCTTCCTTAGGGGGTCCAGTTTGTGCCAAAATCAAGGCACAAGTTACTGTGAAGTAGGATGGGGAAAAACGATGACTTGTAAGGCTAAGTGTTTTCTGTGGATGGCATCTTAAGGAGAAATTTTTAATGACAATGAAAATCTCTCTGGATGGGTCCATGTGAAGCTGGAGATGACGTGAATGTAAATAACCTTATAGTAAGCCACCCTTTTGTAGAATTGCTATCTCATGTTCAATTGTCCTGATTTTTTAAAATTGTATGAGGGTTTGTTCTCGCAACCCGGATTTTCCTGCTTTTGATCCAGGAGAGATGACCCTTGTATCATATAAGCACGTGAGTAGATGAGCAGCAGATTACAGATCTCATGCTCCTATGGGATGAGAAAAGAAGCCAGGCTTTCTGTGTGCAGAAGCTCTTACTGAAGTGCTAAAATAGCCAATGATAAATGCCAGCGTACCAGTAGCCCATTTTTTTTCTTCCTTCTTCATTCAAAAATTGACCAGTAAAAAAATCCCTTCAGTAAAAAAAAAGAACTTTCACATTAATTTTTATTTCTATAAATTTTTTAAGATATTCAGAAAGTAAAACACTCCTGCATGTTTTAAAATATTTTTTCCACATTGCATAGTTCATTCTGTTAGAATGCTACTGTAACGTTAGAATTCTATTGTAAAAAGAGACTGGATGTTCCTTGTCATATACCAGACTTTATGGTTCTAGTTGCTTAACAAAGAGAGGTTATGATCATTAATTTATCCTTTGAGGAGATGGAAATAACATGACTGAAAAGTGCTTGTGTGTAAACTCCTTTTTTGATTGGGCTGGCAGGAGGAAGGTGAATGATGCTTAGTGCAGCTGATGGTTTTGAAGCAGTGATTACTGGGAAACAAAGCAAAATTTAAGTATTTTTTTCATGATCAGATTTTCTAGTATAAATGTTGTAGATTTGACTGCATGTTTAAGGTAGTTCTAGATAACTGTATAGGAGCTGATATTTTCATGAAGGTGTTTGAGATGTCATTTACCAAGATGTTAAATAATTTTTACTTTTTCCAGTGATCCTTTGAATACCTCTTTGCCAATATCCAATACAGTACAGGAGTCCACCTACACAACCTCTGCCATCACCTCTTCCAGTCTGACCTGCTCATCCCAGAGCACTAGCCCAGTAACAACAAATTCCTCCTATGACCAGACTTCTGTGCATAGTAGGATAGCATACCAAAGCTCCATGGCTCAGTCGGAATCAACCCCTGTTGCAGTTACGGTGAGTGAATTTCAGAAATAAGACCTTGAAAAAGGTGAAATACTCTTATCTGTGGTAGACTTGTATTACCCTGCGATGTTAATACTTTTAACCAAGACAAGTGGTATTTTTTATTCCCAGTCCCACCCTGTTCCTTTTTTTTGCTTTTCTTATTGTGTGCATTTTTGGCCATACAATATTTGGGTTATAAGAGCCTCTAATTTTATGAGTTTTGACATCTTAAATTGCTGTTTGACATTTTTTCTTAGTAACACTTAACAGTCTACTCGAGTTTCATTCCCTGAAGCTTAGCTTTTAAAAAAGGAGATATCACTGTGTGTAAATATTAGTCATGGTATTTTGCCATCACTTCACAGTTTTTATCCAAAGGTATATCATTTACTGAACTTATATGGCACGTAGCAAGTGGATCCCAAACTGTTTGTGGCCCCTCCTGCATTACTCCAATGGGAGTTAGTTTCATGTTTGATGTTAAAAAGCATAGGGAGAGGTCTAATCTGGGGCAGGGAAGATAGCTCTTGGGAGGTTTAAAAGCACCTACTTTCTTTGTATGTGGAATGTAGGTTTGTTTTAAGAACATTTATTAGATGTTTAAGGAACTTGTGAGAGTTTGTAAATTTATTTACTTCTGGCCTTTGTTATGTAATGGCTCAGTCACACTTGTCTTCTGCACTAGCTCGTATGTACTGGTGAGGATCAAGCATAGACTATCCACTTCTGTACTCCAGCGTTACCCAAAAAACAACTGGTGCTTCTCAAGTCTTATCTTGCAATGGAAAAAAAATTGGCGTCTCTGTGTAACTTGGATAGTTAAAATTGTGAGTTGCATTAGATCAAAAGCACAACCTTTTCCTATATGTTAATGCAGTTCTTTCATATTGATGTGAACCTGAAGTTTGTTATATACAGTACATGGGAAGGTCTCCTGCTGATGGGTGTAGTATGGGCAGTGTATGAGACACTCTATGTTCAGGACACCTTGCACTTGAGACAAGTGTTACGTGGTTTTGTTAAAGGCAGTAAAAAGTTTTTTTTTTTCCCTTTTTGTCTTTCAATTTAGAATGAGTATAGAATTTTGCATGAAGCATGTTTGATGTGTGATCTAGTCTGAAAATTTAATATACCTCTGAGATGATTTATTCGTTTCTCCTTTGTTTACAGAATGGGCATAGCGGTGTTAGAACGCAGGCAGCTCTTGACAGTAAGTTTACAAAACTTGGTTGTGCACAGGACTTTCTGATCTTTCCTTAGCACGTGCTGTGTGCACAACTGTAGTAGTGACAGCTGATATAGAGGTTTTGTATTGTTCTCCCTGCCTAATGTTTTGCTGGCCCATTTGAGTTTATTTTGTACTTATGTAGGATACACTGCTTGCTTGCTTCTTGACTTAAACTGAAGTATAAAAGCAGCCCTATTACATCTGCGAACCTAAGCAGTCTTAGAACTGGAGAAGCTGCTTTGCTGCTGCTTTTGCTTTGGAATTTACCTGCCAGAAATTATTTAATATAAAATTAAAACATCAAATTAAAAATTAATATAAAATTTCTTCGGAGTTCTTCCAATTCTCAGTTGGGAAGCTGCGAGTAATATTCAGCTGTAATGAAATAAAGTCACATTCTTTGAAGGCACAGGGCATAGTGCTGCTTATGCCCTGCCACAAGGCCGTGGGGAATAAGGGTGGCTGACGCGCTCCCTCTGCCGGGCAGCTTGCTGCCTTGCAGTCGAGTCGCGTCGCAATAACACAGTACTGGTTTTGATAAAGACATTGCTGTTATCTTCATCTTGGCCTGTTTCTCATGTGGCATTTTACTTGTAGCGCTGCTACAGCTCTGTTCTTGGAGTTAAAGTGATTACAGTATAGTATTCACTATTCTGGCCTTTTTGTGCTGCTCTGTTGAAGTTGTCAAGGACAGCAGTGTGAATTAACATCTTTTGGAAATGCAGCACTTCAATTTTAGGTCTGTCCTCCTCTTAAACATCTCTTCATTAGTGGAGCAGCTTTTTTTTTTTTTATACTTTTGAGCAGAATGCAGTTGAGTATTCAGACCCGTAAACAGTATTTTGTTAGTACCAAGTTCAATTTAAATGAGCAGGGGGAGTGTGTATGCCCAAAGAGTTACCACTTAAAAGACTGTTGTATATCACAACTTTTCAAGTGGAAAACTTTCTTACTCTTATGGACAGAATTAATAAACAATTTATGAAATTCACTCCAGTACTTGTCTTTTTGCTACGGAAAACAAAGATCTGAGAATACCTGGTATTTTTGTAATTATTCTGTAATGGCTTTATTAGTCCCTTTTTCTATGCCAGTTCTCTTTTGTTTTTTTCTTTATTTAAAGCACATAAACTGGAATTGGTCATCTTCTGTGTATCTATTTCATGCAGCTACACTATTTCGAATTTCTCACTTAACTTTTGAAAGTGCTGACCTTTTCCCTTCTGTATGTGCTGATTATATGCTTAGTTGTTAATCTCTCATTTTTGCTGTTGTTGTCCTTTAATATCCAGATCTCATGCTTCCTAAACCCTTAGTTTAAAGCATGACTGATCTGTTATAATTCTGACCTGTTTTTTTCTTTGTCTTGTACATTGTGTTCAAGCATCTTGTAAGGGGTCTTAATGAAGATGGTGATTCTGTCCCTGGTGTTGACGATAATCTACTTTTACTTTAAGAAGGGAACCCTGCTCTGAATGTATTGAGAGTTCTAAATGTTATTTATTTTTGTATGTACCTTGCCAGGAGGTATCAGATGATATAGTTGCTGCCTTTATAACTCTGTTTCTGTTTGTCACTTGAATTTCCTTCTCGGTCGTCAGTTACCCTCGTACTTATTGCCAAGACCAAGACTTCTTGATCTCTGTTTGCATAGCACCTAATCCAGCAACCTGACTTGGGTCATTGAGCGAGGAAACTAAACCAATGACACAAACAAACTGTGAAACATAACTTCCAAGTGTATATATGACTTTTGTTTCGTGACCATGCTAAAATAGCCTTCACATGCATTGCAAGTTATTGATAATCCACTGGGTAGTGGCCTCTAGTGTGGTGTGGAAGCATGGCCCAGCAGAAGGCAGGGCTCAGCTCTCTTTCTGAGTTTTATTGGTGGGTGAGTGCCTCTAATTCTTTATATTATCTTTGCAGCAAAAGAGAGAAGTGTAGAAACAGTTGGGAATGGTGCTGGGCAGTAGAGTTGTTCAATGTCTTATTACAGTATAATGATCCTTTCGAAAGGCACATCGGTGGTAAACAAGTTTTACTCTGTGTAGCCTAAAAAGTAATATTAAAGGTAAACACATTTTGTTATCTAGGTCAAATAAAGTAAGTCAATATTTGACGAGTCCTTAGCCATTAAAAATGCTTAACGCTCTGCTCAGTTGTGAACTTTTATTGTAGCTTTTTTTATTTTACTGCATTACACATTTGTCTGAGTACTCCAGAGTATCGAGTTATGCGTGCCTTTGTACTCCAGCAATCTCAGTCTCAATCATCAAAGGTGCAGTGTAGGTTGGAATGAAGCAGCAGAGCTGTAGGTGAAAGTAGATTTGTACAGTGCTTTGAAAAGCGAAAATTGCTTTGGTTTGTGGAACCAAACGCAAGGGATTTTAAAATGAGGAATGACTTGTGAACAAAAGCTAGTATCCAGATAGTGGGAGGTTAAGTGCAGAAGTCTGTAGTTTACTACATGTGTAGCAGTGAAAATTATAAATCTATTGTAGGTGAAGAGCTTAAAGGGAAAAAATGATAGTTCTGTTGCTGTTTGAGTTTTCCTTTATAGCCAGGTTGCTTGATACCATTACTGGTTCTTAGCAGTCAGGTTTATGTAAACCAAGGGGAGAATACTGTTGTGTTCCTGAATCCAGGCTGGGATGTCAGGTATGCTGGAATTTGTCTTTGAATGCCTCTTTTTAACTTGTTGCAGCTACTTCATCAGTTCCAGCGCCTAAGACAGAGCCTTCTCCCTCACTACCTTCTGCTGGTTCTCTGCCTAGTGTGGTATCCACCACTGCTTCGCTTCTGCCTTCAGCATCACAGCACGTGGCAACGTTGCCCAGCTTGCCTCAGTCCAGTGATTTGGCCAGCAGCTCACTTTCCCAGTTAAGCAGGTACAGTAGGAGCTGTGACAAACTCGAAGGAGTTCAGTTTTGGGGAAAGGACAAATATAAGGGTGATGGCGTATGCGGGCTGTCAGACACCAGGGTCCGCTTTTCTGACATAACTATAGTGAGGAGAGGGATTCAGAAGAGAACAGGATGTTTCTAGTTGCAAAGTCTGAGCTCTGGGCTGCCTCTTAATAACAGAGCAGTTGCTGTCCTCAGGTTTTCGTGGTATATAAACAACTTTGTGTTTCAGGGGGTTCTTGCTTCAGTCATCCCAGCTGAGTTAGCTAGATTGATTCCCCTGGTTTGTTTTTCCTGCTTTGTCCACGGTGCCTGCTGTTTATTTAGTGTCGTGTGTTTGAAATAGTTCGTAACAGTTTACTTCCTGGCTAATTGTGAAATACTCTAGTTTCATGTATATTTGTATTTCTTAAAATTAAAAGTCCGGAAATAATTCCACAGGGAAGGTGTGTGTTTTTCCATTTTTTAAGGCATTTCCTTAGGACACTTTGAAACATCAGATTAGTGTTCCTGGAAGTGCATTCAGCACAGGTTAGCTCGTTTGCACTGTCTGTCTGAGTTTCTCAGTGCCTCTGACTTGAGCTCTGTCTTCAGGCAGGTGACATCCTGAAGCTATACTGGTGGAGTTATATTTTTAGTACTCACCTTTGTACTGTATTTGTTGATGTAAGAAACTAATTTGATGGGATATCAGAGTTTTTTCCTGTTTCACAGCTAGGATGTTGTTGATTTTCTTTTAATAAGTGTTTTCTGTTGAATGAAATGGTAAATATGTCAACAAGAATTATTCCATTCACAGTAGAAGTATAATCTCCCCACTTTTCTTTGTTGAAAAGCTGTGTAAATTGATAGAAGTATTAGTTGGAGGGCTGGTGCTGTTGGGCAGATCCCAAGTGCTGTGAAAAGATGATGCTTGAATTCCAAGCATGTCTGACTTGATTGTGCTGGCAGCACTTGTCTGTTTCTCTACCGTAGGTCAGAATTAAGGCTTATTAGAAGAGCTGAGGAGAGTGGGCAAGGGAGTGGTTTAAAACTGTCTGTTGAACTGAACTATTTATTTTCTTGCTGCCTGAAGTGGTGTCATTGTAATTCCTGCAGTTAGGCAACAGTTGTAAAGAATCGAAATAAAATTAAACTGTGAAACTGCCAAGGTTTATTCTAGTCCCACACCTCAAGATGCTGCCAGAAGTGTTTGCCCTTAAATTAGGGCATATAATTTAGCCGGCAGCTTTGTTATGAAAACTGCTGTATTTTATTGTGGCTATTTCCATAGAGGATACTGAAATATTTGTTGTGGTTAGGATCTCTCTTGCTTCTGATTTCACGTGAGGAGGGGCGTTTTGAGTACGAAACCATACGTATTTTTTATGGATTTGTTTTGTTTGCCTTTGCTCAGTGTTCATTCTGTTTATTCCACACTGTACCATGTTACATTCTTGATCACGGATATAAGGTATAATTTCGGTCAGTGTAAAAGTTTAAGAACCAATTTCAGTCACCTTTCAGGGAGGCATTTAAAGATCTCTGGACTACAGATGAATGTTGGTGCTACTGTTACTGCCAAAAGTTCGCAGGCCTGGTCAGCTAGGGGAAAAAGGTGGTGCTGAAGCAGAGTTGCTTCCTAAAATGAACTTACCTGCAAATGTTTTTCAGCCGGAGATTCTTTATTTTCATATTATACAATGATAGTTCTGATTCATCTTTTCAAAGAGGAAATGGGTTTTGGTGGGGTGTGGTGGTATGAACATGTGTTGATTAGATTTCCAGATTCTGTAGTAGTATAGCTAATTTGGGGACTTTCACAGATGCTTTTCATTTGCTGATATTTTTGAACTATGTCTTTCGAGAGTGTGTTGGGGCTTTTGACAGAGTGATGGGGCAAATAGCCTGCGGCTGTAATTGGTTGAACTAATGTTATGCAAGTGTCCTGGTTTCAGCTGGGACAGCTAATTTTCCTCCCAGCAGCTGCTGTGTTTTGGATTTAGTATGAGAAGAATGCTGGTAATACACTGATGCTTTCAGTTGTTGCTATGAAAACAAGGACTTTGTCCAGTTTCCCATATTCAGCTGATGATAAGGTGTGCAGGAGCTGGTAGATAGCCCAAGCTGGGCTATCTCTGTACCAGAGAGATCATGCTCAGTTTAGGAATGAGGGTTGGCCAGGGGTCAGGATTCTTCTTATTTCAGGAGTTTGAACTTTTATGTGAGTTCGGTCTTTTTTTCAGGAGTTCTGTGAAATTCGTGAAATCCACGTTCCGCAGTCGGTCCTCAGGGACTGGCTACACAACTGATTGTCAGGGAGTGAGAAAAAAAATATATTGTGTAGTGTTTATTTTGCATATTCATTGATATTATTAGGAGGAGGAGGAGTGTTTTCCCTTATTTTATTAAACTCTTTTTATCTCAAGGCCCAGATTTTACCCTTTGTCTGTTCTTCTCCCCATTCCACTGGGGGGGAAGGGGAGGAGTGAGCAAGCGACTGTCTGGTCCTACCTGCTGGGTTAAACCACGAAAGCAGGTTAAAATGTAAGAAATACCCTAGTGAGTCAAACCAAATCACTGCCTCACCTAATTAATACCTGTGCCCCATGGCAGGCAGCAGTTGCTTAGGGAAGGAGTGAGAAACAGGTCATGTGTTGTGTGAACCTTCGTCTGGTTTTGGACTTGATGTGTCTTGGAGTCATGGCTACATAATTCCTGAAGGAGCTATTGTTTTTCTAAAAATACAGTAAACTGATAAATACGAATGAATGGTGTTTTAGATGTTCTTGTTAGTAATAGTTGTCTCTGTGCTTCAGGTTTATTTCATTAAAGGTAGTAGGATAGTAGTTAAAGGAAAAATT
>Ga0181612_170256_pt1 | contig 14538 bp, 12 predicted proteins | sample HoacroProtozoa21_FD_119630 | JGI IMG/M metagenome (GOLD analysis project Ga0181612, IMG submission 119630) | Hoatzin crop microbial communities from Cojedes, Venezuel. Combined Assembly of Gp0051906, Gp0051904, Gp0051908 | reverse complement strand
TTGCGGATGTCTTTTTTTTTGCTTCCTGTTTTCCCTAACACAAATAGAATTATCCCCTTTGCGTTTTAGGCAAATCACCTCGTCGGGATAGCCGTTTTTTTCGTTCCTTTGCACAGTGGAAATTCCGAATGCGGCTGGATGTTAGAATCGGGATTGATAAGATGTCATAAAAATAAGAGGATACTTCGTCGCTTCGCTTAGAGTGGAGAGCCGAGTCGCTTTGCAACAGTGTGTAGTGTTCAGAGTTCAGTTGATTTTACAGCAAACATTCAATAGCAACTGTAAACAAACGATTCGATGTAGGCAAACAAGAAAAAGAGTTTAAACCATTATAAAAGCAAAGGGAATATGAAGAAATTAATCGTAACACTCATCATGGGATTAATGGCAGTGATGCCAAGTGACGCACAAGTGTATCGCGGACCCCGTTACGGCTATCGTCCGGTGCCTCCGCGCATCAGTCGTCGCTATTATCCGTCTTACCGTATGTTCTCCTATCGGGACAATCCGGCTTCAACCATGAATTATATCGGTCTTCGTGTTGGCCCGACTTTCTCAACCGTCAACTCCGATGACGCTTTTCTTGATGCCGGCGACTGCAAAACCGGTTTGAATGTGGGCCTTGCAGCAGGTTTCGGTTTGACTTACCGCGCCCCGATATTCTTCGAGACAGGTTTGTATTACACGAGCAAGGGCGGCAAGAACGACTATTACGACTGCACCTACAACCTCAACTACATAGAGGTGCCGCTGGTGCTGAAATATGTGGCGAATATCGACCGCACCTTCAGCGTGCAACCGTTCTTCGGCGGTTATCTGGCTTGCGGAGTAGGCGGCAAGGTGAAGGATTACAAGGACTATAAGGCTTTCAGTTCGTTTGACGATGCCTTCAACCGTTTTGACGGCGGTTTGCGTATGGGCGTCGGCATGGGCATTGACATGCTTTATGTTGACCTCACCTACGACCTTGGACTGACCAATATCGGCAAGGACGAGTTTGACGATTGTCATACTAGCTCGTTTATGATTAATGTGGGACTGAATTTCTAAGGTAAAAGAATTAGCCATAGCAAATTATAAAGCGGATTTAATCCAGTGTGTGTATGAATGAAGAAACCCCGAAAAGTTTGTGCGGCTCTTGGGGTTTCATTCTAGTGTGAAGAGTGGGGTTGATTTTACTGACAGTTGTAATAAAATTGGAGGGCGTGCTTGATTGCGTGCCCTCCGTTTTTGTCTTGTTGTTATAGTGTGTAGTCGTTTTACAAATCGTCCTCTCTGTAGCTGTTGAGCTTGTCTCTGAAGTATTTTCTGAAATCGCTCCACTTGTAGTAAGGGAAGTTGTCGGTTTGCAACGGCAGTGTAGCCTCGTGCTCATTGAGCAAGGCCTTGATGAGGATGTCGCCATTGCCTTTCTTAGGCTTGTAGAAAATGAGTTGCACATTGCATGCCATAGGATAGATTCTGTAGTTCACCCATTTCTGGTCGAGTTCGTCGAGATTTTCCACTTGCCTTCCGCAGCTGTCGAGTTCGAGTAGGCATGCCAAAGGCAATACGCAGACATCGTGACCGAAGCGCATTGTGGCTCCATGGCGTCCGCTGGTGAGCATAGTGTCGGCAGTGGTGAGAATGTTGTCGAGCAGATTTCTCTGGCTGAATGGAGCTTTGCCCTTGGATATTGGTGACGGGCCATAGCTGATGTACCAGTCGATGTTCTTTGCTTTCCACATATCGTAGAGCTCATCCTCGGTGAAGAGGTCGAAGAATGATATGTCGGTGTCGTGGCTCTGCATGTTGGTGCATATAGAGAACATTCTTCTCATGAAGTGCTTTGCGTCGCGCTCCTTCTCAAAGTGGGACAAGCCATCGGTGAAGATTTGTTCGCAGAATCTCTTAGGCTGTGTGAACTGGTCGTAGTATTTCTGCTTAATTTCCCATCCGCTTCCCTTGATTTTCCTCATATACTCATTGTCGTACTGGTTGAGGTAGTATTGGAGGGATTCGCTGACGTCATTGTGGAACTTTATCTTAGGATTGAAAGCAGCCAATTCCTCACACTCAGCTACCATGCTGAGGATGCAACGGTTGACAACTGTTGACCTTGCGTCCACCTCAGCGTCGCCGCTGAAAATCTTCGGGAAGTTCTCAGTCATTCGCTTGCCTATCTGATGGTGCTGCCTTTCGCCTACAGTGGTGAGGTCGCCCAGCCTGTTCTCTGTAGTTGGGAAGAACTTCTCAAGCCTGTCGAGGGCATCTAGTCCGAGCGAAGTCAATTTGCCTTCCTCCTTGGCTTTCCTCAGCGTGTTGAGCGGGTCTTTATAGTCGTTTTCGCCAATCAGCCATCTGGAACCATGTCGTCCGTAATGGCTCATATAGAACGGTTCGTATCCTTTTGGTGTTTTTGTGAGCTTCTGTGTCGGTGTCTCGTATGCCAAATAGTAGCTGGCACATCTTTCTTTCTTAGCATGAATCTCCTCGCGCGCCGATTGTGCCATAGCGCAACCTGAACCCAGAATCAGAGCGGCTAAAATTGTCAGTCTCTTCATAATGCGTATTTGTTGTTTAATTTATTAAAGGTGTATGTGATGAATTTCAAAAACATTACAAATTTAATGATAATATCTTTAAGTGCAATTATTTTTCCCGTTTATTTGTAAAAATGTTGATTTTTGCTGTTGAATAGTAATGAGGAAATAGTGGTTAGTAATTACTAATACTCAAAAACAAGTTATTGTGAATGAATATTTATTCGTTTTCGTAGGTTAATTTCAAATTTGTTAACAAAATACGAAAAAAAATATAAGAAAAATTTTGGATGGAAATGATAAATTATTATTTTTGCGTTCGTATTTGCATTGATAATGCAGAAATATTCAAAATATTGATGCGATTGATGCAAAAAGCGAGCGAGATATAAATGTCAGAAGATTTCCGACAACCCCTTTTCGTATTTGAAAAGAATATAATCCTGAATCAATAAAATCATTAATTATTAACCACCAACAATAATCACTAAAGAGAGGAAATCAACATGGGAGGTATTTATAAAGCAAACACGACCTTCGATGAAAACAAGCGTGCCAAGATGATGGAGTGCGCTACAGAAATGTTTTTCAAGTATGGCATCAAGAAAGTGAAGATGGATGACATCGCCAAGGAGTTGAGCATGTCGAAACGAACCCTTTACGAGTATTACGGAGACAAGGAGAACCTGGCATTGGAGATGCTGCGCAAGCTCCATCGCAGGAACCAGGGCGTTTATTATCATCTGAAGGAAGGTCAGCATGACGCGATGTTCGTCATGATTAATTGGTATGTGTTTCTCGCCATGCAGGTGAAGACCTCAAGCGAATTGTTCTTCAGGGACTTGGATAAGTTCCCCAAGATCAAGGAGTACTTAAATTATGTGGCATCTTTACGTATGCAATGCAGTCTTGATTTCGCTAAAGATTGCATTGAAAACGGATATTTCCGTTCAGACATCAACCATGAACTTCTGGTAAACATGTATGAGCTGATGGAGGATGCCGCAATCAATCACAGATGGAGAAATGACATCGATTTGGCTGGTCATGAATATTTCGACTCAGTCGTATTGGTGATAATGCGCGGAGCATGCTCCGAGAAGGGCCTTAAAGAACTTGCAAGATACGACCTTTGTGAGGAGAACTTGTATAATTTGGTAAAGGACCCATACAACTCACTCATCAATCCGAAATGACAAATTAATGTTTTTCGGGTAGTTCACGTGACAAAAACAGCAAATAATCCCCTTTCATTGTGAATAAATCATAAATGTAAGGGGATTATTGCTGATAATTGGATTTTTTTTGGTAACTTCGCAAATGAATAAATTCGGCGATAGCAATCATGTTGGAAAAGACGTTAGTTATACTCAAGCCATCAGCTGTCCAGCGTTCGCTGGTAGGTGAGGTGACCAGAAGATTTGAGCGTAAGGGCCTCCGCCTTGCCGGCATCAAGATGATGCAGTTGACAGACGAGCAGCTGAATGAGCATTATGCCCATTTGGCAAGCAAGCCTTTCTTCCAAAGAATCAAGGACTCAATGATGGCGGCACCAGTGATAGTCTGCTGCTATGAAGGCGTGGACGCGGTAGAAACTGTGAGAGCCCTCACCGGCAGCACCAACTCCCGCAAGGCTGCACCAGGGACGATAAGAGGAGACTTCGGTATGAGTTTCCAAGAAAACATCATACATGCCTCTGACACTCCTGAGAACGCTATAACGGAGCTGAACCGTTTCTTCAAGCCAGAAGAGATATTTGAATACAGGCTATCCACTATGCAGTTCCTGTATGCGAATGACGAATTTTAGACAAACGAACAACCAAATTACTTTTACTTTTACTGTATGCGTTATAACAAAATATTGAAATCATTGGGCTTTATTGTTTTTGCAATGTCGTCAGCAAGCATATCCGCACAGGATGTAATAGCCCACCAGGCAGCAAGCGACCGACAGATGAAAGACATCAAGTCCACTAAAATTATTGGGACATCTTACAATCTGCAAAATCCCGCGTCGGAAATCTACACAAACTGGAACAACAAGGACATCAGAGGCGTGACAGGCATGGTGCCTGCCAAGTTTAAGATTGACTTGCGCCATTTCTGCATGCCGACCACCAACCGCAAGGTGAACTCCAATTTCGGACGCCGTTGGGGAAGAAGGCACGAGGGCATGGACGTGAAGGTCTATGTGGGCGACACCATCAGGGCTGCATTCGACGGCAAGGTGAGGATTGTAAGGAACGACCCGCGCGGTTACGGCCAATTCATTGTTATAAGGCATACCAACGGACTTGAGACCCTCTACGGTCACCTGAGCCGTCAGCTTGTTCGCCCTGACGAAGTGGTCATGGCAGGCCAGCCTATCGGACTTGGCGGCAACACAGGCCGTTCAACAGGTTCACACCTCCATTTCGAGACACGTCTGCTTGGCGAGCCAATCGACCCATCATTGATGTTCGACTTTGAGAACCAGGACGTTAAGGGCGACTTCTTCGTAAGCCGCGAAGGACGCATTGAGAAGGACGGCAGGTCATCATCATCCAACACCGCCATCGCACGTTATTCAGAGCGCCGCAACAATTCGAAAGAAGTGGAGCAGGTGGCAGTGGCAAACAACGACAACAATGAAGTGAAGACCAACCAGAGCCGTAAGGTGGCGCGCCAAAAGAATAACACCTACACGGTGAAGAAAGGCGACACCTTGTACAGCATAGCAAAGTCAAACGGACTTACAGTGAAAGAGCTTTGCAAGCTCAACGGCATGAAGCCTAATTCGAAGCTTTACACAGGCAAGGTATTGAAGTGCTCATAATTTTTCATCTCCTTTTATTTTACATATCGCCCGGCCGAGAATGAATCGGTCGGGTATTTTTTTGTCCTGCAATCACTAACTGGCAGTCCGGATTTGCCGCCAATCCGCTTTTTGTTTGCGCATCAACCACCGCACAAAGCAAATGCGCATCAGCATGTTTTATGCCGAAAAAGAGGGCAAAAAAGAGTTTCTGCAATACACATTAATAATATAAGTGCTAAAATTTACGATTGACATCGAAAAAAATGTAACTTTGCATATTGACATTGACAATGTCTTTGAGACGATATGAATACAAATGAAGAATTCAAAAAGGCAATGGCCATCTGCCGTGAGGTGTTTGAGAAAAAACTTCAGGACTATGGCCCGTCTTGGCGTATTTTGCGTCCATCGTCGGTGACCGACCAGATATTCATCAAGGCCAAGCGCATACGCAGCCTTGAGGAAAAAGGCGTGTCGTATGTGGGCGAAGGCATCTATCCGGAGTTTGTGGCGATAGTCAACTATGGAATAGTGGGCCTGATCCAATTGGAACACGGATATACAGACACCGAAGACATGGACGTGGCAGACGCGATGCGCCATTACGACAAGTACCGTGACTTAGCCATGGAATTGATGCTCCGCAAGAACCACGACTACGATGAGGCGTGGCGTTCGATGCGGGTGAGTTCCTACACTGATTTCATACTGACAAAGCTCAACCGTACAAAGCAGATAGAAGCCAACAACGGCGAGACCATCGTGTCGGAGGGCATCGATGCCAATTACTACGACATGATAAACTACGCTGTCTTCGCACTCATAAGATTTAATGAGGAACGAGAAGGCAAGAACGAATAACAGACGAACAGTCAGAAACAACCGACCATCCAAAAGAAAAGACAATCAACACTATCAAGATGAGAAATATAGCCAAGTTAGCGTTCGGTTTCATTTTGAACTTATGCCGGTTCATACTGGCGTTCACGTTGATATTCTCTGGATTGGTGAAAGCCAACGACCCCGTAGGCACCACCTACAAGATACAGGAATACATCTCTCCGTTTGTCAGTTTGGGCGACAACGTGGTGGTGTGGTTCGCTGGACTGCTGGTGCTGATAGAGTTTTTGCTGGGAATAGGGCTGCTGTTCGGCATCTGCAAGCGAATGATGAGCCGTGCGGTGTTCATCTTCGTTCTGCTTATGACTCTGATTACGGTATATGTTTACGTATATAACCCAATCAGTGACTGCGGCTGCTTTGGCGAGGCGTTGAAACTGACCAATTCGCAGACGCTGCTGAAGAACATCATTCTTCTGATTTGCGCCTCGGTGGTGCTGGTGCGCCCCAATTGGCAAACAGGCTTTGTGAGCGACCATTCGTCGAGCCTTGTGCTGTCTTACAGCGCGTTGTTCATATCCGGCGTGATGATGTTCTGCTACTTGTTCCTTCCTGTAATGGATTATTCCCCGTTCAGGATAGGAAGCAACCTGAGGGAGACGGTGAGCGTGCCCGACAGCCTGCGTCCGGTTTACGACGTAAAGCTCCATTACAAGAAGGGACACGATAATATCGTAATAGACCTTGACGACGAGGAACCCGACTCAACGTGGGAATATGTACAGACCATCCGCATACTGAAGAAGAGCGGCAAGAGGCCAAAGGTGGATAATTTCTTCGTTACCGATTCGTTGTCGGGCGAGGACCTCACCGACGACATAGTGTATGATGACGGATATTGTTTCCTCCTGGTGTCGAAAGATTTGGGCGAAGCCAACCAGAACTCCGTGAATCAGATCAACAGCATGGCTGAATATGCCCAGCGCAACGGCTACTCGTTCTATTGCCTCACAGCCGGCGACAGCATTAGCAGCAGTCGATGGGCTTACGAGACAGCAGCCGAATATCAGATATGCACATCGGAAGAGAATATCTTGAAGGCGATGATGCACTCCAATCCTGGACTTATTCTGATGCACGACGGCAAGATAATAAAGAAATGGAGCACTTACAACATGCCCGATGCCACTGACCAGGACAAGAGCATAGAGGAATTGGGATGGGACAAGAAAGGACTGCAGAACGCCCACCGGCGCAAGACATTGATGATGGCTGCGCTTGTGTTACCGCTATTATGCATCTTTGTCATCGACAGGTTCGCGCGATTGATGGCATATCTGAGAGCGAGAAGGATGAAAGCGAAACGCTCCGCTTAGTGCCGCGTCGCTCCGTTCCAGTGTTCGGAGTGCAGAGTTCAGTGCTTAGTTGGAAACTATTCATGAAAATAAAATAGTGTGTAAGAAAAGTAATAAATGTATAACCAAATAAAAAAGACGAAACAATGAGAAGAAAAATCGTAGCAGGAAACTGGAAGATGAACAAGAATCTCCAGGAAGGTGTAGCTCTCGCCACAGAGCTTAACGACATGATGAAGGCAGAGAAGCCAAATTGCCGTGTTATCATTTGCACACCGTTCATCCACTTGGCATCAGTGGCACAGGTGCTCGACCAGGAATTGGTGGGTTTGGGCGCTGAGAACTGCGCTGACAAGGAAAAGGGCGCTTACACTGGTGAGGTTTCAGCAGAAATGGTGAAGTCAACAGGCGCGCAGTATGTAATCCTTGGCCATTCAGAGAGACGCGAGTATTACAAGGAGACTCCTGAGATTCTCAAGGAGAAGGTTCAGTTGGCATTGGCAAACGGTTTGGAAGTGATCTTCTGCATAGGCGAGAGCCTTGAGGAAAGAGAAGCCAACAAGCAGAACGAAGTTGTAAAGGCAGAGCTTGAGGGTTCAGTATTCAACCTTTCACCAGAGGATTTCTCAAAGATTATCATAGCTTACGAGCCAATATGGGCTATTGGAACAGGCAAGACAGCTACAGCAGAGCAGGCAGAGGAAATCCACGCTTACATCCGTTCAGTGATTGCTGAGAAGTATGGCGAGAAGGTAGCCGACGAGACTTCAATCCTTTACGGTGGTTCTTGCAAGGCATCCAACGCTCCTGAACTCTTTGCAAAGCCAGACATCGACGGCGGACTTATCGGCGGCGCGTCACTGAAGGCTCCTGACTTCAAGGGCATCATCGACGCTTGGAAGAAATAATAATCGAGCTGTGCCAAAAGGCATTGCTTCAGACATAAAATCACACGAGGCCAAACCGAAGACAGTGGCAGGGAGACCTGGGAGTCTCCCCAGCCATTGCCTTACGGCAGAGCCGCATAGTATTGCGTTTCACAAACACATCATTACTTGACCGACAAATACATTATTTCAACATCAGGTTCTTATGAAAAGAATATTACTCCTCACGTCATTGCTGTTTGTTGCTCTTTATGCGAGCGCACAGTCGAGGTTCATACCCCATATAGAAAGCCAGAATGCCGGTGAGGGCACGGTGACAATCACCCAGGACATCCAGTTGACCAAAATCATCAACGGCGACTCCGCGCTTGTTGACCCCACTGTCAAGGCCAAAAAAGAGGTTGACAAGACCGAGGGCATGGGCGTGGTTCAAGAAGGCCGTAAGGCGAAGATAAGGGGATATCGTGTCCAGGTTTATTGGGGCGGCAGCAAGCAGTCGGATAAGATCAAGGCGCAGCAGGCAGGCGCTCGTGTCACGGCGTTGTTCCCCGAACTGGAGGCATACACGTCGTTTGAGTCACCCCATTGGCGCTGTCGTGTAGGTGATTTCCGCGACCGTCGCGAAGCAGCATCCTACCTGAGCAAGATGCGCAAGGCCAATCTTGCCAAGGACGGCATGGTTGTGAAGAGTGAGATATTTGTGTATCAGCATTTTTGATGATTATCGATAATGGATTTTAATGAGAAATTAGACGGACTGCGAAAGAGCGTCCACGACCAGTTGAATCTGATAGGAGAGGATATAAACAGGGAAGGCTTGCTGAAAACTCCTGAACGCGCTGCAAAAGCATTGATTTATCTCACTCAAGGTTATGAGATGAACGCCGAAGACATAATACGCAGCGCAATGTTCAAGGAAGACTATTCCAATATGGTGGTGGTGAAAGACATTGACTTTTATTCATTGTGCGAGCACCATATAATGCCGTTCTTCGGCAAGGCGCATGTGGCTTACATTCCCGACGGCTATATCACGGGCTTGAGCAAGATGGCTCGCGTAGTCAACGTGTATGCCCGTCGTTTGCAGGTTCAGGAGCGTTTGACCACTCAGATAAAGGACTGCATCCAAAATGTGCTTCACCCCAAAGGAGTGATGGTGGTGCTTGAGGCGCAGCATTTATGCATGCAGATGCGCGGAGTTGAGAAGCATGGCACTATAACCACCACATTTGACTATTGCGGTGACTTTGAGGATCCGGAGAACCGCAAGGAGTTTTTCAGGCTTATCAAAGACTGAGACATATAGGCGCAAACACAATGGATTATGCTCGTCAGTGATGCTTTTGCGCCAGAACCGGCCAAGACGTCATCGGCTAAACAAAGATGATGCTGTGGTGAAGAAATTATTGGATTAATATCATGATAGACAGGGCAACAATAGACCGTATAATAGATGCCGCCGACATAGTGGATGTTGTGTCGGACTATGTCACCTTGCGCCGCGCTGGCGCGAGCTATAAAGGCCTTTGCCCTTTTCACGACGACACCACACCGTCGTTCTCGGTGTCGCCAGCCAAAGGACTATGCAAGTGTTTCTCATGCGGCAAGGGAGGCAATGCTGTTCATTTCATCATGGAAATAGAAAACCTCGGCTATTATGACGCCTTGAAGTTTCTTGCCAAGAAATACGGCATAGAAGTGAAGGAGCGCGACATGACCGACGAGGAACGCCGTAACCAGGACGACAGGGAGAGCATGTTTGTGCTCAACGAATGGGCGAGCAAATACTACCATGACATACTCTTGAAAGACACTGATGGAAGGTCGATAGGCCTTGCGTATTTCCGTTCACGCGGTTTCCGTGACGACATTATAGAAAAGTTCAGGCTTGGCTTCAGTCTTTCCAAGCCTTCAGCCTTGTATGACGAGGCACGAAAGAAAGGCTTCTCCGACAATTTCTTGTTCAGAACCGGACTGTGCTACAAGCGTGACGACGGAAGCATCCGCGACCGGTTCTCTGGCCGCGCCATGTTTCCTTGGTTCACCATTAGCGGCAAGATATGCGCTTTTGGTGGACGAGTGCTCGACTCGCGCACCAAAGGAGTGTCGCAAAAATACGTCAACTCGCCCGATTCCGACATATACCACAAGAGCAACGAGTTGTATGGCATCTACCAAGCCAAGAAAAGCATTGCTAAGGAAGACCGCGTGTATATGGTTGAGGGTTACACCGACGTCATATCCATGCATCAGTGCGGCATCGAGAATGTAGTGGCCAACTCGGGAACGGCATTGAACAAGGCGCAGGTGAACATGCTCAAGCGACTGACTAAGAACATCACCCTCCTGTATGACGGCGACGAGGCAGGAATACATGCTGCTTTGCGAGGCACCGACATGTTCCTCTCCGGCGGCATGAATGTGAAAGTGCTGCTTCTGCCCGACGGTGACGACCCCGACAGTTTCGCGCGCAAGCATAACGCGACGGAATACAAGGAATACATTGAGAAGAACCAGACCGACTTCATAACCTTCAAGTCGGACGTTCTGATGCGCGATGCAGGCAAGGACCCTGTGAAGAGAGCCAATCTTATCCAGGACATAGTGCAAAGCATTGCCATAATACCCGACGAGATACAGCGGACGGTTTATATCCACGAGTGCTCGGAGATGCTTGGCGTGGAAGAAAAAGTGCTGACCAACGCTGTGCGCAAGTCGAGGAAAGAGGCGTGGGAACAGAAAAACAAGGAGCGCAAGAACGAAGAAGAGCGCGCCGCGCGTCTTTCAAGACAGCAAGAGCAATCATCAGCTGAGGCTGGCGGACAGAATGACACCACTGACGGCAACTTGAAGACCCCGACGCAGGATACTGGCGGCAATGGACAGCCAGTTGTGGCAGAGAACGCGTCATCGCCTGTGGCTCAGGCAACTCCTCTGAAAAGGAATGAACCCGATGACCGTTTCGTCAAACTGGAAGGAAAAATCATGAATGTCATTGTAAGATATGGCGAAAGAAAGATAGATGATGAAGAGGACGATGGCAAAACGGTGGTGGAGTATGTGAAAGAACAGCTTGACGAAGACGAACTGACGTTTCATTCCCCTGTATATAAGCAGATGTTGGAAGAGGCGTTTGCCCATTGCGGTGATGCCGGATTTGAGGCATCACGCTTTTTCCAGAGCAGCACCGATGTGAGAATAAGTATGGTGGCTGTGGATATGCTGGAAGACCGCTACCAGCAGAGCAAGATTTTCAACAGTTGGAAAGACATCTCTGACGAGTCGCGAATAGCCGAACTTGTGAATCATCTTCTTGTTGACTATAAAATGGCTGTTGTAGAAGACGAACTGAGCAATCTTCAGAAACAGATGAAGCAGGAAGACGTGAGAAACGACAGTGAGAAATGCGGTGAGATAATGGAAAAATACATGATACTCAAACAGATAGAGCAAAAACTGGCGCTCAAGCTCGGCGACAGGATCTTGTTTAAGTGATTATCAGCAGATGTTTATGAACATCGGCGTGTTGCAGTGATTGCCAAGATTCAGAATCCGCGGCGAGATACGCCATAGCACCATCCTGCATCGCAATGTGTATAAATTCTTGAGTTATGAAAGCCCAGTGTTGGTAGGGACCTTTGATTATGAAGATTTTGAATTGATGGGATTTATTTGAGTGTAACCCATTTCTTTTTCCCGAATTGCATATTGACAGTGGAAATATCTTCAACTCCCATTTCCTTCACTTTCAATTTTCCCAAATCGATGTCGTCTTCATTGAAAGTCTTTGACATGTCGATTTTGTCGGCTTCATCGTCTATCCCCACTTTGTATTTGTCGGGACTGACCACCTGAATCCTCACTTTGGCTACTCCATGGCTAATCATGCCGATGGCTTTGGCGGCGGCGTAGGACAGGTCGATGGAATATTTCTTGTGGAAAGGCCCTCTGTCGTTGACTTTCACGATAACACTTTTGTTGTTTCTAGTGTTTGTCACACGCAAAAGGGTTCCGAACGGATATGTCCTGTGGGCGCAAGTGTAGGCATGCTTGCTGTAAACCTCACCGCTGCTTGTGCGTGAGCCATGGAACCTGTTGTGATAGTATGTGGCGTATGCCTCCTTTTGAGCCATTGACAATGTGGCACATAGGAGCATGACGCATGATATAAGAATTCTCGTCATAGGTTTAGGATTTTAATTGCGCTGCCGCCCTCTCCCACGGCACCGCTTATTTCATTACAATTCAATAATTTCCGCAAAGTTACAAAAAATAATCTACAACTGTATGCTATTGCTTCACCTTTATGCAGCAGACGACATAAGCATGAACGATTGCACGAGATGACAAGTTGATGGCATCTATATAGATATTTATGAATAAAAAGATATTGAAATTTGATATTTGCTTACAAAATGTTTTGATTTTCTTTGTTTATTTATACAAAAGCATTACCTTTGCCGAAATTTTAAATCAAAAAGTAAAAGAGTATATGTGTGGAATAGTTGGAATATTCAATGTCAAGGAACAGACATCCGCATTGCGAAAGAAAGCATTGCTGATGTCGCAGAAGATACGTCACCGCGGTCCCGACTGGAGCGGAATATATTGCGGCGGCTCAGCCATATTGGCTCATGAGAGACTGTCGATAGTGGACCCAGAATCAGGCAAGCAACCGTTGTACTCGTCAGACGGCAAACTGGTGCTGGCGGTCAACGGAGAAATATACAACCATCGTGACATCAGGGCCATGTATGGTGGCATTTATGATTTCCAGACGGGTTCTGACTGCGAGGTGATTCTGGCATTGTACAGAGACAAGGGCGTGGAGATGTTTGAATATCTGAGCGGCATTTTCGCCTTTGCCCTTTACGACTCGGAGAAAGACGAATATCTGATAGGCCGTGACCCTATAGGCGTTATACCATTATATATAGGCAAGGACAATGAAGGCCGTGTGTATGTGGCGAGCGAGTTGAAGGCACTGGAGGGATTCTGCGACGAATACGAGCCATTCAAGCCAGGCCATTATTATTGGAGCAGAGAGGGAAAGCAGACCCGTTGGTACAAGCGCGACTGGTTTGAGTATGACGCTGTGAAGGACAATGACGCAAGCGTGGATTCGCTGAGGATAGCATTGGAGAGCGCGGTGAAACGTCAACTGATGTCGGACGTGCCTTACGGAGTCCTTCTGTCGGGCGGTCTCGACAGTTCGGTGATTTCAGCCATAGCGCAGAAATACGCTTCTCGCCGCATTGAGAGCGACGGGAAGGAAGGTGCATGGTGGCCTCGCCTGCACTCGTTCGCAGTGGGACTAAAGGGAGCTCCCGATTTGGAAAAGGCGCGGTTGGTGGCTCAGCACATAGGGACAGTGCATCATGAAATAAACTACACCATTCAGGAAGGCCTGGATGCGATACGTGACGTGATATATTTCATAGAGACCTACGATGTCACCACTGTAAGGGCAAGCACTCCGATGTATCTCCTTGCGCGCGTGATTAAGAGCATGGGCATAAAGATGGTGCTGTCGGGCGAGGGCGCTGATGAGGTGTTCGGCGGTTATCTGTATTTCCACAAGGCACCCGACGCCAAGGCTTTCCATGAAGAGACTGTGAGGAAACTGAGCAAGCTGCACCTCTACGACTGCCTTCGCGCCAACAAGAGCTTGTGCGCATGGGGAGTGGAAGGACGTGTGCCGTTTCTCGACAAGGAGTTCCTTGATGTGGCAATGCGAATCAATCCGGCAGCCAAGATGTGTCCTGGCAATGAGATAGAGAAAAAGATTGTGAGGGAGGCTTTTGCTGACATGCTGCCCGAGAGCGTGGCATGGCGTCAGAAGGAGCAGTTCAGCGACGGAGTGGGGTATAGTTGGATCGACACCCTCAAAGCTGTTGCCGAAGAGCAGGTGAGTGATGAGCAGATGGCAAAGGCTGCTGAGCGTTTCCCGATAAATCCGCCGATGAACAAAGAAGAATACCTTTACAGGAGCATTTTTGAAGAGCATTTCCCAAGCGAGAGCGCAGCGAGATGCGTGCCCAGCGTGCCTAGCGTGGCATGCTCCACTGCCGAGGCGTTGGCATGGGACGCAAGTTTCAAGAATCTCAACGACCCGAGCGGCAGGGCAGTGAAAG
>Ga0181612_102923_pt1 | contig 14539 bp, 8 predicted proteins | sample HoacroProtozoa21_FD_119630 | JGI IMG/M metagenome (GOLD analysis project Ga0181612, IMG submission 119630) | Hoatzin crop microbial communities from Cojedes, Venezuel. Combined Assembly of Gp0051906, Gp0051904, Gp0051908 | reverse complement strand
GGAGAAAGGAGGAAAGTATATTCTCTGCATTTTTCAACCCCCCAAAATAACTGTTTCTCCATTATACTTCTCTACATATCATCCATACTGTTGTGTCAACATCAACTTACAGAAGTCTCTTTAATTTTCAATGGTTGAAAATTTTCAGGATTAATTTTACATATTTCAATTTTGTATAAAGAAGGTGGAAGAGGTTTATTTTTTGGTGGTGGTTGTTACTGTTTTTCGTTTGTCTTGGCTCATAACCTCTGGAGACCATGGCCTGTGTTTCTCTTGCCCTGATGGCCAGACTACGAACTGATGTTAACTGCCAAAAGTTTGTTGGCACAGTTTCTAGACTCCTGGCGTTCCAATAAGCGCAGAAGAAATCTTTATGATCATCTAAATCTGACCTGGATAACACAGGACAATGAAACTCTCAGTGACTTCTTAACTTCTGGATCAAATTTAATTTCCATTCATCATGTAACATTTTTGGAAAGCAACCCATTATCAAATAAACTTCAATACTCACAACATTTATTAAGTACTTCCAGAAAATTTTTGTGTTCTGTATTATTCAAATGTGTGAGTAAAATGGAATTTTGATCCAAATTAATGTCATTTTCTTATATTCTTGTATAATGTTTATAGACTATACAACCTACACTTGCCTAAAGTATACTGCAACAGCATAACGCAGGGAGAAATTCACCAGAGAAAACATAGGTCAGGAATTTAGAAATGTAAAGTCAATTCAATTTTCACAGTGTTTAGATTTAATTTTAAGTAAAAATGAGCAAATAAGTCTTATGTAGTAGCCTAAGAGTATGTGACCTCGCTAAACATTCTGTTAACAGAAGCAAGGTCTATAACAAAGAGCACAGAAGGCAGCTAGGGAAACAAAGACCATTGCAGGCAGAAACGTCTGCTGGAGGAGTGATTTTAATTTATTTATTTATGTTAAGAGAAGTATAAGGACCAGGTCAGCAGAGACAGCAATGCTGAATACGCTCTCCACAGAAACTCATGTTCTCTACCTTACTCCAGTACATTGTTCGTTCCATTAATCTCAAAAAGATTATAACGGTAATACCACATAAATGTAAGTCTATTATGCCTGCTTCTTGCCAAGTACAGAAAACAGGCACCAACTCAGTCAATGTGATGCATCTGTTATATTGTAGGCCCTACCACTTGATGTAAAGCATTTTGTAAAGTTTAGTAACTTCAAACCTTGATAACTCTTAATTAATCTGAGACTACAATCACCGGGAAAAACTTCAAATAGTGTCTCTCAATGAAGAGAATTTGCTTCTTCACAGTTAGTAAATGTAACAGCTTGACAAGGGAACAAAATCATAGTTATGGGGAGACTAACACTCAGCTTCTAGCCTGGGACATAACTGGAATGGAAGGGGGAGTCTGGGGAGAAAATAAAAGCTTCCTCATATAATTTTGATTTTCTTTTTAAGTTTAAAAGTTCTAGATTTATGCAATTTATTTGGTTAATTCAGTTTAGTTATATTGCTTTTATTCCCCAACTATATGTACCTCAGAGCTGGCAACACAATAGTCTTCACAAATATTGCACACAAATTATAATCAGAATAGCAGAATATGCAAAATTTCCCTTTCCATCATCTGAAACTATTATTTAGAGCTGATCCAAGGTCCGAGAGCACACTTCAGAAGTTTGTATTCTTTACTTTGAAATAGGATCTTCTATTATTGATTTTAAAAGAAAAGGTAACATATATCTGCGAAGCTGGATACCACGACTTCTGCTGTAGACTAATGAAAAACAGCCATCAGAGCTCATCTCTCTCTTCTGCTTGGCTATGACACTTCTCAAATGATTAATGACAGTAGGAAAAAATTTCTGCGTGCACATCTTCATATAGTGTGGTCTGGCTGAAAAAGTTTGTTGAGGACAAAAATGTTCTTTAGTCATACGTATTTAAGATTTGATATATGTCAACATAAAATGCATGCCGTACATCCATTTACTAAATTCATTGCCAAGCACTATTAAATTCAAAGTTTTCCTTCAAAGACTAAATTTGCTGACCTTGAGATTGTAACAAAAAGTCTACTTGAACAGTTGTGTTACTTTCTTTTTTCCCCTTCTTGCTCCATGAAGGCCAAACAGGTAAGATTTATCTTCTATTTTCTTTTAATCTGAATCACTAGTGTTGATGTCAAAAATATGATGCAGTAAAAAATAAAAAAAACTTTAAACCCACATTCAACCTTTTCTTTTTTGTTTAAGTCAACTTTGCTGGGCAGTATTTGTAAAGTACTAAATTCAAGGTTATTTTAAAGTTCTTGTGGGATTACTATCACTTTTTTTTTATTTTCAAGATACTGTGCTGTTGGAGTCAGTCATATTTGCCTTCATCTTTTCTCTGATAGTTAATTCAGGTAAGCTCTTTAACCCACTCTTCTGTGCAGCTATCAGATGTTTTGCAGAACTAAATCCAAGTAAACCACTTTTGTGCTATGGCTGTTCAGACAACTAGTAAAAATATCTAACACAAAACATATGATGATGATGACCAAATTAAAACACCAGATCTAAGCACTAATGCTATGAATTATTTTTGTTTTAATTAACTTCCGTAACTCCACTGAAACTTATTCAGCATTTAAAATTGAATGCACATTCAAACATTGTGTTGCATCGTAACTATTCTCACTACCTTTATGATCAAAGACCAAGTGTAAAATAACCATTTTATATGTTTGAATAGATTTACTTTCAATTGATGTAAAGGGGAATACAAAGTACAAACAGCAATATTAGTGTCCTAACTTTCTATTGATTTAAACATAAAACACACATCCAACAAAAAACCCACATACCAATGATCTTGTACATAGCAAGCAGAAAAAAAAGACACTTTTTCCTGTGACAGGCTTAAAGATGAAAATAATATTTTAGCTATATTTTGTAACACTGGAAAATATAAATAATCATATACTGTAAACTACCAAGTAGTCTGTCAAACACAGATTTTTGCACAAATATTCAATGTCAGCACTGTGATAATTTTGAACATAATAAAGTGCTTCTTAAAATCAAGTAAAACCGTGCAGTTCCTGGGTTTTTTTTCAGAAAAAACATGCAGAAATAATAAAAAGCTTTCCCTTCAGGTATATCCCTGCCACCCAGGTACAGACTCAGACTGTCATTTGCAATTGCAAATATCTAAGACAATACACCTTTTTGATGGCAACTAAGAACATTATCAATTTTGCTCACTGTAACACAGTGCAGTTGGACTTAAATGCACAGCACAAGAAGTTACACAGTGAATTCTACTTAAATTTGTTTTATTCCTAATACTGAAAGGACACTGACAGGGTCCTGCTCATTTTATTAGCAATTCATACACTTTTTTAAAAACTATGCTAATTTATCTTCTAAGACCAATAGTAAGAAGGAAGCAACACTGTCCCTACCTTTATTCCATTTATCTTCTGTAGATTAAAATGGTTCAGTCTAAACAGAACATAGTATTTCCACAAAGTAAAGTTGACAACCGGATTTCCCTGAGGATCAACTGTCAACTGTTCAATGCGATGCATCTGGGCCAATGCGTTGAACTGCTGCAGCGTCACAAGATTTGTCTCCTTAAACTTCAGGTGCTTAAAAAAAAGAAAAAAATCAAACCACAATAAATTAAATGAGGAAACAATAACAAGTGAACACAAAGATTCCTATTCTGTGCCACTCTAGCGATTTTCAAACACAAATAAACAGTCTTTAGGTCTGATGAAGCAACTAAGCTCATTTCATTTGTGGTCTTTGTGGCAAAATACATCAATGTATCAACCAATTGGTGTATTACATGTATTTAGAAATGTCAACATTACAAGCCCCTAAAATAATTATAAATCCTTTAGTAACAGCACTAATATTTTCAATGCCACAAAAAGTAGTGATACTACTTCAGCAATGTTTATTTTAATTCTGCAAGTAAAGCAGCTGCAACATCCACACATCAAAATAAGTACAATGTATTGTTTTTAAATATTCTGCTTTTTTGGCCATAGCAGGCTGACACTAAGTCGTACCCTCCTGTTCCTCTGAACCATGCCCTACACTAGTGCTCCTATGCGCCTGATGTATTTGGCTACACAGTAGCATTCTTGAGGGAAGGGGGAGGAGGAAAAATTGATGGTGAAGATAAACATTTAGTTGAGATTCTGCTATCCCTCACAAATTCCACCCCCCCACCCCCAACGAAACAACTGTTGCATTGAGACAGTTAAATTTGTCTGAAGTTCCAACAAATTTATCTGTCTCACTGAAACCATTAAGTTCTGTTATACTCAAAACTTTAAAAAGAAGCAGGAAGCTCAAGAGGTTATATCATCTGAACAATGAATTGCTTTATGTATATCATCACTGTTTTGCTTCCAAGTGACTGATTTAAATGCCCAAGGAAATAAAAGTACTAAAGGGACATCTCATTTATGTTGTTTTGCTTCATTAAGAACTGAGGAATTCCAAGAGCTGTACTGCTTTAGCTAGCTATCGCCTTTGAATTTTACCTCTCTCTTTATCCTACCAGCTATCTGATCTTTGCGCTCGCCACACAAATGAAGGTCTCCTGATACCATGGATCCATAACAATACTGTAGAATAGCAATACCGTACTTACATATCAGTTTTGCAACTTGAAAGTAATCAGCTAGGTCAAAGGAATTAAGAGAAATAATAACCAGCCTGAAAACACCATCCTGTGTGAGCATCTAAATGAAAGTCTTGATTTTTAGAAGTACGAGGTTAAAGTCAGCATTATAGGATAACACCAACCAAATCTGTAATTCAAAAATGTATCTATTTATATCAAAGCACTCAAGGGTCACTATGCCAAATTAAGGTTGTTAGAGAATACATATTCCATAGCTGTTCACACAGCTGAAATTTGAGGCATATTTACCACAGAATTAGGAAATTTTATCTTCAGTTTTGTTAACACTTGAACAATTTCATCAAATTCTATGAACATAAAGGAGACTGTGACAATAATTCCAGCTGTTTGAACGCTCCAGTTCCGATCCAGGCACTCCAGCGCTCCAGCACCATACAAGCAAAGAGTGTCTCCTTCCACTTCCACTAAATGAGACTCAAGAACAGACAAGCCTTCTACTGCACTGCTCAATATTGTATCAAGAGACCTGTGGAGGAAATAAAAATTCTGCAATATAAACGAGATTATTTTGAGATAGTAACATCATTCTATTGAATGATAGTCCTTTCATTTACCAAAACCCAAATGCCAAATATGATTGCATTTCTCAGCATTCATTCATTTGCAGCACCCAATCTGGTTCAAAAATATTAAGGACTGCAAAATCCTCCTTCCATCAAGTAACGCTGCAAACGTTCTACTTTGACAGAAAAGCTCTGGGTATATATATATACACATCACTCATATTTAATAACCTGCTTAAAAAGTTTAACTCTGAATGCTAACTTTTGTGTTACTTTAGGTATCTAAACCCAACTTAATACAATGTATTTATTCAAGCAAAGTCACTTTCACATTCTGTTTGCTATAGGAAATGTAAAAGTTATGACACGAATAAGTGCTTTAAAAACAGACAATTGTTAAGATCAATCCAGGATAATGCTATTCACAGTATTGAACAGTTATTTTTATTCTTGACAGGAGTATCACTTCCTCCTCAAACCCACATGTCACATTACCAGTTCAGGACATCAGGATTCATTATTAGAGATGAGCAGAATCTTATGGCTTATTATCCTTGTTTAATCCTTAATTAATAGGGATAAATAAGTACTTTAAAATCACATGAGCTTTCCAATTCATAAGAGTGATTTTAAAATTAAGCATTAAGTCCAGGTATTCTCAGCTCTTATGTCTTTGTGTCTTACTTCCAACACAATACACTCAGCTGACTGGAACTGAAGTGCACAGAGGCTTCAAGATGAGCACAAATCACAGGTTTAGAAAGTTGTGTAATGATTGCTACTATTACCTTCCTACTATTTTTAATGTATTTTGCTAGTGATCACTCGATCAATGTTTTCTTGACAAAATCAACCAGAACTCTTAAGATTTCACTCTTGACTGGAAATGTTGAGAGCCCATCACTTTAACGTGAAGTTGTAATTGCTTATCTGTGCTGAATTTCACATGCTATTTTATGGATAAGTCACTCATCTTGAAAATATCTTATGAAATTCTTCTCTATTATAAATCATAGTAGTAGATCAATGTCAATTTTAACTTAGAGAAGGCTAAAGAGTAATAAGGAATCAAAGCAAAAAATGGCAGGGTTCTCTACAACTTCTTAATTCTAACATACATTGCCACATCCTCACCCAAACTAACATAAATCAGTGATAAAGATCACTATTACACTTTCATTTCTCTAACCAGTCATGAAAAAGAGAAAAATTTCAAACCTAAGTGTCAAATTCAGAAAACTCAATGTGCTGTAATTTACATAAGACAATGATATTATGTGTATATAAAGCACATGGTTTATTTTGTTAACACCTCTGAAATTTTGTATTTCATAAAAGTAACTACACTTTGATGTCTATAACACATTCTACAAATCTTAAGCTATGAAAACTTTCACGAGAACATGGAAACAGATTTTACGCATTATATTTTACTACTGTAGATTTGACAAAAGAATCCTAACATTCGTGGTCAGGAACTACAAGGAATGAGCCAGCTTTAGTCACTGTAAGCAGAGACAGCATTACACCAAAATCTTTCCCACAACTCCACAGGAAAAGTCTTAACATGTTACTTAAAAGCATGATTTTTCAAGAAATGAGAATCTGTTCATGTACAGGACAATGCTCAAGTTACCATAGTTACATTGACTTGGTCACAGGGGATGATTACTAACACTGAATTAAATTGTGAAGAAACCAAGACAACAAGAAAGTAGTGGCTAATATATGTTTGGGGGAAAGCTTTGGAAGCACAGGAACAGAAAGGACTACAGCAATTCAAAAATGCTAAGAAAAAAATGTTTCAAAAGATGCAGCACTCAATGGGAGATAAAAACCAGGTCTAGCCAATACCTGACTGAAACCCAGGTGGGTTCTGTTTGTGAGAGGCAAAGACTTCCTGCCCGTACCTGACACTTCCAGTGTTGATCAGGCACAGCAGGACGCTGTAATTGCTATTGAATTTGTGCAGACTATTTTTTCGGACTTTTGCCTGAGCTAGCCAGGTTGAAAGTGTGCTAGTTCGGTTTTAGCCAATCCAAAGCACACATTGTTCACCACATTCTGCATTTGGTTTTTAAATTATACAGAATGCTGGACGGCCACCTTTTAGATGCAGATAAGCAAGCCATAACGTCACAAAAACAATACAACTTTAAACCAACAATATAACTTTAAACAAACAATACAAAAATTACCTTAGGAAAAACTATCTTAGGAATACAACTAAGTCAAAGAATTGCTGTTGTTCAAATACCACAGGTATGAAAGTGGTCCTGTAAGAGATGCTGCTGTTCAAACTGAGAAAACACTGTTTATGAAACCTCTTGATACACAAAGAGGTTACAAACATTTGTAATGATCATATATACTCATTTTGTTCATTTCAACTGAAGGCAACAATCTAAGCTGTCAAGGAAATGAACAGCCTTAACAAGGCTCAAGAATTCATATGTAACATTTCTTGCAAACATGAAGTCCTCCCTTATTTAGCAAAATCACATAATAATATAGCTTGGACTTCTTTAGTCAATGAGTTGCTGTTATACTACTTACTTATTATGTATTACCTATTACTAACGGCCAACAGGTTTAATCATGAAGTAAAACATCTTTTCAGGATTGATTTAGATATATTACTTTTTATACTGAAATACACTGAGATCTCAGATGTGAGAAGTAGTAACTTGGGAATATAAGACATGAATAAGAAGAAATATTTCCCAATAAAATACCTGCTTTCTTCAGGAAATACATATGCAGCACTGCCATTGATCTGACAGGGTTCGTTGTCTTTATCTTGGTTTAAAGAAGCCACAAGAGCTATTCGATTCTGCTGTATCTCCCACTGACGTGCAATATTACAAATCGTTAACCGTTTCTTTTCCTGAAACGAGATATAAGTCATACTATGTTATGATAGTGCAGCATCAACATACTTGAGTGTTCTGAAAAAAATATTCTGCTTAATCAAAACATTTTAAATTGAAGAAACAACAGTACTGGTTGGTGGTTATGCACTAAAACCAAGGCATCATTCTAGTGCTATTTTGCATGACAGCCAGCAAACAATGATTTCGCAAAAACTGCAATAAAATAAACCAGAAAAAAAACATAATAAATCCATAACTTGTGAAAGAATAAAGTTAAACTATCTAGTTTGGATAATGACATAAGTCTCATTTTAACAGTCTAGAGCTGCTTTTAATACTCCCTCAAAACAGGGCAGATGGATTGTACTTTCCTCCATGCTGCCTGAGTGACCCTAGCACTTAAGCTAAAACAATTACGCAACTGCTCTCAGTCTTAGCAGTACGTGCATCACAATCTGCATGGGGAAAAAAGTTACCTTCTGAAAAATGGAAAAATTCAATTTCATAAAAACAGAAAATGAAATTACCTTCATAGTAGATATGACTACAACAGATCTAAGTTTAAATATTTTGTAATAGCTTTTTAAGTAGTTTTTATATTATAAACGGGTCTTGTCAATGAACCAGTATTTCAAAAGTCTGATAAGTACTTGTTCTTTACAGTCATGGAAATCCTGTCAATTACCTACCATTCTAATCATAGATTATTATTCTACTGTATCACATCGATATGATTTAATATATCCCATTCAGCATACTTTAAAAGGTTAAAGAACAAGGTGCTTTGTAAGAGCTCGCGGACTGGCAGGTGAACTCTCAAATGAAAACTGCACAAAATAAATAATATCAAAAGCTAAATTCATTGTTAGTTTCACGTCATTTGGTTCTTCTGAATCAGATCTGATTCTCAGTCAGCCATCTCACTGTTACACTACTCCCAATGAAATTCAAATAGTGACTTAGAATTTCCAACAGCAAAATATTATAGAGCAGCCCAGCATAAAATAAATTTACATCCACAAAACATGGAGAAAACAGAGTATCAGTCAAAGCCAATGATTTCTTGGTTGATGTTATCATATTTTAAATTGATGTCGCTATAGAAATGCAGCTTTCAGATCCTTACAAAGTTGCAACCTTAATTTAAAGCTTCCCACTCTTAGGAAGTATTAAAAAAACATGACATTCTAAGAATCCTTTAATTTCTCTTATATACTTCAGAACATCCGCTATTGTAACTGGAATACAAACAGATGTCCTAGTATTTTGGAATGGAGGGGGGAAAGGCAGTCTGTGTATTTGTGACTAATTTTACCCATAAACAGGGGAAGGATAAAAGGTGTGTAACCTTCAGATGTACAAATGAATATTCCACTTCAGTGCTGTGAACTTTTGGATTGAAACAGCAAGTACTTGTTAACTTCAAGCTGCAATGATCTTGAATTGGGTCTAAAAAGATCTCGGTTGAAGTAAATCCCCATTAACAACTACTTCCTTAGAGCATAAGCTCAACAACTTTATCAATTTCTTACTAGTGTTAAAAGCCTGTCTAATATTATAATTTTAAATATCATTACACTAGTTCCTGTCTCCTTTAGAATATTTTGTTAGGTTGATTAAGGTACAAGAAAACACCACAATATTGATTCAGATTTAGAATGCTGTACCCAAAATCCTGAAGGCTAGAAAGGCTTTTCTTTGTTTTAAAACTGAACATTTACATTTCTGTTTTAAGACAGACTCTGTGGCTGGAAAAAAAAAAAATCAACACAAACCACAAAGATTTATTATAGCCCCTTTTTTCAAATAGGAAAAAAAAAAAAGAAGATAAATTATTTGATACGCCTATAGAGAAAGGCAGGGGACCAGGGTAAACCTAATTTTATAATTTGAAATTAACCCATACTCACAATGCTCCCAGGTTTAACATATAAAAGTAACATGTGACTGTTACCATCATGTTTTTACATAATTCCTTTCACAGTGTGAGAGTTGTGGACACCACTGCAATGCAGTTCACTAAAAATGTTTCTCACAGTACTCGGTGCTGGAAACGTGAAGAGTAAAGCACTACAAATGAATATTTCTTTAAAAAGCAGAAAATAGTAGATCAACAAAAACTCCAAGCATTTCATCATCTGTGACTGTGAATTTGTGGAGCCTGAGAATTCCTTTACTCCTTAAGAACAAAGAACAACTGCATATAAGTGTTTCCCAGTAAAACATGTAATACCTACATGCAAATCCCTCATGCTGCGGCTATTATACTGAGTAAACCCCATGATCTGTTTCAACAACTGATAATGCAGAGGCAGATCTACTAGACTTTAAATGCTCATAAAAAAAATATGTCCATAATCGTCTAAAACTGACATCGAAAGTACATGATAACTACTGTAAAAAGTTTCTTCTTCTGAAAGTTTTTCTGTTGTAATAGAGCTCAAAACTCTACTTCACATTCAATTTGCCCAAAGAGTTACAATGTTTTCTGGTTAGAGAACACTACATCCCCAACAGTTACAGACTTCAGTGATGACTGGGCTCCATATCACAGAAAATAGGTGGAAGTTGAAATTGTCAGTATTTTCTTCCAATCACATTTGAAAATTCTGTTTGTTCTGGAGGGTGACAGTCTCCTCACAACAGCTCTACTGCTTTGTTAGCCCTCAGTTGTGGGATGCTGGATTCCTACAGAGCTTTGAAAACTTCCAATAATTCATTTTAGAAAAAGCATCTTTTAGAAGTGTGAAGATTCTACTAGCAATAACTATTTCTTGTTCCAGTATATATTAAGTTCAGCCTCTATTGGAAAGGAATTACATTCTCTGTACGTTTTGAAGTACTTCTCAAACTCTCCCACAGGAGTAGGTTTTAAGCAATAAAACAATAGACTGGAAAAAAAACAGATGAAGAAACTCCGCTGTTAGAGTAGACAAGTATCAGTAAGGGAAAAAGAAGAGATGACATTGCTGAAATTAACTTTTTTAATGCAGTGAATACAGGAAAGCAGCAATTGTTTGCTACTGAATGAGTGCTTGTAATGTCATTTACACTGCATGTAGCTTAAGGAAGTTTGGAGGAAACTGACAACAAACACTGCAGAATATGATTCTCTAAGTATTTTCTTCAGATTTAACTATGAAAAAAATCCTACAGTTAGCAACTTTTTTCACTGGACATTCTACCTATGAGCAGATCTGTTCCTTTCAATTCAAATGTGTGGAACAGGAAAAAATGAACTAGAACCATAACACACAAGAACATACTTACAAAGGAAAGATATGCAAACTCACTGAATCATGCAAAAAATATTGGTATTTGGCTCTTAAGCCACTTAACTATTTGAAGATAAGAAAGACACCTCGATAAAATTACAAAATCTATAATTTAACGTTGCAATCTGAGTAACAATGGCATTATACATTAAAAATATATTTTTTTCTTCTAAAGGAAGTTTCCACAAGCAAAATGCACTGAGAAATCCAGGCCATCAAGACAAACATCCCTCTGCTACAAGGAAACGTTACCTCAATGGTTAAGAACATAAACTACAAATCAACACTTTCAATAAACACCTACTTTTTTTTCCATTCCAGAGACACAGTTAGCTCTCCAACAGCATAAAATAGCACCATGTGTGAATATTATTCACTAAATTCTTTATGTCACTTAGAACTGGCACCAAAACACCAAACCTGAAGAGACTTCAAATACATCAGTATCTTTCAGGAGAAAAAAAACAAAAAAAAACAAAAAAAACCAAAACCAACAACAAAAAAACCAATGACACTGCTTCAAAAAAATTGACTTTTTTAAAAAAACAGAAAATCAAAATATACATGAATACAAATATACAGGAAATGAAAATACATTCTTAGGCACTAGAGACAGAATTCTTTCCTTTCCCCCCTTTCATATATTAAGATTATTGGGGTTTTTTCTACATACTTGAAACGTCATTTAATATACTGTTAATATTCTGTTTGTGTCTTCTTATTTTTCAGAGCTATATATGTTTGCTACACTTCTTACAACCTCCCACAACTACTTGCAGCCTAATCCCCTTCATGAAACACGATTTTACCTAGGCAACTCAAAAATATGGATACATGAAAAATTTTTGTTTGTTAGTTTGACTGCTAAATTTGAAAGAGTTTTTTGAAAGTTTTTTATATAACCATTACTGGATGACAAAAAGTTCCAGGCATCTTTCTCCAAAGAAAAATGATTTGGAGACAAATGGCAATATTCACACAACAAATGGCATGTAGATACTCTAAGTCCTTGAACTTTGGTCTTCTATTAGCAGCATAGGTCATTTAGTCACCAGCCCCATCAGGGTATTCTGGAGTGCACCTCAGTCTCTCCTGTTGGAGCTATTCCGTCTCCAGCAGTAACCAGGCCAGGTGGTCTGGTAGATAAGCATTCTCCTGAAAAAGACGACAGCTGGAGTCTAGCTGCTGCTCTGATGATTGCTTAACTCTTTCTACAAAAAGAAACAACTTCAACAGGAAAGAATGAACAAAAAACTGCTTCAGAAAACCCTGCATGGCAGCAGTTAGAGCACTGACCTGAAATGGGGAGACCAAGGAATTTGAAATCATTTAAAAGTCCTTTACTTTACTCTGGATTTACTTCATCTCTGGATTTGTGAAAATGAAGTTTGCCATCGTTTTAGACATATCACACTCACATATTCAACGGGATTTTTTTGCTAAAGTATAACTTGCATAGTTGACTGGAGAGAGTTTGAATTGTGGAGTGCACTGTTTAAGCTGTAAAAAAAAAGGTTAAAGAGATAGAGGCATATTGGCATATTTAAGAACTACCACAAAAAAATTAGGACATAGATTATTGCTGTGAACTCGTTTACAGTAGGCTTAGAACAGCCACAGAAAATACCTTAAGCAAAGTCTGTTTATGGCTTTCACGCTTCCTTTCTTCCTCTTTCCTTGCTGCAACAGATGCCATACGTCTTTCTTCTTCCTGGATGAAAAAAAAGAAAAACAACTTCATAAAAGGAGTAATTAATCAGATTCTCAAAAGCATTGCTAATAAACTATTAATATATTTTTGGGTTTATATTTGAACTGCAATTTTTATTCTAATGCAATGTTAGGATTTTTAACTTTTTAATGTTTCTGAACATTATTAAAAACTATAAAATCGGTAATTATAAACAAATCAAGAAATATGAAGAAACAGATATGCACTCAGATACAAATGCTGAAGATAAAGCATTTGTAAAGGTCTTTGAAAAGGTATAAAGCATACGGTGAGTATGACAGTGAAAATTTGCATTTTTAAATATAACAGTGCATTATATCTTTGTAGGAGTTTCTGCAATGAGTAGGATTTTTTTTATAAGTGAAGACAGAGAGCAAATGAGCTGAATTCTATTTATGCTCAAATCATCATCTAAGATTGATTTTTATCATTATAAAGCATTTCCAGGGGCTTACTTTTCTCAATCAGCAACAGAATTTGAGAAGAAAATAGTATTTTCAAAGTTAACTATAGTACATTAACATTATTCTCATCAACATTATTACCTATTCAAGAAGAAATTTGAAGAAGAAAGTCATTGATTCCTAAATAATGGAAGTCACGTAAGTGAAGATGCTTAATTTTCCTGGTATTGCAATTTAATGCTGCAGTACATCCATATTAGGTTGAATGCTTGCTGTTTGCAGATGTCTAAACATTCTCATAGCGCAGTATTTTTAGAACATATATTTTCCAAATAACAAAAGAAATGTTCACTATGAAATAAAAAGCGTAGAGTCCTTCCAACACAAATATTTGGGAAGCATGCTTTAACTTATTTTGATTTACTTCACTTGCCATTTGGGTGTTTCTATTCAAGTATCTTCCCAGAACATACGGAAACTGTTTTGATTTTCCTTAAAATAGAAAGCCCGTGTCCCAACCTTTTCACTTTCACTTTCCAGAAAGTTATGTGTTAAGACAATTAACAAACAAAAATGAACAGAAACCATGAAGACATATTGATATGTCAAAATTTCTATATAACCAAAACATGCTGTGTTGGAAGCATTGTAAGAACCCCTAAGAACATGGGTAAATACTTACTGGATGATGAAATAAAACAGATCTTCACACTTAGCATTGCTATTTCATTTTTAAGAAAATAATTTCCAAAGCATAAAAGGTTAGGTTCACATAGCAAACTTACTCATATCTGTGTACAGTCCCCTGAAACCCATTGACATACCATGGATTTTGACATCAGCCTGCAAGGTGATTAAACAACAAACTTCAAAATTGTACCTCAGTGACTGTAACCTAACATGCGTATATTAAACAAGGAATACATTAATGCAGATGAAAGCATGAGGCTTTGGATAAAGTAAGCTTCTGTAACTCAACTGTATGCAACATTCTCCCTGGAACACTAATTGGAAAGTCCAGCTTTTTTTCTTTTTTTTTTTTTTTTTTT
>Ga0181612_158656_pt1 | contig 14540 bp, 6 predicted proteins | sample HoacroProtozoa21_FD_119630 | JGI IMG/M metagenome (GOLD analysis project Ga0181612, IMG submission 119630) | Hoatzin crop microbial communities from Cojedes, Venezuel. Combined Assembly of Gp0051906, Gp0051904, Gp0051908 | reverse complement strand
CTCATGGCGAAGAATTTCTTCCTAATATCTAATCTAAATAATCCTTAAGCAACCTTACATACACCAAATGCTCCATTGACTGTAGCAGATATTCAAATACATCCTTTTTCTCCCAGTGCTCTCAAAGTATTTTGTAAACTAAGGATATCATATTGAGATGAAGACCCTTTTTTCAGCCTTGGAGAGTTTATGAAATGTTTTATGAAACATTGTCTCCATCCTTAACAGAAGGAATAATCTTTGTAAGGATTTTTCTGTATTGGAAGGGTTAAGAACATATTTGGTCCCACTAGCACTTAAAGAAGCAGATATGACCTATTCCCAGCTCACTAAACACCCCCTTGAGAATTCCAAATATTTACAAATGACCCACCACTCCCCTCAGTCCCCACCTCCCTGCATCCCGAGCAATGGTGGAAGCTGAGACTCCTGTCACACCAACGTTTTCTAATGCTTCTTTATAAGCCAGGTCAGATGGGGTCACTGGTCTTTGATCTACTGTATTTCTTCATTCTTGTTTGAAACTACCCAACCTTTCTCACATTCCCATAACTCATGACAATGAAAGAAGCAGCTGTCTGCTCCACTTCCTATCTAATAACTTCTATTCAGAGGAGCAGGGAAGAACAGCTTTATAATAATATGGGATATTCTGTTAGAAAACCAAGCACTGATAACTTCAGGTTGTGCCCATGTCTCCCCTGTTACTCCAGGAATACCTAAAGACCACCTTTATATTCCCTTTGCCTGTTTCCACCCCTCTTCTTTTCTGTGCAAGAACGAGAAGCAGAACTTTGCTACCTATGTGATTATTAGCAGCCTTAGGTTCGTACTGATTAGTCCCAGTGGCACAGGGTTAATGAGTTAAGTGTGCTTATTCAATTAAGCTACCTCTTTGTTTTAGCTCACATAAATTTTAACCTGATCACTTCAAAATTACCTTTGGCACTACTTAGTAATAGAATAAATTGAATCAAAAGAAAAATGAATGCTGCCTTAGTTCTTAAGTATCTGTGTACTCGATTTGCCCTAAGTAAAATAAATGAATGGAAAGATTAGTGGAGGTATTCTGATCAGGTGATATACCATGTACTTCATGGCATATGGGCAAACTGGAATCCTCTTGGGTCCTAGCATGATGCTTGGAAGTATTTGGCACTGTTATGAATTTTAGGTTGTTTTCATTGAAAGTTACTCAGTTATCTATTTTCCTCAAAATGCCCTAGCACTACACCTTTCTTACAGCAACACCTTCAGTGCATTAACTTCAAGAGAGGACGAATGAGCCATTTCACTCATAATACAGGAGCACCTTTTCTGACACAGATGCAGAATATAGCAATTTACTTTCTCAAAGCTGCATTTTTTGGACTGTAAAACAGTCTTGGATAGCATACTGCAGCATGGGAGACCAGATGATGGCTACGGTTACAGCACTGCAGGATGAAGTGGAGCAACGGAACAGAAGAATCTTTTCATTTGTAAATAAGATGTTGAAAGAAAAGCCACTGGATCTCAGTCCATACTTTCCTGCAATGAGCATACTAAAAAGGTATTTGATTGTCAATGTTGATTATCATTGAAAAGCATCACATGTGAATCTATCTGATTAAATGGAGGACTTTCATACTGGCATTACTAATTACATTTGTCTACACACTGTCTGCCCTTAAAAAAACCCTCTTAAGGTAAGATTCACCTCATCTAACACTAATCATTTAAAAATTAGGCACCTAGTCTAAGCCAATTATCTCAGCTGCCTCTATATTCAGTGAAGAGAGATGGACACCTCCAGAGCATGATTCATACCACCCGTCTTAGAAGGGGAAGAATCTCTTGTTGATTTGTTCCACTTATATCACGATGTCAGCAAACACAGTTAGATGAAATCACTTCCGCCCTGAGTACAAATGAGAAGATGGATGAAGCAAAAAAATAAAAACCCCAACAAAACAAACCACAAAAGAAACACTGAATGAATGAACAAAATCTTTCCAGTAATGCCATGTGAAGTGTTTTTATGAAAAGGAATGTAATGCTGTTCACCCATCTGCATTTCTTCACATAACAAGGATATTGTCCTTAAAGATGATGACCCTTTGCTTATATTCAGTCGTATACAGAATGCTCCTGACCTGAAGCAATAGTGAAGCTACTGCAGTAAGAAACTTCTATTAGGCAAACAACTTAAATCTTCATGCATGAGAATTATTTGAATCCATTCTCTTGGGTATGATTAACACTGGGATTCCCATCAGACTGCAGTGGTAACACCTCTGAACATGTCTGACACATTTTGTCATCTCCTCTGACATCTGTAGGTAAATTTCCGGCTCGAGCATACTCACTTCATTTAGAAACTTTAGGAAACCTTCCTCTTCAGTGACTTTCTGCTGCTGGTAAAGTCATGTAATGGGACATTTACCTGATTCACTCCCTACACAGCAGTTAACTAGCCTTTCTTCTGGGCTGTGATCTTCTTAATCATACGCCTTTAAATCAACCTGTAACTTGCCCTGGGGGACATTAAAAAAAAAAAATTTAAACAATCATTCACAGTAAATGTTTCAAGGGGCAGAAGAGAGCTTGTGTGTCCTGTAAAAACATAAAATAAAAATATAATTTGTATAGCATTAATGTCCTGCACACGTCCTGCACAGAATAGATGCAAATTAAAACAGTCCTAGAGATCGCTTACTTATTTGGCAGTTTAATCTGGCCTAGGATCTAGAACTGATGGCTGAACTATCTCCTAGAAATGCGATCTTCAAACTTCATCTCATTCACAGAGACCTTGGCAGCACAAACAGGCAGTACATCACTCCAGCTCTATCTCTGCTGCATTGGCCTCTGGTTCTGAATTACAGCATCTATCACATTCTGGCTTTTGCTTTCCAAGCTTTTAAAGGTGTGCTTTTGCTCACTGTACCTTATGAACGGCTTTCCCTTCCATCATTTGGCCTACTTTTGAAGTTTACTGATATCGACTTATAAAATATTCTCTCTCTGCATGCCTACCCTCTCTGACTACTGTGTAACTGAGACATACATGAATATCGGAAGTGTCAAGTCCCAGTTTGAAAGTGCTTTCTCTTGCTCACGCAGCCTGTGGAAACTTCTGCCCATAAATATCTGAACCTCATATGCTTTTAAAACTAGACACAACATACATCCTTTGGTTAAGATCTATTTATAATTAATAACACGGCATGGACTGGCAGATTCTTCACTGAAAAGACTATAGACAAACTCTCTCTTCTCTATGTATATATGTATACATACATATTTGGAGATGTGCTCTATTCATTTTTTCAGTTTTAATACCATCATATATCATATTTTATTTTAAATTATGCTTTGCTCTGAATTTTTATTTTATAATACAAAGATGAATTTTGCATGCTGACAAGAGCTGGCCCCAAAGTCACATTCTCACTCTTTAACAGCCTGATCATGAAGACGACCCTGTAGCTTTCACTACTCTGTCCCTGGTTTTGTTGCATGTTACCCAACAAGATGAAAATCACTGAAATGAAATAATTTGTTGACTACTCAAAAACCGTCTTTTTCTTCAGGACTATATGGTTGCAATATAGTGCTTTAAATATACTAGGCATTAAACTTAAATGAGAGTAATCAGGAAGAGCTAAGCTCCAGGCCTGAGAGAAAATGCTGCAGTCAATAATCCACTGTATTCTCGTCCATTGATATACATCTATATGCCATGAGAGGATCTATCAATACTACTGTGTCTGGCCATACTGTCCATTTCCCTCTTGTGGGGTGTGCCCCGGGGCTCCCAAACCGGGTCACACTCCTTCCTCATCCTCCCTCCAGAGGAAGCACATGTGTGTACCCCACATGGGAACCACAGTGTTGTCTGCAGATGTGCTAGTCTAGATGATGGGGAGCCCTAGACTGCACTTGGTCTTACACTAGATGGTCTGTTGAAATACAACCTAGGATACCTGGAACGTAACAGTCTGGTTAACAAGGTTGGCAGGATGTTCATATCTACCTTGAGCAACTATGAACAATGGACAAAACTGGACAATATCATGAGACTTATGGTCTAGTATATAGAAAGAAAAATGTGGTGATGTGGTATAACATCAATATTAGGCCATGTTGTGTGCTGTGTATAAGTTTAAGTATGAAGTCTTGCTGTTTTCTTAAATATTTGATAGGTGCAAATGCATTTGATCGACACTAAACTAGACTGGGTATTTTGCACCTACCACAGCCTCTTGTGTGATTTTGAGAAAGCAGAAATACTAGACCCACTGTATGACACAGGAGTTATTGGAGCAAGATGTTGGGAACCCACTCAAAGTGAAAGTAAGAGGATTAGCCAAAATCTGAACAGAAAAGCTGTTGAGACCGCACTACACATTTTCTGTTAACCAGATGGGATATTAATTTTTGAGCATACTTTTCAACAAAGGCCTCATTTGTGAGGCCGCACTATTCAAAAATGAAAAAAAAAGCATGTCTTTTTGTGCAAATGCCGTTTTTGTCTTTCATTAATAAACTGATTGTATATTCAGAGTGATGTTTTTAATATCAGTTCCTGAGTATTTTTAATATACAGAGATAACTTAAAGAAATGAAAAAAGTATTGCTAGCAGTGGTTGGAGAAAAAGTCTTTGGAGCATGCAATAGAAAAGAAATCTACAGAGCAGATTCTGAGGTCTAAGGAGAAATAGTCAGAAATCATGCCTATAGCTTCTGACTCAAATTCTAAGCATCTCCAAGACTCCTCTAAAAGAGAAAGAATGGAGGAAAGAACTTTGGATTTTTCAGTGAGACAGACAAAGGAGCATGTCTACTATAATTGTCCTCTTTCAGAAGCCCACAGAAAGGCATCCGTGGGAGAACAGGAGATATGAGATCTTTAACAGTTGACACTTCTCCAAAGAGGTGACAAATGCGGGAGTCTGCATCAATGAAATATTTCATGAAGAAAACACCCACAAAATGAGTGGAATTGTAGGCTGCTTGACCATTCAGCTAATGGAGGTATATGACTTCATTTAGTCATTTGTTAGACACAAAAAAATTAGATCTGGAAATTACACCTGTTGGAGAGAAGGAATGTTGATAACAAACTGGCAGGTCAAAGATAAGAACACTGGGACTTTTTTCCATACTTTGAAATCACAAAGCCTTTGAAATAAAGGGTTAAATTCAGTCCCTGGAGAATGCAAAGCAATATAGGGAAACATGCAAGCTGATATACATGCAGTTAAACCACCTTTATACACACGGATTAGTTGCAGAAAACTAGAGAGAATTCTACTTCAGCTTTGGAAAAACATGCTGTTTTTTCGTACTGAAAGAAAACACTGAACTGCAGTGGTTTGTAAAGTTGGAAGACGTCACAGAAGTTCGGCTTTCTCATACAGCCCTTTGTTATATGCTTTGGGAGGGGGGAAACTTTTGACATCACATCATTATTTTTATTATAAGTGTCATTGCTGCCACTTTTCCCTTTTGACAAGACATGATGATATATTACCTCACTTTATCGCAGTTTATGTTATTACTTAAGTGCTACAAACGACAAAGTTTGGAGAGCACAGGTATTCTTAGAAAGTGCCAAGCAAACCGTAATTCATATTAAGATAATCTAGGGACTTAAAAAGAATTGTGAGTTGAATAGTTTTTTTGTGGCTCAAACATATAATGGTACTTTTAGTTCGTTCACTTGCTGGCTGCAGCATCAAACATTGGAAGGGAAGTAACATCTGAGGCAATGTATAAAAAAGACCTCACATCTAATTTTCTCCTCTTTCATTACATACTTATTTTTCTTTATTTATACCTTAGTAATTACAAGAGGTTCCAGGCAGAGATCAAGCCTGCATTTTAGTTAAAAAAAGATTCCTATCTCACTTAATCGAAACAGAAAATGAAAGACAACAGGTAGATACAATCTGAGAGGAGAAGAAGGAAGGTGACAGTGATGATTATTGTGGTAAACAGCAGTCACCAATTACCTAGTCATTGTTTAGCCTTCTTTCTAAAATAGGGTACATCTGGAAGGCTGGTAATCATTATGTTTAGATCTGTCTTTAGTTTCTGTAAACTAGCAGTGTCCTTAACAGCTACTTGGAAAATGGTTTTTCCGTCAAAGGGGTAAAATAGAAAACTTTCTATGTTGTATGTATGAAAATGTATAAAAATAATTCACATATATCAACATATTAGGACCTGAAAGGGCCAAGTAGATCATCTAGCCTGACCTCTCATACATCTCAGGCAAATATATTTTCTTTTAATTGTCTTTGTATTAATCCAAATAGCCTATTTTAATTCACGTGGAGTCATCCTGTCTTGATCCAGAAACATTGGTACATGAAGTATCCTTCGTCTTCCTTTGCTAGTTTATTGTTCTGGCTAACTATCCTGACTGCTAAATATTTTACCATGCTGCTAGTTTAAGTTTACCTGGCTTCACTTGCCACTCATTAGTTGCTGTTACGACCTACTCTGCTAGATTAAAGTGTTCGCTGGCAGCTGGAATCGTCTTCCAGAAAGGTAATTCAGGGCAGTTCTCAAACAGTTTTTGGATAAATAAAGTTTCTCAGTTCATAACACTTCTCCTAGCTTCAGAATAAATTTTCTGTCTTTTGGATGTTTTTTCTCCCTAATAGCGACCCAATAACGTCATGCAACAACTCAGCATCCTTTCCACCAAGGTATTACATAGACACTCTGACTCCCAAATCTCTTCCTGTGAAACTAGACTCAGGATGATGTGTTCCTTGTTCTAGATTACAGCACACTTTGCTACATTAAAACACACATTGCCCAAATGAACCCACCTTGCTTTGTCCTCTCCTGATCATTACGGCAAATGATGCCACTTTTCTCAGCAGTGATTATTTTTCTTTATTTCCAGGTCATTGATAGAAAAATATGAATAGATTTAGGCCTATATACATTGCCTTGAATTCATATTACAAATCTTTTGATGTTTCGCACTAAGACCTACCCTGTCAGATCTGTCAATATGCTGCCCTTATTCGGTTCAGTATATACTCAATGTGCACTATATTGTCCTAAATTTTAAAGAGTGTCTTCTGGTACTACTGGTCTTCTGGTGTTTATAAGGTGTCCAAATATGCTATGGCAATCATATTATATTTGTTAGTCCAATCTCTAATTTCATAAAGAGGATATCCAAGTCACATTGGGCAAGAGTTGTAATTTCCCTTGGGTTTACTTATTCAAACATTAAGAAAGCACGCAAACAACAAGGATCGAAATAAGGTCTCCATGACGATACACATACTGTATGTCCCTTTGACAGTGTGAACTTAAAATTAACACAACATAGTTTGTTTCTGTAGACAACAGTTTTTATATATTTGAAGCTCAAATGCACAAAAAACAAAGGGATAATGACTATGTGGCTAAACACACCGAAGTTGGCTGGGGGAGATGTCAGGAACTTCCTCGTGAGAGGGGAACTGCTTAGCTAAAAGCCTCAGAAGCTGATTTTCTCAGACTTTCTATAAGTACAGATGCTCTGTACTGTGTTTAAACACTTCAGATTAGTTGCCACAGTTCTCTGATGTCTGCATTTATTTGTCTGAAGAAGGTAGGTGCTGGGAAAGTAGAGAGGCTGAATATAACCATTTCTGTTGGTTTTTGTACTCTGTACTGAGGTCCTGCCATGAACAGATTCCAACAGGGAACTAACATTACAGTATCAAGACTCAGGACCTGATTCAAGTTACAGTCCAGTCTACTAAAGAATGAAATGAGTTGCACTTCACACTTCTGCAACCTCCTCTCATCTGTAGAGATCACAACCCTATTTTCTTTCATTCCTTTTTAGGGGTGAGAGGAGGAATAGCAGAGATTTTCCAGGCCCCCTATCTGTATGTAGCTCCAGCATATATCTCTTGCTTTCTTGTTTTCCTCTGAACCAGGAGGAAAATTCTTTCTATTGAAATGCTAATAGAGGAATAAACTGTATAATAAGACTGCATCCCCTTTGGGCCTACATGTAATTTACACATAAAATGAAATTGCACATGGCCTTGTTTCATAGCATATTTGTTTAATTATCTTTCTTAAAAAGCTTTTTTCAATTAATTTTCAATATTTAAAAAAGGAATAAAAATGTCGATTTATCTGTGTACCTGATAATTAAGTATAGTTTGGGGAATAATTACATTATCTAATAGAAGAAATTTGTCCAGCTCTAATAACTGTCATTTTTCAAGAGTTTTGCTTGCTTTCTTGTTCTGCAACTGCTCTAATTCAAAGGAAGTCCACATTCTGCATGTATCAGTCAGTCCTCATTCATCACACCAGACACTGCTCAGTCGACCAAAACAACTCTGCTTTCCCTGACAATGAGTAAGGAAAGAGGTGACAGATCCAGGTTAGCTTGAATCTCTCCAAGAAGGCCATTTGTACAGTTCTGGTATGTACCAGGAAAAGTATAACCAATAGACCTAAGAAAGTATTCAGTTTTTCATGAGCTCTCATAGCCTTGGAGAAACCTCAGTCTGACACAGTGTGCTGAATTCTGATGAACGTTTCCAAGAACACTGGAACATCCTTGTTCAATTTTAGTTGGAACAGATATGGAAAAGAGCTATTCAAGAGCTAATCACGATAGCATTTTAAAAAAAAAAAAAAGAAACACAAAGTGGTTTAGCATAGTCAAGTAAGGACCAAGAAAGACAGAACTTCTGTCGGAAAATACATGTTACTGGGATTAGTACTAAAGAGGAAAATCGCTAAGCCAATGAGGTCCAAATAGCAACTTCTGGGTCAAAACCAGCCTGCTGATTTTTCCACTGAGGAGATAAGGAACAGCTGTTTGAGCAATAAGTCCTGCTGGGACAGCCATTTCTCTCCTTCTCCATATGACTGGCCTGAAAGCAGCCATTACAGCTAAGGAGAGGCTGGGGAGGTGTCCTCCTGCAAATAAGGTACCTGGCCCTGCGTGGTCCCAAGCTGCTGCTACCATTGCATCAGCTCACTGTAAGTGTGGAAGCTGTTATTCAGAGATCCAGCTTACTCACCTGTGAGAGCTGGAACAATCTGATTTGAACCAAAGAGATACAGGAAGTGGGATGAGCAAAACAAGCAGCTTGGTGCTTCTGGGTAAACAAATAAAATTACCTCATTAACATGGCCGAACATAGCTAACATTGGCTACTATTAGCATAATGCAGTCCAAAACAAGAAGCACTGCTTCATCAAGAACTCAGAGTCTTTATCTAATTCGCAGTATGGGATAGATAGTAGTGAAATTGGTTCTGCACCACTGTGGTCTCCTCCACCACAGGGGTATCTGAAGCTTTTTCATATGGACCAGATAGATAATATCAAATATATATTTTATCCCTTTAAGTGTAATTTCTTCTGTACTGCTTAGCTACAGAATAAGCATGCTGGAGTGTCATAACCATTTTGCCATTTAACAGATTTAGTAAACAGCACACAGAAAGTCCCACCTAACTTTGTTTAAGAAAAAGATTTTCTACTTGTATGAGCTGTGATGCTCCATATCTACAGCCAAGATAGAGGTAGTAAGATAGAAAGCAGGCATGTCATGCATTTCACCAATCTCAGGGCTAAGCAAGGTCTGATTTGTGCAATCAGAAAGGTAGGGGAAGAGATAATGAGAAAGCAATAATGAAAATCCTTCTCAGTAGGTTTTTCCAATACCATTATTGTTAGTTGCCAGTTATAGTGCCTATTGCTGACTCACGCTAGGAATGCAAGTGGGACAACGGGGTTTCAGGTCAAGTACTTGTCAGCTGCCTGACAAGATAAGGATCAGGTTTTCTTCAAACTGTCAAACATCTTAAGGCAAAGCTTGGTTTCTCAGCTAATGCTCTCCACTCCCCAGAATACAATGCTTCTCTCAGCCTGCAGCCCTTATAGAGGAAATAGTAGCAATAAAAAAAAGTTGAGTAACAGCCTTACTAGCCTCATTTAAACCTTCCTTTGCACTTTCTCCTGCTTCTTTCTCTGCTTCTGGTTTATATCATCTCACCTTGTAGTTAATCAGGCTGGTGCTGACGATTAGGCTTGTTAACACTCTCCTTTCAAAAGGCTTGCTCTCCAATTAGGCTGCCTGCTCCATTCCAGGCAGCCAGAAGATAATGTGACTGTTGCCTGTGTGTAGTCTCAATAACATCTGCAGGGACACCGGTCAGCAAACGGCAGAGCTTTTAACCCCCTGAACTGTCAAGGCATTTTAGCACACTGGACAATAAAGCAGTTTGATTTGTGATTAAAACAGGAACATTTAAAAAATGTCTTTATTCTTTTTGGTTTTTTTTTTGTTTGTTTTTAAAGGAATTAAAGATCCAGCTAATTACCTTGTAGGAGTCACAAAAGTGCCTGTTCAAAGTTTAGCATATAAATTGCATGGTATTCAGTGGAAGTTAAATACCTAAAGAGCTTAGGCATCTAACTACAATTTTAAGTACCTACATACATGGAAAATATAGCTTGGAATGCATTCTGTGAAACCAAATCCTCATGATCTATATTCAGTTGCTGGACCTGAAAGATCAGTTGTGTTTCTTTCTTAAAAGCCTAGATGTTCTTCTTTATTACATATAAGGCAGTTCAGTCAACATCAGAAGTTTCTGTTGCATACAAAAAAATATCCAAATCTGGGGTCCTTTTTCAGTCCCAAGAACAATCACTTGGTTTTTTATGTTTTTAAAGAATGCCATTATAAACTACAGTAATCAAGAAAGGCTGAAAGAGATGATTACCTCTATATTATGCTGCTTCCCTTTCTGGTCCTGGAATGGAAGTTCTGCATGATTGAAGTTGCAGCACAGACAAATTGTAATACTGTCTTGACATACGTCATACATGCAATTCTATCACAAATCATTTACTGCCTTTGCTTTGCACAGTCACTGACTAAGGTCTTAATTCTGATTGCAGTTGTTCTCCATGCAGTCAACAACTGATTTACCCTCATGAGCTTGCACTGTGTTGTCTCTGTGCTGACTGATCTCAGTTAATTTGACACGTGCATTCTGGCTTACTTCAGTATAGTACTGTAAAATATATGATGATGATGTAGACCTGGGGCAGAAATAGTTGTGAAAGTATCAGCAGCCGTCATACAATACAGTGAAACATTACGGATTTGGGTCTCTGAGTGGAGACCATGATTCTCAGAGAAGTGTTTCATAGCCAGTGGGTGGTGATTTTCAGTTGGGGCAAAGAATGTGTCCAGAATGGGGCCATGGCACCAAAACTGCTCTAAGGCCCATACTATACATCACATAGCTTGATTTTCAGGTGGTAACCTGTGAGTTTCTATTTGGGCATATTATTAATAATAGTCAATGGAAAGGTGTCCATGGCTGCTGATAGCATAAGAGTGAATCTGTAGACTGAGTGATCATGAAGAGTGACTGGAGTTTTCATTATAACACTATAGTCTGTAGTTTGTCAGTGAAATGGCTGGATGTCCAATGATACCTGTCAAACACAGCAATGTTTTACTTCATTCTTGTGCCAGTAGATGTACTAACCAGTTAACACAACTGCTGAAGGTCAAGCCTCTGACTAAGTATTTATAACCTTATTGAAAAGAAAATCTGAAAAACACACAATGATAAAAATCAGTATTCTTCAAATCAGTCAAATTTTAGCAATGTTTGTTTTGTTCCTTGCCATACTTCCGTCATGCTATGTGTCTAGGGGTCTTTTATTATGGAAGTATTTACAGAAGCTGTTGATAACACTAACTTACAAACATCAGTTGTTTTCTCTTCTGCTGGAGACTTTATGGTTCACTTTCATAGAGACTTATTTGAGGAGCACTGCTGAGGAAGCCAAAGTAGACACTCCTCAGCTTGGTTTGATGAGTTGAAGCTTCAGTGTTTCTTTTGTGGAATGTTAACAACAGCAACAATACCATTTTCAACAAATTAAAATTTAAGAAGAGGTATTCTACTGTCTCCCAGTGGGTTAGTTCCTAGTTATGTTTCATTTAAAATGATGTTATAGTCTTGAAATTTCTGAAAAGTAAAATATTGAGGACTGTTTTGACTCCTACAGCTATGCGGTGTTAAATATCCATCTCGATGTTGGTTTCATTAGCTCCTGGAAATATTAAATTTCCTCCAGAATTGACTCTACCTGTCCTAACACAACCTCTGTAATCCAGTTTTATTCGTTAGGAACTGAAACATTGCTGACAGGTTTCAGTGGACACCGTTTGTGTACAACTTTTGACTTTGATAACACATAGATAATACAGTACACAGAAAACTAGGCATATATCCCCTGGCATCAGACAAGAATGCATGACCCTTCTCCTTTTCAGACAGCCATTCCTACCCAACTCCATTGCAGACTGGCAGATCAATGCAGAGAGGACAGCACAGAGAAGAAAGTAGTGGATGCAGGGATGATGGAGTTGCAGAAGAATGTGACAAAATGCAGAGAATATGAAGGGTACTGTAGATGTTAAAAGCAAGGGAAAGAACCTCGATGTAGGAAGATATGGAAAGAGTATTTTGCAGAGCTGGTCAAAGATGTCACTCTCAAATATCTTTTTCCTGAGGCAATGGTGGTTTTGACAGAACAACAATTTTTGTGAGAAGATTTGTCCTTTGGGGGAACATTTTAAATTGCTGACATATTTCAATAAAACAAACTACAGACATTTTGGTAGCTGAAAATTTGAGCAAATCTTTTTCCTGTATGATGATTTTAAGGATCCAATGTAATTCTTAGAGAGGTCTTTTTATAGGAATAAAAGTTTATTCTCTCCAAGACGGTTTCTCTAGTATTAGGATAAAAACAGAAATCGGAAGGGAGCTAAAAAGATGAACAAGAAGGACAGAGCTGGAAAGGAAAATACAAAAAAGAGAAGTGAGATGGAATATGTCTTGCAGAAATTTCATGGACAGGAAAGTGATCAATGAAAAGAGAAAGCCTAAAGGCAGATATATGGTGAACAAACAATAAGCATGCAAGAAAAGCAAATAAGTGAAAAAAAGATGGTGCAAAAACACATGGGCAAAAAGTCATCTTGTGCATGCTGGTGAAGAGAGTAGAATTTTTGTTTTGTACATTTGAAATCTGCCAAGAAACTAGTAGAGTTTCAGCTGATCTTGCTTACTGTTTTGCTTGAATTTATGCATTTCTTAATGGAGCCACCTCTGGAATCAGTAGGAAGAGTTAATGGCTGCATATAAAAAAGCAGGAAGAAAGCAGGTGCTGTTCTGTCAGTAGAGCTGAGGAACAGTTGGCATGCAATCTATGTCCACCCTCCTGGGGTTGTGGGTTTTATCACGGCCTTCAAAGTTTTAGTCTGTACTGCAAGACAAGGTGTGGGAAGACAGTTACAGAGCATTTTCAAGCCTAGGGGAAATCCTGAAGCTGTTTTACCATGTTTTACCCCACCAATTTCTGGCCTTGCCTCTCTTCTGTGCCTTTCCCTTTTGTTTTTCCTGACAATCCTGCTGCTCCCTCACTTATAACTCATGCCCCTTTCAGCTCTCTTCTCTGTGCCAGCTGTCCTTTGCTACCCCAGTTCTGATCCCACCTTTGTGCTTTTCTGCAGCACTCAGAAACTCAAAGCCAGAGTTCAAACGAAAGCCCAGAGAAGAAAGGCTACCCAGGGCTATGCACTTTCAGGCTTAAGCCCAGTTCTTAGTTCAGATCAGGATTTATTTTATCATGTCAAGGTGTTACAGTGACAGAATACTTTCTATAGTCTGCTGAATAAATCAAGTCAGAGTAGTTTAAAAGTACAAGCCTACACCCTGTGTTTATAGGCAGTCTTGTAAGAGACTTACTTGTGCTCTAAAAAAAGAGGAAATGTTGTTGTTAACAGCTACAACTAAACAACTAACAAATGAAAGAGGAGGCTAAGCTCTTTTCCTAGCTGGACACTTCTGCTGTACACAGCAGCAAAACACAGACTATAACACAAGGGAGGAGCCACTGTAATTGCCTTTTGCTGTGATCTCTGGATTTTTGATTGAAAAGATCATGTCTAGGGTTCTATGCTCATTCTTTTCTCATAAGCTCTCAGTACTTATAAGTCTTTACTTCCACTCTTAATATGCCTGCAGCAAGGCTTTTATCTAGACTTTTAGCCAAGAGGCACCTGCTGAAATATTCATTGGCAGAAATTGTGCCATGGGTGTTTTTTCCCATTTGTCCAGTTCTATGCCATTAAAATAAGGTTGAGCGCAATGAAAATACGATTTGACACAGAAGAATGGCATTCTCTGAAAAACTATATATAAGCCATTAACGCTTTTCAGTGCAAGAACTTAAATACTAAAGACTGCTGATTAGTACCCTTTGTCAATGACCCTTTTGCATCACATCAAAATGGAATTAAATACTATAACTTCACTTTGTGGGAGAATTGAATTATAATCTGCAACCTTTTATGAGGATGATTTAAAGATTTTCATATTTGATTTTTACACTTATCTCTATCTAAACATGATAGTCATTCGAGAAAAAGTAAATTTGAGAAAATGCAAAAAATCCTTCCTTCCTTCCTTCCT
>Ga0181612_158435_pt1 | contig 14540 bp, 13 predicted proteins | sample HoacroProtozoa21_FD_119630 | JGI IMG/M metagenome (GOLD analysis project Ga0181612, IMG submission 119630) | Hoatzin crop microbial communities from Cojedes, Venezuel. Combined Assembly of Gp0051906, Gp0051904, Gp0051908 | reverse complement strand
GGACGGTGGCCCATGGGTGACCCACACGGCAGCAGAGGAGGTGTGAGAAGCACAGGCAAGCAGAGGAAAACGGGTGAGAAGCACGAAGCAGCACAAAGAAACTGCTGTGCGGATGCCCCCAACCTTGCGGGTTGCCTTGGGACGAACGGAGCACAACCCGCAGGGAAAACATGGGGAGGTGACACCAGGAAGGGGGAGGAGAGGTGCTGGACCCTATAAGGGCTGCAGAAGGGGAGGAAAGGTTTACTGTCTTCTCTTTTTTGGTCAGTACCCAAAACAGTAATCACATGTTTATGTTAACTGGCAGTGCATTAAATTCAGTGAAATTCCTGGAGTCGAGACTGTTTAGCCCAAGACAGCACCTCCCTTCAATGTTCTGACCCCACACTAATAAAATAAAGTACAACATGGATCTTACCTTAACTACATGCATATCTACACCGTACATTTCTAGCCATTTAGCTTTGTTCAAGTAGCACAATTCGGCCTGCGCTGGGCTCTTCCCCCTAAGAACATAAAATATATTTATACTTCACCATATTAAATTTTTGTCTGTTTTAAATGTTTTAAAATTTGTTCCCCTATCCCTTTTCTTTGGGCCCTCAGTCTTAATGACAGTAAATGGTGCTTTAAGTTTAGCTTATATTTTTACTCTCTGCCCTCCAAATGAAAATTAATTGGGAGAGATAAAAATTGAAAAAGGTTTAAACTTGCTAACAAGGATGAGAGCTCAAGTAACTCAGCATCAACAAAACATACCATATTTATTAACAAAAGACAGGAAAAAGCATTTGCAACTACCCTGATTACAAAACTTTGCGTGCAGGCATGAAAGAAGGAGAGAAATAATTATTTCCAACATGACAGAATAAAGATCAGACTGCTTAACCTGTTATGAAATCATCTAAAGAAGAACAAACAAAAAACTTGAAAACTCGCCTCACCAGCTTTCCCTAAATTACTGCTTGCCATTTCTAGGGAGGGGGAGGGCTCAAAGTCTATCTACAATGCTTCTGAATTGACAAACACAATCAGCATTTTACGTCTGTTGAAGGGGTTCTTGTGGACACGTTTGACTTTGAAGAGAAGAAAACCTCCTGTGGCTAGAGACACCACTCCCACAAAGGTACCCTACCTGCACTCTTTCCATTTCTGAAAAATGTCAAATTCCATTGCTTCAGTCTGGTTTGGTGCAAACCTGAATTCAGACACGAGTTCTGGTGTGTGCTCTGGGTGCTCACACTCTCCCAGCTCAGCTGCAATAAATCAATTACAAAGTTAAAAACATAAAGATCATGGGATGACCAGAAACATGTAATTCCATCATTTCCACCAAAACAATGACAGTTTTTAATCTTCTAAGCATGCTGCAGGCGAATACACTTGTGTCGATGTTGTCAGTTAACCTCCCCACCTCCAAACTCAAACCAGATTTTACAGCAAAAGTCAGAAAAACGTATTTGCAGGAGCAGTGTAAGGTTATGGTACAGACGTCTGACATTCAAGAATGTCAGAACTAAACCCGCTTAACTAAAGCCGCTTCTCTGGAATTTAAAGCATTTAAAAGAAATAAAGTTTCTATTAAAAACAAAAATCACTGCACTCCTGCTTTAGAAGAGGCTACTTTGAAACTTCCTCTCATTGCAATGAGGTCATACTGTTCATCCCACAACACCTGGAATTCCATTCCATGCGTCCTTACATTACTGCTCATGTCAAAACATGAAGACAATATCTAGTCTCAAGAAACCAGCGATAAAGTTGTGGGGTTTTTTTTTTTAAACCACGGTGGTGGTGTAACATTCAGATTAAGTAATCTTTAAGGAAAGAAACGCTGAAGCATTAACATAATTGAGGTGTCACTTTCTACTCATTTCCTTAGGGCCCGGTATCATCTTCTCTCGAAGCAGAACACTTGCAAACTCTACTGAGCTCAGCAGGAGATGCAAGTGCCGAGCATCTCGGTGCCAGAGGCCCTCAGCTGCCTTGTGCCTGCGACACGCTTTGCTCCTGGAAGCCCTCCGCTGCCCAAGGAGCCTGCAGTGTCTCTGCCTCGGGACTGCGAGACGAACACCGGTGGCAAATACACTGTTCAGCAATACCACGTGTCACCTGACATACGATCTGATTCCAAACCAGGCCTTTGGCAGTCACTGTTTCTTGACTTACTACTACTATTACTACTAAAATTAAAAAAAAAAAAAAGCATAAAGGGAAATGAAATTCCTGGAAGAAAACAGTTTCATTGTTTCAGGGCAGTTTTACACATAACAGTTGCAAAAACCTAATTCATTCTCAGTCTTGAAAAATACCAAGCAGGATCGCTGGATCATCAGAACACAGAAGATACATTCAAAATGCAATCTGCTGACCGATACGCCTACTAGCTGGTTTTGAGCACTTGAGCTTCACTCAAACACTTAGCAGTGCTGAAGACATAAAACAGATTAAGTTCATTGATCTTCATTTCTAACTGCTGCCTCACACACATTTTTTCTCTTCAACAGTAATCTTCCATGGTGAATTACAGTATTCTTATCTATATGTCTTTTTCTTTAACAGAGGTGCCTCAGCTCTGCTGCTGTTTCATCTCAGCTGGAAGCCTACTTAACACAGGTGCTGCTAAGATTTACTGGCAGTCCAGTCCCCGTACATAAGAGGGAGCCACAAGAAACACATTAAGCAAGGAGGACTTCAGGGAAAAAAAAGTAACAAACTGAAGTTTGATGTGTTGACAACCATCTAGGAAAAACATGGGAGATTTCTCTGCTAGTTCCCTGAGAGAGCAGGTAGAGAATGAAGGCTGACTGTGTTGTAAAGAGGATGTGTGAGGATGACAAGAATCATGAGCGCGCAGGATAAATACACAGAGAAGCCAGGGCAGAAGCATTAGGTACAAGAAAAATAGCACCTTGGTTTCTCAGCAGCTGCACTCACCACCTATTCACTTGCGGGCAAACAAATGATGTCATCATTTTGATCTCTAAGAAATAGGTCTTGAGAGTAAGAGGCAGTAAGAGCCTCGTCAGCTCCCCGCACAGGGTGGAAGAGCAGCAGAAGCAGGGGAAAGCGCGGGCTCCGTACGAGGATGCTCCCACTTGTGTCTTCTGACAGAATTATGTTCCCTGAGTGGCTCAGCAGCACTAATATGTTTCAACACCAGGGCACAGCAGGGGACCCATCGCTTCATTGGAGGTTTTATGACAAAGTATCACGCTTCGGAATGCTCCTCCTCTGGTCTTTTTTTTAAATTGGGGGGGTGTGTGTGTGTTACATAATGCGTTTATCTAGATTATCCACGTTGTTTAATAAATAACTGCATAAACTGGGGGACTTTTTTAAAAGGAAGTTCCCTAGAAAGCTTTTTGAAAACTGCAAGAATGTGTTTATCTGTAAATATATTGTTGATTCTTTTACACAGAAGAAAAAAAAAGTTTGCACTATCCCATGAAGATGTCTTATGCCTAGAACTGAAAACCGGAGATCCGAGAAAAAGTTTTCCTTTTCAGTTTAATTAGTAGCTTCAAAAGTATACCTGGTTAAATATGACAGCCATGCAAGACTAATGACATAGTTAAAAACTTATTCTAATGGCGATGATTCCAGTGTGATTACAACCTTTCTGTAGATAATCCCCAAGTGAAGTACGTGATTATGCATCTGCTTCACAAGTTACCCCATAGTGCAAATTGATGTTATTTGCTACAGAATTTCCTTCCCCGGACTGGTAACAAATCAACAATTTATATTTGAAAGATGATTCACACAAAATGCCAGCCTTGGAAACTGTTGTTTGAAAAAAAGAATTACTGTAACAGAACAACTTCCTTGATAAAGAAAATGTTCGGAGTTTAAAGCTGTCCTGTAAAGAGCAGAGGCCTTTCTTTCAGAGGGTTAGAGCATCAACTCCTACATAGCCTTTTTAACTTCTTCCTTACTCTTAGGGAAGCAATACTAAGGAGCAAGATCGGATTTCACAGAGTACATGTAACCTACTGAGAAGGGAATAATCATTTGACATTCCTTTAAACTCTTCTGCTTAATTAAAAGCTTCCAATGTCAATAAAATGTAAGAAATTTTATAATAATTGCTAATTATATGCCAGCAGAGGCAAGTAAATTAGCTGCAATAATGAAAGAATATTGGAGCAACTTATTGCAATGATGTCAGAATAGCGGAAAACTGAAACTGAAAACAAGACAGTAGAAAAGTATGAAATTGCCACCACAATTTAAATACGTTCCCACAGACAGTATCAAGAAGTGTCAGCTTTGGAGACATTATAAACATGATGGACGCTACTACCCGACATGTTGAGGCATCAACCTATCGTTCTTTGCTTGGCTCTCCTTGCTTAGACCAGGGGTGAGGGTACCGATGTTTTTATCTGTGAAAATGGAAGTAATGAATCAAATAAGGGCTCCAGATATTCTCCACCTCAAAAAGCCAAATGGAGTTTGCCTGCAGCAGTCCTTTGCACGTCTAACAGAGCTGCCCCAGATGGGTGCAAATGGAAACTGAGAAATGCCCCAAGATTTACACCCGCTGCTGTTTGGAACTGAAATCCCAGTTTTGACTGGCAAGTCCATCTAGAATCACCGAATTATCTCCATTCCTGTATTAAACTAAGGGACTCTGCCTAAGCAGTCCATCTACCATTGCTAACTGCCAGCAGAACAGGAGGAGTATTTTTCATTTCGATTCATTTTGCTGCTGATATGCCTAGAATGGTCCAGATCACTGCACTTTCTTTCAGGAAAAAAAAATGAATTGGATTTGAGCTTCATTACACAAGTTTCCTTCCCATCTGCAAAACAAACTGCCTGAAATAGAATAAGTATTTGTATTAACATGTTCACAGCAATAAAAAAAAAATACTTTTTCCTACAAAACACTAACGAAACCTAGTGCCCTGTTATTTGTTAATCTTGTAACCCTTGCTCCTGACAGGGCAGTAATTTTAGTTCTCCCCCTCCCGTGTAATTCTCTCCTCCACAGTATGTGCCACCCCCTCCCTCCTGCCCTGCAACCAGCTCCGGTGTCGCGCACGGCATGGCACAGCACGGCACGGCAGGGCACAGGCTCGCTCTCCCAGGCACGAGCCAGGCAGCGGGCAGCCCATCTCCAAAGCCCTGCTGGCCACTAAGCCTGTGCTGATGGGCAGCTGGATCTTCAGGCTGAAGGGGTAACGCTGTGCACACACCACAGCTTCTGCCTCGCTGGGGAACTGTTTGGGGTCTTTCTTCCCTGGCCAGCCCCTGGTGTCCATGAAACCTTTGTCCATTCATTTCTTTGAGGCTCCTGCCCCTCAGCAAGTGTGCCAGGGCTGGCTAATGTAGTTCAGAAGCTATGAATGCAGGGAAGGCAGGGAAGTAACCTCCCTAAAATTGTTCTCCTCAGGTAAAGAAATGCCATTTATATACAGTCAGTGAGAAATCATTAGTATCAAAGAGTGAAAAGAAATTAGTAGCTGAGTTTTTCAACACTTTGAGACAAACCACTTTCAAAAGATTGCATACCTTGAAGACACAGAGCTGCTAGTTCAACAGCAGTTTCATACGGGCATTTCAGTCTTAAAAAGAAAAAAAATAAGCAATAAAAATATGTCTTTTTTCTCAGTGAGTTCTTCTTGCAGTAAAGCTAAAAAGTAGTCTGATATATGAAATGGAAACATTAACTTCCACAAGATCCCTTAAACCACAAGTTATTAATGATACGAAACATCCACAATTAGTTTTTACTTGCATGTGATTATTTCCTAATTTGGTACATTTTTTAATTAGCACTAAACACATGACAGCTCCACCATAAAACAAGACTGAACTAATAAAGACAACATTAAATGGACTAAGAAATCATTTTTGCTCCAACACTATATTTTAGAACATGTGGGTTTGTGTGTTTTTCTTGGTTTCGTAATCAAAAAGAAAATAAAATAGAGCAGGTGTGAATTTATTGGCCAGGGTGAGACTATAAACACACAAAATATTTTTGCAGGGTTGACTGTGCAGAAAGTGTTGCACTTCGTCATTTTTTCCTCCTCTACCTACCATACTGAAAAATATGGTAAGCCCATGTTACATTTTCAAGTCATAAAAATCACAGGACAGTCTTTGCTCTCTTTATACATTTCCATCACCTGGTCAATCTATCAAAGGTCTTCACCCATTCCATTTGTCAATAATATAGTCATGATGCACGCAAAGCCACAGACCTCTGTATTCTAAAGGAAAAAACATGCATGTGGAACTGTAAAACATGTTTATAATCTGGGCACTAACACCATAAAGAATTAAAAAGATCACACAGATAAAGTAAAATTTTAAATCAGTAAGAGATTAACTATTATAAACACTTTAAACTACAGATGCAAGAGGAAAGAGTTACTTACTTCCCTGAAAGAATGTCTTGTCGGAGCTGTAATACAAACAGGTACCTGACGAATAAAAATTCAGAAAGTCAAAAGTATACATAATGTCATCTTTCCAGCCCCAATGGCTGGAAAAATATCCCACTTCATTGAGTAGTCACAACTTTTTCATCAACTTGCTCTTACAAAGAGCCTTTGGGATCACTCAGATACACCCTGGAAGCTTCAAAGTTCCCACAGCTTTCACTAAAATCCAAAAGAAGAGAGTATTTTTCACCTACTGGCTGCATTCAGGACATTGCCCAAAGCCTTGCTGTTTAGGGATTTGCTCTATCTGACCATACACCACAGCAACCTAAATGTTATTGACACTTCAGTGTTCTCCTGAACTGGGTCTTGCCCAAATCAAGCAAGAACTGAACTACAGGATCTAGAGACAAAACACAGATAAAGGCATGAGGACTTCAGGGCTACCTTTTCGAACAGAAATACAGAACATGGAACAAGTCCATACTGGGCAAAAGGAAAAGCTAAGTCTGAACTTCCACTTAAAATAGCAGAAAAGCTCTGAATAAAAGAAATCCGAATTCCATAGAGCCCACACATTTATTTAGGAGGCCATGCAGGCATTTACAGCTTTCAAACTGCAGTAGCATTTTAAGCTCTTGGTGACCTTCAGTTCTAGGCATGCTTCGTGTTTTACAGCCGCTCAGCGCTGGGGTCTGTGGCGTGCAGAGGTGCCCCAGGTCACGCAAGAGCTCTGCACAGGGCAGGATGGCTCAGAGAGGCTCTGCCCGGCTCCGGACACTGCGGGGGTAGGCTTGCAATGAGGAGTGACTCGGGAGGAGAGAGCTTGAAGCACTACTGAGAGCCAACCCAGCAAACGCGAACACAAACCCCTCCTATCTTTAAGAAGGATGCTAGAAGGACAAGGCGTTTTTCATCACAGAGGACACACTGTGAACGTGGTGGAGGATGAATAGTTGGAATCAGACAGGAGAACAGAAATGAAAAGGAAGATTAGAAAGACTTCTCATGACACACTAAAGCAGAATCAGACTTATCCACGTTAGCTCTGTGTCATACCTCTGATTCACGTGTTTGGCTAATACCTGACTTGCCAATCAAACCTGGTAATTTGTGTGCATAGATTAAGGGTAGACAAGTATATTTCCTCTTCTTGTTGTTTTCCCCTGATGATTCACAATCCCACGAATTCTTCTAAACTTGCAAGAAAAATCTGCGCAGTGCTTCTACGGGTGTTAGCGGGCCTGTGCAGCGCAGCAGCTCTGCTCTGGTCGGTACGGCTTACGCCTGCTCCTTTTCTGCACGCAGACCGACAAGCACCAGCACCTCTATTCTTGATATTCCAAGTCAGCAAAACACCTTAGAGAATTCTCCACAACACACACGTACAGACATATTCCTTTGTTGTTTTTCTAACTAAACTAATTGATCAGGTCCCATAAAAGTGACAGAAAATGTCTGCCAAAATGCACTGGATTTCAACTGTGGTTTTAAGTTGGAAAACAACAGAATAGGTGAAGAGTTTCAACACCTCTCCATTACTGTGCTAACTATGAGCTTCACTAGAAACTAGAGTCTACTAGCAAACAGCTCTCCACATGGAATTTCAAATACCCCCCCAACCAGGCCATTTCATGGTTAGTATTAATGACCATTTTTCTTTCTCCTCTTACTCCCATTCCATTTCCACTTGGAATAATTCTGAGTATATAGTTGTTAATCTTCACTTTTTACTCAATGAGCTACATGAAAAATACGATCCAGCCAGCAGAAAGATTTTTTTAAAAAAAGAAAACCAGCAACATTCAAAATTACTTTCCCCAACAACAACAAAAAAAAAAAAAACAAAAAAAGCTACTAATTGTTCACTACAAAATCAATTTCCAGTTTATTTTAATTTTCCTTCCACAGATTAACAGCACTCTCTTTTCAAGCTTACAATTCAAATAAAACTGTTCATAACACTGAAAATTTAGCTGACTAAAGTGTTTTTCTAATGAAAATGGTCTTCTGAAATGCCACCTTTCATTAATAATTAGATCACAAATCATCAGAGGTTAATACTTGCAAAGGAAATGTCTTACTCGATCACAGCAATGATCACACAGCTCAGAAATCCACACCTCAGAGTGACTAGAATCGTATGCTTCAGAGGATTAAGCAAGAAATCTTGTGGTAGACAGTAATGGAATAATTTGACCACAGGGGAAATGTAATACTTGTCAGACATGCACCCTGATGTATCAAGACTTACATCAATTTTCAGAAAACACATATAATCCCTACTAATTTAACCGCATTTTCTCATCAGAAATGCCCCCAAATCATCCAGGTTTTTGGATTTGCTAAGACAATTACGTAAGTGGCAGGAAGTTCTACAGGTTAATTACAGTTGCATTGGAATATGGCCTTTTATTGAGTCAACACTGCTGAACTAAATTGATAATGGATATTAAAACCTCCATGTCAGTCTCATAAGATCATGACAATTAGCTCTTTGACGTTGTCTCAGGCAGAAGAAAAAAAAAGCATGGTCAACACAGCAGATAGGAAAGGAGACAGTAAATGTATGCCTGCAGCAGTAAGTTTAATGTAAACATCACGTGCACATGAACTACAACAACCAACAATCTTTAAACACCTTCGGCTGACTGGGAGCACACCAATTCTGGCCAAGCAAACTAGAAGACAGAAAAAGTGCCCTACTGTGAGAAACAGAAACAAAACAAAAAGATAAAATAACATTAAGACAGATGATTATTATAGAAAGACAGAAAATTCGTGGACATGAAAGGTAAGTAAAAACTTTTCCTCCAGCTGCTCACTTCCCAGTTTTCAGAATGTCCTCTAGACCACACCAGGGTGCTACAAACTCCCCAAGGTATAGTCCTCCAGATTGAAACAAAAGACCTCCAGGTATTCTAAGATGACTTTATACAATGCAGTCTTTATATCTTTTGCACCACAGAGAACTTGTGGGGAAGCTGAAGACAATCAGTCATCAACCACAAACAACAAACAAACTGTTTATTGTTCCCGTAATTTTGTGGCTTTTGTACCATGATTAAATCATGCCCAAGTCCCAGAGCAAGGGCGACCAGGCAGAGCACTGCCTTTGCAGCAGGTCAGGATGGACAATCCCCTCAGAGGCAGGGCAAGTGTCGCTGGCGTAAAGAGCAGCTGTCTCCCAGCTGCAGCTCTCCCCACCCAACGCTGCCTTTCTCTGCTAACTTCAAAGCACCAGAACACATCTCCTACAGACTAGGACACTTGGAGAGGCCCGTGAATGTTTTTTAGCAGCAAACAAAAATATGATGTTTCTCTGGCAGTAGGAAAACAGCTAACAAGTCAGAAAAAAAATGACCATTTAGTAAGAAGCTTGAATCACCTGCTTACAGTACCCCCATGTACCTTAGATGCCCTCTGCCAGCCACTCAGTTAACCACGCATAGTTCCTACCTTGTAAACTCCTCATGAAGGTTGTTTGGTTCTGATGAATAGTACTTAATTCGAAAGTGCAACGTGTACGGAGGTCCAACTGTATATGCAGAGGGAAAAATAAGTTTTCACTAGTTGTGGATCTGCTAAGGCAAAACAACAGCCATCACCCCGCAACCCAAGAAACCCAAAATGAAGTATATTTTTCAAATTCTTCAAAGCAGCAAATGTTTCATGTTTATAAATTTAAAAATCCATGCTATAAAAAAAATTAAATTATTACCATACTTTATGATACTCTAATCATTATGTTAATGAAGCAACAGTCCATTTGGCAAACACGTTTTTGTTCAAAGAGGTGTGCCTTGCAGCACACTGTGAATGACAGGCAGTTCTAGGTACTGTTGCTGGGGTCAGGGAGAGATGGAAGGCAGAGAGTGATGCTTCTTGTTACCAGACTCAAACACAACTTCAGAATACCCCCACCCGATAGATGGGCTTTCGACTGATACACGTGCAAGAGAAAGGGTAAGATAAACAAGGTGAAAAGTGCTGGAAAGGGCTCTGGAAGGCACCAATGAGCACAGAAAGCAAACAAATTCCACGAAGTGGAGCTGCAAGAATTATTTTCTAATGCCAGCAGGTGAATGCTAGGGCCTGACTTCCTATGTAACACAGATAACAAAATGTTACCCAGCAACCCTGAGACTGTGACCAGTGCATCCTTACCTGCCTAAGCCTCATCATCCAGACCAACAGCCTGCTGGTGTATCAAGTGCTGGAAAAATGACTCTTTTTCACACCTTTCTAAGGTCTGTGGTAACACCACATCAACACAGCATATATGTGTCTACTAATGACCCATTCTACTAAATGCTGTGCAGCCAAAACTCTAGTAATTCGAGCTTCAACATTGTCTCCAATGACAGCTCCTAGAAGACAGGTTATAGGAGCCTAGGCTGACAGTTAGGCACCACCGGCAAGGTCTGCATCGGTTAGGTAATGACTCTTACCTGCCCACTGCTGGGAAAAAAAAAGAGCACTGAGCATCATCCGTGGTGAGAGAGGAACTCTTCTCAAAGCGCCTGCTGAATGCAAGGCAGAGAAAAGTGCCCTGTTGTGAGACAGATCTTTACAACGCTCATCAGATTGCTTCCCTCTTCAGCGTTCCTCAGGGCAGGGCTTGCCCAATTTGTTTTTAAAACAGGCCCTTCATGGATTAAACGCAGACAAAACAGTGCAACTAAACTGGCTGAAGGTGTTACAGAATTGTTGATTTTTCCACACTTTGAGACAGACCAAGAAAAGGACAAAGCCATCACAGAAAGCGCACCTGTAAATCACTTCATCACTTAAGGTAAAGCAGTCTGTGATGCAGTGAAAAGGTGAGAGAAAGCCAACCAGCAAAACCTTACCCACAGCAGCTATCTCTACCATCTATTCTAGCAGACTGACACCCACACACCGTGGGGTGGAAGCAAATTGTCCTAAAAGCCTTTGAAGAAGAACAACCCCACCATTTACAAAAATTGTCTAGATATTCGGATGCTTATCAGAAAGAAAGGCAAAGCACCACTGAAGCAATTGAGACCCATCTCTGTGAGGTCCTGCAAGGGAGACAACAATTTCCTTGCAAAACGCTATAGCTTAATCTCACAGAAATGATATTATCAGGTGGCCTATGCCCGTTGCCAACTACAGTGTATTAACAAAACACGTTAGTGTCAATGCCGTACTGTACCCAAGCCTGCAACCACATTATCAGAGATCAAGGAGCAACCTGCCTGCCTTAGTCAACTTCCACAAAAAACTCAGTGGCCAAACCCAGCCCCTCGACCCAAAACTCCTTTTGATGAAACAGCAGGTATTTCTGCTAGTTTTATTTATAATATATGAAAAAAAAGGATAACGTTTACACAATGAAATATTTTCCATTTACTCTTTGAAAAAAAAAGCAGGAAATCTGTTCTAGATCAGAGGCAGTGACAGAAACCGTTGTCTGTGTACAGGCAACCTGATTTCACAGATCAGACCAACATTACCTGGCAACCCGCTCTGCCTCAGACAAACAGCACATGTTTGATGAGGGCTGCTGAAGGCTGCTCTATTGCTTGTAAGTGCTCTTGCATTTAGACATGACACAGTCAGCCAAACAGCCATTAAATTAAATCTATTTCCTAACAAATATTTTTTTCCATTAAAGGTCATGTTTAAACATTCACAATCACATTCAAATACTCAAGGAAGTAACAAAATAAACAGGCAGAGACATGGTACTTACTTTTTATTTGCTTCTTAATGAATTTTGAATAGTCCAACCAGTGCTAAAAAAAGAAAACCCACGTTTAGAAGCAGTTGCATTTCAAGATTTTGTGGACACAACAAACTAATTACAGTAACATTTAACAGATAACAATACCTCAAAAGGAAATACTGCCATATTTATTTGCTAAACTTCTACATATTTGCGAAAGTGTTTATTTGCTCATTTACCAACTTACTTTCTTTCACAGGGGAAAGCTTGATTTACACATGCACCAATACGGCCAGGGAAGTGTCACACTTACAGAGAGGAAACCTCAAAATCCAAAGCCACAAAGCAGTGACGCGTAAGGAAAACACCCTTTCGCGGCCAGGTTCAACTCTTGCCCAAGTGCCCCTGAGCACAGCACGCCAAACCCCTGGGCTTCCTTCTCCTTTCAACTCCTCTATTTGATGGAGACTCTCCAGCTTCAGTACTGTCTTGCCTTCTGCTACTCCACAGCAAATTTTTTTCAAGATAAGGATGAAGATTTAACCCCCAGCTAAAGCATATGGGAAACATTGATGCATACCCCCTCCCCTTATAAACTAACGGCAAAAGATCTTGAACAGATGCAACTGTGATGACAAAAAAGTGTGCTTCCCAGCAAAGTTTATGCACTTTGTTGCCAGTGTAAGTTACACCTGCAGAAGAGTAGCAATAAACACTCCGGTGTAAATGTAGCTTCAATCTTTGACTGTCTCTGCGCGTTGTCCTACACAAGGCTGCAACCTGATTTGAAGCGACCCCATGTAAATGCTCCTGTCGCACAAGGTAATACAGCAGTATTTGGACCTCCTTGAAATAAATGTTTTTCTATCTTCATGTATATATTTATTTTAAAATAATAAACTAGGTACTAAGGAACAAAATCTTGGGAGAAAAAAAACCTCTTCATTCCTCCCTACTAAAGCACTCAGTTTCAGAAAAAGGAGAATCTCTGAAGGACTACTTATCACTCCACCAACACGGCGCTACAATAGCTAAATAAATGTGAAAAATTTTTTGCTGGACAGTAATTCTGGTATTTGTTTACCAAGTACGTCCTAAAACAACACAAAACATTATTTATCACAGGTATAGAAGGGTATAGATCCAAAGTCTGACAACTTGTGACGCTTGAGGTAAACAAATCTCACAAAAAAAAGAGAGAGAGAAAGAGAAATGGAACAATTATTCTGAAGGTGCTTTTACTTGCATGAGACTTGCTAGATTCCCTGAGGTGAGGCTGTAAAGGAATCCATCCTTACAATCTGAGAAATCTCTACCAGAGTGGAAATAAAACATTACAGCAGCTCATATAAATACATTCCTTAGAGCTGCAAATAATTTGTTCTGACTCTGCTTGCTTTCTTATGAAGCATTACACCAGAAACCACAGCAGTTCACAGAACCTGTGTGAAATTTCCAATTTTTGATAACGAAAAAACATCAACATCAAAACTTTGCTTTTTTTACTGAAATTATACAAGTCTGTTACTTTCACACCTCCAGGGCAGGTTAATTTTTCATGCTTCAAATACCTAGCTACAAAAACATCTTTCTCCTCAATATTTATTTTGAATAAACCACTCACAAAGACAAATATACTGATTCCATTAAAAGAAAAGTTTAGCTTCATGTTAAATAAAACCAAACATGAATAACATCTACAGGCAAAAATGCTCCAGTAACTTCTCAGCTGTGGTTCACGTTACCATGTACAGAAATAAGCACTGCACAACGTAAACTACAGTAATTCCCAATGAAATAACAGCTGATAGTCCCAATCTTGGAATGGCGTGTTCTAGATGTATTAAAACTCAAATAACAGCAGGTTTCAAACTGATTATTTGTAAGCGTAAATACTTCAAAGAAGGTTTAAAAATAACTACCAAGACTCTAGGAACTACTTGTGCAGACCATTACATGACATTGTAGCCTGGATGGGAAACCATTACCTGCTCTTCGTGTCCAAGCAGCCAGAGGCAGGCTGCTCCAGGAGATAAAACACAGCAACCATTACACTCTGCTCTCTTCGGAAGGAAGAATGAGCTGCCCTTTTACCCTTTTACCACCTGTACTGGGTTTGCGTGGCGAGGTTTTGGTAGCAGGAGACTACAGAGGCGGCTTCTGTGAGAAGCTGCTTGAAGCTTCCCCCATGTCTGATGCAGCCAGTGCAAGCTGGCTCCAAGACGGACCCACCGCTGGCCAAGGCCAAGCCCATCAGCAACGGTGGTAGCGGCTCTGGGATAACACAGTTAAGAAGGGGGAAATAAAGCCTGCTGCACAACAGCAGACAGAGAGAGGAGTGAGAATATGAGAGCGAAACAACTCTGCAGACACCAGTGAAGAAAGAGGTAGAGGAGGTACTCCAGGTGCCGGAGCAGAGATTCCCCGGCAGCCTGCGGAGAAGCACAACG
>Ga0181612_183061_pt1 | contig 14542 bp, 8 predicted proteins | sample HoacroProtozoa21_FD_119630 | JGI IMG/M metagenome (GOLD analysis project Ga0181612, IMG submission 119630) | Hoatzin crop microbial communities from Cojedes, Venezuel. Combined Assembly of Gp0051906, Gp0051904, Gp0051908 | reverse complement strand
TCCCCACCTCAGAACTGCCGTTAGCCCAACTCAGACCCACACGAAAATGCACACACCAAATCCTTTCTCTCCGAGAAGCTAATTCATTGTCTGTTTTTTTTTTTGCTGAAACTACAGAGGGATATAATAGAGTTCATCTTGAGTGAATTTTGCTTGTGAAATGACCTCTCTGGTCCTTTTTGTATTTTTTTGAATCATTCAGAAGACCACCTCAGCCAAAATCTGGACTCTGGCTCTACCAAAAAGCATGGACAAAGCACAGCAGTTCTTGTTTGTTTTCCTGTATCAGTGTCTGCAGAGATGCGAGACAGAAAGAGTCATGTGCTAAAAACAGGTCTTCTTGCCCCACGGTGTGCCTGACTTCATGATGAGCTTCCTCTGGGGACAAAACTTTAAACAACAAGGGAGTCATATGGTTTCACATAGCAGCACATTTCCCCAAAGTTCCAGGGTTAAAGGGTCAAAAATATTCCAGGAACCACGTTCCTTTCAAATACACCTGGACATCACCAAATACAGACCAGGAGAGTTTGGAAACCTGATGGATGGTGAGTTATTCCATTTATCGCCTGGCCAGATCCCTGAGGACATCAACAGTGACCTATGTGACACTGTTGTTAGATGTGGTATTCCACAAAATGCCTTAGAAACATGAAAATCCCAGGCTTGCCAGTGAGATGGGACAGTATCTGAATATGCGGTGTCCTACCATAGAGCAAGTCAACCCAAGTGCCTGCAGCTCCCTCCACAGTTGTTTGCATTCATACATCAGGAAATAATAAGACTTCTGTGGTTGACAGGGAACAGTGATTCTAGAGCTGAAAGCATCAGGATTTGTAAATGTGGAATTAAGATTTTATTGAATTTGTGATTATTTCTCAATAGCAAATTGGGTAGGGCTTTCATTTAATGTGCTGATTACAGGTGACTCACCTTTCTAGAGCAATCAGGATTTAATCAAAGAATAACAGCCTAAAGCAACATCATTGCTGAGCTGGAAACGTGGAAGAGACTAATGGGGACAAACCTAATACAGCATCTCCTGCAACACACAGCAGACTTTACAGTGACCTGCATCATCCACCCTTACAGGGTTACGGTCCAAAACCTGGATTAAATTAGAAATAAAATGGCAAGTGGATAAACTGAAGATCATGTTAATACCGCATCAAATGACTTTCTCAAAGCTTCTCTTGCACAAAGAACAAGTGGCCTTGATGGTATAAGTACATGCACTTACTGCATAACACAAACCACCATGATGAGCACTGACTTTTGTGGGCAGAGATATCCTGAGCATGGATAATTACATAAACTAACAAACCACAATGTGAATATAAATTAATTCTTGAACTGGATTGACATCTAAGCCTTCAAGCATACAGATATTTTTGTATAAGTACACTAATATTTCCATTTACTTCAGCGGGACAACTCGCAGGCTTTATATCAAGCCCACTCTGAAGCGTTCGCATGCGTTAGTCACACCAAGTATCATTTTACTGCTAAGACACCCTCGAGTGGCTCATGAATTCAGCAGCCCCTGGATTCCAGTGCTGCTATATCTATCACCAACCCTGCATGACATACAGTAATTATAGCTTGCTGTCAGACTAGAAACATCCTCAACAAGTAGAACTGAGCTCTTGAGCATCAGTGTGCCAACCAGCCAAACACGGAGCTCCTCTAAAAAAAGGGATTAAGTGAGAGAAAGCAGGCCAAATCCTGCTCTCATTTACCCCTCTTGGATGGGCTGCACGGATCTTGCTGCCAAGACAATTTGGCAAATTGCAGCCCTCCAGCAGCACGAACGCCTTAGCACGGCTCCTGTGAACAGAATGCAAAGGCACGAGCTGGGCTGGAGGGGCCGTGCCCGCCGGCTGCTGCACTGCTTGCTCTGCTGCTGGTGCAGCTCCGCAGGTGGTTTACACTGGATCCCAGTTTACAGGCGTTTCTAACTCAGATTTCCAGTTCTCGCTGGCTACAAATACTCATATAAAAAAAAAAAAAAAAAAATCTTTCTCCCACAAAGTCACACTGTACAGCTCAGGATGGTTATTTTTTTTCTCGGTAAAGAGAGGAAATATTTTTTCATCTTAAATAAAAAGAAAGAAAATGGACTTTCCTCAAAATCTTGAGTAGAGACTAAACTTGATAAAATTTGGTCTAGAAGTAAACTATCAGATAAAGTCTTAGAAACCAGTTCCCTGAAGACAAGGTAATGGGACTGTGTAATTCTCATTCAGAATGAAAGCGAATCAAAAACTGAAACAACATATTTCATTGAAAGTCTCGAACAGGAATGCAGCCAGGTTTCACCAATTGCTGTGCCAGTAAGTTCTCTGCTAGGGGACATTTGTTACTGAAGCTATTCATTTTTCCCTTTTCTTTTATCAACAGGGATTCCAAGATTTAGTGGGAAACTGCCCAGCTACTAAAATGTAGAATATGGAGATAACGGGTCTAATTTGCTCTGACAAAGGCAGCCCTAGTGATTTCAGGGTGGTCAGGTCCTGTATGATCCTACTGTCTACCTTTGCGACCATACCCTGTGAGGACAGAAGAGCTCGGCTTTGGAAGCTGAAACGAAAGGAAGAAAACTGTGGTGGAAACAACCTCAAGGGATTTTACTGCTCCACAAACAAGTTAGGAAGACATGCATCTCGCTCTCCATGTGAACCTGGGTCCAGCAAGATAAGGACAGATTTCTCCACCACAGGACTGACCCCGTTCAGCCCACCATAGCTGAAGCAGGAGCAGCCACGAGCTGGCAAAGGGTCGATGGAGAAACCTTTACCTGGCTAAGAGTAAGAAGGAGGAGAACAAGAGATGGTTTCTTTCCCAGGTAAAGACCAGCCTGAAGGTGCATGCGTAACTCAGCCAGAACACTTACTACAGTGACCCACCTCACCTCTAAGCCAGACTGCTCAGGCTGGGTGTAAGCATGGGCAGGGCTCCCAGGCTTGTCTCACAGAGCCAGAAAGTCCCCAGTGCGGGCTGGCTCCAGATTCCCAGCCAGTCCCTGATACTGGGAAAGGGAAGGTCTCCCTGCACCAACTGCACTGGTTGTTTACGAAAAAGCAAAACGGAAAGCAAAGCAACCCAGGAAACATCAGGTAACTTTTCAGAGACAATACAACAAAGCCGCTGAAGATAAGGAGAAACAAGAGGGTGTGTCCTTCCAGTTACCCTCGGGGCACTAGGAAAACATTGATGAATCACTAGAAGAGGTTGGAAACATACTTTCAGGGTCTCTCAAATCTATGGACTCCACAGGAGAGGGAAGGAGAGCTAGCAGGGGCTAACACAGGGGACTCACTCATCTCTGGTGCACTGCCAGGACTCCTCTCCACCACCGCTTGATCCTACACACTGCCGGAGGAACCCAAGACTACTACAGACCTCCTCCTTATCTTCTCCCATCAAGTGACTCACACAGGGGGTAGATCCTGTCACATGACCTGCAAGCCCAAATTAGGTAAAGCCTAATTACCCTGATGCAACTCAGGAGGGACAGCCCAGCCAGTCCTGGTGCAGGCAGAATAGCGTTGGGGACGGGAGGTTTTGCCTCAGAGGCTGCACTGTAGAGATTCTGGGGCACACAGATCTCACTACAAGCCAATTTAGCTACCAGGCACTTGAGTATTTAGCCCTTTTCTCAGGCAAACTTTACATCCTGAAGTCTTTGCCTACCCTTGTGAGCAGACAGGCAATGCCGGAGCTGCAGCAAGAGCATCCCTTGCCTACAGCCTGTGGGGAAGGACTTCGTCCCACCCCCAGAAAGGCCAGTTTGATCTCTCACAGCTGGGTGCTTGGACCCTCAGTCACATTTTAAGACACAAGCAGACCTCTGTGATTAGTTTGGGTGAGGTAGGCTTTTATATACAGCATCAGTTTGTGACCACACAACCAAAGAGTAGCTATGCTTCTATTTATACAATTATTTTATAGAAAGAGTGGTAACAAAAGGTGAAGTGATAAAAGTAAGCCTAAGGAGGATTTACACAACAAGACTTGGGGTTTATATGGAAGACAAGGCTGTGTAAAACTAAGAGTAACAGAGCTTCTAAGTTGTATTTCACATACATCAGCCAACAGATACCTCAAAGTGTAGCCTGAGCATTTATAAACTTAATCTTTTTTATTGAGTACTTATTAGTCAGATTTGTAAATCAGTGGTGTTATTTCTCAACTTACTTTATGATGTGTAAATCGATTTCTTGACTTTAAACAACAGTTGAATCCTTTTGTGTCTTACAACAATCTCTGAAGTTGTGGGGTTAGGGTTTCCTGGCTGTTTTATACATCTGTAGCAATATACAGTTTAAAGACAAAGCTGTAAAGAAATGCAGATGTAATAAAAATATCCTAGCATGTAAGGCAATGGGAAAGCAATGTTTTTCTCACCAGGAAATAATTTTACAAACGGAACCTATATTTCTGTAAATAAACATCTGCCTTCTCATTAGCTTCACATCAACCTATACTGAAATATACATCAGAGAAGTCTGTCAAAGCAGTCACAAAGGAAAAACAAGAGCAGAGTTTAAAAGCAAAGCCTTCAAAAATTGTTATGCTTTTCAAGTCTAAGCAGTAAATAGGACAGGAGAATGACAGGAGAGTTGGCAACAGCATCTCATGACAAAAAAAAAATTTCTTTTTTTTTCTTAAAACATAAAGCTTATTCTTGGTCAACAGTCCACAAGTGGTTTGCAGGGAAGGGAGACAGATGTAAGATCCTGACATACTGTAAAATCACAGCCCAAAGGATGCAATCAAGTCCCAAACGAACTGTCAGTCAGCAAACAAGCCCGGCAGACGTGGTTTGTGGACCGCAGAGCATCTCAGACTCCAAACATTTTCTTTTCTGCTTCTTGAGAAGCAAGGGATGCAACTAGCTTCTAAAAGAGCACAGGATTGATACCAAAGAAAATATAATTAGAAGATATTAAAAAAAAAAAAAAGAGTAATGTACTTAGAAATACAGAACATTCTGTCATTACTGAGCGAGCCTTGTGTTGCACTGCTGAGTCACCCACGGGTTTGCACGGCAGCAAGTGACATTTCTAAGGTCTGTGTCTTGCTTGATGGGGCTCTGTACAGCTAACACGGAGATCCCAAGGCACAGAGAGGGGCCTGTCCCTCGATCCATGCTGGAATTGAGGGAATCCTGTTTTCCTGCGGAGCCGATGCCCATGCCACGTAATGTCCACATCTCTCCCAGGCAACTCCCCTGTCTCTGTTGGAGTTACCTGCTACCAATATCCTAATTTTCCCCACCCCCAAGTACTGGATGTTGGCTTGGGATTTCTGAAGCAAGATTAGATACAGCACTGGATTTGCACTAGGGGGAACTACTCCCCCTTAAAAATCAAATGGGATGATACAGGGGATGCTCTGTTTTACTTTCCAGGAAAATAAAAGACATTTAGTGATCTGCTCCCACAGCACCCCAAGCATATTTCTCTCAGTGGAAAACTAGCTTGCCAGAATAAGCACAGTGTTCCACTCCAATCCAAAAAAGTGACTGAGCATGAAATCTGTAGGACTGATCTGATGCTCTGCGACACGTGGCTTTGCTGGGAGAGACCAGAGTTCTCAGCCTGCAGTGTCTAGCCTGGATAAAACACAAACAAACAAAAGCACTGCAGCTTCCCTTTTTAGTCCCAAATATTCAGAAATTGCATTACTTTAAAAATTCACTTCATGTGTCTCAAAAAAAATACGCTGTCATTTTGTTTAAAAGTTTTAGTTTACAGTGCACAAAGCAAAATTTCATATTCCATTTTGAAAAAGTGATATTTTGTATAACCTCTTCTCCTGGCTTCCAGTCTCAGAAGAAACTATAAGCAAGCAGCAAAACACTTTCAATAGTTTGAAGTGGCTGTCAGAGAAATCTTAGTGTCTCACAGCAAGAATAAGCAAACAGGGGTATCTCTCGCCAGTACAGCTGCTGCACTACCTGTGCTAAAGCCCAAGGGCATTTCATAGCCTAAGCAGCAACTCCAAATTGTTTCCTATTATTAAGAATAGCATTTTTAAAAGCACTTAGTACTGGTTTAAACCTCCGGCTGTTGAAGACAGCAGCAGAGTTGCCATCCGCTCTCGCAAGGAGAGCTAAGTAACGCCAGATGATGCTAACCTGGATGGCGCGGCACGTTTCATCTCCACGTGGCTGAAGGGAGAAGCAGGCAATGGACTCCACCCCCATAGCAACTGAGCACTGTATTTCAGAAATTTGAAGTTACTCTTTTCCTCTGAAACCTGGCAAACACCTGACCTAACATATCAGGGAGTTTTGAAATAATGAGGCAAATCAGAAAGTTGGAAGCTCCAGGCTTTGCACCTCAGAGCCAACCGTCAGTTCAGATACAGCTTTTCCCTATTATTTCAGGCGTGCTATGCTCCTTAAAATTAAGGTTTGATACTTGGCTGCAATTTTTATTCATTCTTGCCAATATTTCCCTCCTGCATTTTCCCTTTCATTTTTCTCTTGCCATTAAAATGCATAAATTTTCAGCACGTGATTGCATCTTCCATTAAAAGAAACATAACCAGAACAAACTGATCAGGTAGGTCTCAGTTTAAAACAATACGGATGTTGTTTTTCAGCCCAGTCCAACTCCCTGCATTGGGTCTCTCTCAGTAATTCCTAACCAGCTTTCCTCATGCAGTCCTACCCATTGTGCCAGATGTTTGGGAAGGAGAACCCAGGGCAGAAGGAGCTGCTCCAAGCTAAGGTGCAAGCCAGCAGATGAGAGCTCAGTCCAACCAGGTGTACACTCACTTCAAGGTAGCAAAAGACTTCAATCCACACCCACAGCGTAGCAGCTCACAGGCTTCTAGTTGTCCCCGTAGTGGCACCTTTGCTGGATCAGACCCAGAGTACTTGGCCCTTTGCAGTGTTGATTTTCCTTGCAATGGTGGAGACGTTGGACCTGCACCAAGGATGGCTGGCTGTGAGTTTACCAAAGTTATAAAACATTAATGTCTCATGAACCACCATAACACATTAGTCCCAGGACTGCCCTGAAGTTGGCAATGACCCAGCACTTGATATAAACTTGTTCTGGGATCACACTTACTTCTGAAGGCTGGTAACTTCAACATCTTTCACGCACTTTTGACAAATCAGTCTCTATTTCGCTGCCATAAGAAAGTAAAGGCATAGTTCTGTGATTTAGTCCGGAGAGGCGTTTGTTCATTGCCCTTATGTTGAGGCAGTGACCAAGTTCAGGTGTTTCACAGGAAGGGAGCAGCAACCTTGCAGAACAACGTGCCTCCACTAGGAACTTCGATTATGCCTGAAAGCCTTTCTTTCAATATATGCATACACTCCTCAGGAAAGAAGTTGTTTTTTTCCTTGCAGCTTGCTGAGTTTGGGGTTTTTGCCTTCCCTTGGCAGTAGTAAGGGGTTCCACAAGCAAAGCGCACACTGCGTGAAGAAGCATCTTCTGGAAAGCTGAATTTCAATTTCACCAAAATTCCCTCAAACCATGTATCTAGAAATCCCTGAATTCACTCTTTGTGAGCCAACAACCATTTTGATCACCTTAAACTGGTACCCATAAGGGAGAAAACCCAGACAAGATCACTTCAATGCAAAGTTAATTCCTGCTCAGGACCTGCTGCCAGATTTCCCAGTCAGCCTGAGGGAGCAGCACAGTGTAGAGTTCCAGTGCAAACATGACAAGACATTATGGGTTATCAGAAGTTACTTAGCAACTTCTGGCTGACCTGTTACCCACCATTGGCTACTATTGGGCTGTATTTTTGCACATATTTAGGATAAACATGTCAAAAAACATACCCAACAAGTACAGACACTGTGCTGCTTGTTGACACAGTTAATAAACAATGTGTTATGATTATTTGCAAAGAAAGAGAAGTCTCTGAACAGGTAGACACTGTCGCTAATCTGGGGCAGGACAGCTGTACAGCACGTTCCCTCTCATGGTGCTCATAAGAAAGCAGGGTAATAACTTCTACAAAGGTTAATACATCCCCATGCTGATGGAAAACTAGTTCCAGATAATGGTCTGAAGAAGTCCTGAGAACAGATGAATCATAATACAATGACTAACAAACGCATGTTAATATTGCCTTAATAAAACCAAAAGCCACTAGGTTATGAATGATCAAAAAGAACTGTAGAGATGGGAAACCTTGGGGAATCTCTGTGGCAGAATCCAGGGGAGAGAGATCTTGCAGGTTTGCAACCCACTCCTGCTCTGTCTCCTGTCTAGATCTTGAAAAGCAGCTCTGTCTTCAGCACAGCTGGGCAATGAATCCCAGGTGTCACCATCATATTTTTTTTTTCCCCTTACTTGGCAGAAGCAGAAAGGCTTTTGCCACAGAAAGAGTTCCTTTCCATTTTAGCAGCCAAAGTTTCTTTTTATGAGAGTATTTCATGCCTCTTTACTATAACCCCCTGGCAGCTACACCCTATCCGTCCCTCACTACACGCATATCCCTTTTCTAGTCCTTTTGTGAGTCCTGCTACATCATTTTTTGTGATCTGAAATAATCACACTGCATTTTAGCTGTATTTTAATACCATATTTACTTTGATTGCCACTGCTCATATTCTTTAAGTTATCACATGATGCATTCTACAAGCACTAAAATCACTTTGCAGTTTCAAAGGCAGAGAGACCACCAAGCTCTGCAGCTCCTGGCTTTGCGAGCAGGTGCCCAGCTGCGTGCCGGCTCCTTGCTCACCAAGGCTGAAACTCCACTTGGAGATGCACCATCTGAGAGGAAGAGCAAACTTCAACACCATGGATGGTCAGGAGTGGATGAATCATTGTGCATACCGAAAAACACAAACACAGCTCACACAGGACTCAACGGTTACGTATAAAAGATAGAGTTAAAATACAAATTGACCAAGTAATTTGTGTTGGTGCAGTGTAGCGGGACCAATCTGCTGCAGAGGGAAAGAGGACCAAAGCTTGCACAGTACCAGGGTGGTCTGACCCACGAGGGAAATGAACTGGCCACCCAAAAATAGTGACTAATGCCAATTTCCTAGACTACCACCAAGGGCTACATTTATTAGTGTCAGAAGAAGATAACATAGGAAATAACCAGCTGTTGGGAGCCACTCCATGTGCAGCGTGACCAATTACCACGGGAATCCAGCAAGACACAGAAGCAAGGCCAGCTGTGCTTCTTAATCCTCTCTGCTGAATATTTTAAAAATTTAAGCTGACTTGAGAGTAAGAGCAGAAACCAGCAAACCACTGAGCTTTCCTATCTTAGTCCTAAACAAGGAATGAACAATATTTTTATCTCGCTCAGCAAGTTGGGAGCAGGATGCTTGAGAGACCTGGTGGCAGCTGAAATTCTTGGAGTTGCATTAGGAAGGAGCTGGCCCTGGGGCTGGGCTTTGGCCGTCAGAGGATTGCACTGCAGATGAAGCCGATGATTCCCCACCAGATTGTTTTTTCAGTCCAGGCAGACTTAGGCACAGATTTACAGACCTACGACACCAGGAGGACTTGCAGCTTTTCTGTGATAAAACACCACAGCACACCTGGAAGCATCACTGTAGATGTACAACATGTTGGAAGTTATTCTTGGCAAGTAGGCGATTGCAAAAGTAAAAAGTAAAACATCTAATACCAGTCATGGTCACCAACACATTTTGATTTGGGCATTACGTGTCTGCCTTACATCGGCTGATTGCTTTATAGGTTCCGTGGCTAAGCTACTGACCTGAAGGGATATTGCAGTAGGGAACTGCAGCGAGGTCTGGGTCAAAAAGAGGGACGCTTTTATGTAAAAAGGTTCAAATGTGAGACTGGAGTTATGGAGGGGCCAAACCTCAACCACTTCCCAAAGAAAGACATGCCCTTCCTGTAAAATAATACTAGTCACAAAGAGGAAAAAAAAAAAGCCATAATTGGAAGAGCAATATAAAAATGCAGGAAATATTAGCAACCAGCTGCCTTGCAACCAGCATCACACACCCTTCCCAAGGGAAGAAAAGGAACTGAGCTGCAGATGCTACAGCCTTGGAGAGGGAAGGGAGGCAGAAAGGTAAATAACTACATTGTTGGGTGATCTACCCCCTTGCGAGCATGTCTGTTGCTTGAGGAAATTCTGTATTATGCACTGATTAGTTACAAGAGGATTTTGCTTGGAAGCAAAAGGCATGGAAGGATTTTCATCCATGGACACTGTAAAATATTAGTGTTATTTGTTGTCAGTTTAAAGTACACAGCTTCTTTACATAACTAAATAAATTACTCCATTATTCATATTTTTACAGCTAGATAAATATTTTAATCCCTGTTTACTGCCAGTAGCTTTAACTAACTGCTTCCTGTAATCCTTTTATAAATCTCACTTGTAACACATTATATCTGATATAAATTCTGAGCTTTCCTTTGGTACTTTCAGTAATTTAGATTCCAGCTGCCTGCCATGTTCTGCAGGCCAGATCAGTCCCATTGCTGATCTTTTGAAGCCCCCCTCCAGGTGACATTGTAGCCCAAGTCTGCAACAAAGATTTAAGGCAGAAATTTTGCCAGGAACAGGCAACAAGCAATCTTGCAGAGGCATCTCTGACCAGGCATTGACTGAACCCACACAGCTCTTGGAAAGGTGTTTTTGCCAACTGCAAGTGCATGGAAGAGGCCAAGATTTGGCAGATTCCTAAAGAACTTTCTATAGATTTTTTTTTTTTTCAGTGAAATTTGAATTACTTTAAAAGAAACAAATATGTATACATGTATTGTTTAAGCAAACATCTTCCTGTGTCTTTGAGCAGGTGTGCCTACATCCCTACGGCTAGGGATGACAGTAATAGATGACACCCAAGGTTACATTTACAGTTTCACAGCCCGGGACTGTAAGGACCAGCCTGTATCTCTAATCCATTGCAGCACAGGTAATTGAAGAGTTGCAGTGTTTTTCACAGCATGCTCAAATCATACTGAATAATGAAGAGCTGCAACTTTGTGCAAGGAAGTAAATGCTCCCAAATTGGTGTAATCTGTTCCCTTTGCCCCAGAACTGGTGTAATTGCTCTGTAGCCTGCAAGCTGGGACTCAAACAGCTGCTAAAATCAAGATGTTCTTCAACAAGCACAGAGCACTTGGAAAAGCGCTGCAACCACAGAGCTCCAAACAGCATCGTGTCCTCAACTCCAAAGACCATTGCTTTTGGGAGCACCAATTCTCCTTCAAAGCCTCCAGCAGACGCTCATTTGGGCTCCTGTATTTTCAGGGGACTGTTTGTGCATTTCCCACATAAGAGCAGAGCTTATCTCTTCTCAGAATATTATCCTCAGTTCTGACACCTTTTCTGCTTCCAAGCCCATGTTTCTGTAGGTATTCAAGACCATGAAGACCACAGGTGAAAATGGAAGCCCTTGGACTCTTCATAAGCTACCCAGAGCATCACAAACCACTCATACAAGATGGTCAGCAGCTCCCTTAGTGTTTAATTTCATTGGCTTCAACACACCCTTCTGTGGCTGAAAAGGGTTGCAAACTCCTGGCGACATCTCATCTTGGTTGCAAAGCCACTCTATACTCAGGACAGCATTAGTCCCAGGACCAGACTTCTGTTCGTTTCAGCTGGGAAAAACAGTACTTGCAAGTCATTGATGTGGTAAATCCACTGCAGGCTCAGGTCAGAATTTCAGTGTCACAACTCTCCCGTGGACTGGCAGAGGATGTCACAAGTGTCTGCTGCTTTTACCTATATGATGAGAAAAAGCAAGAGAGCAGGAGCTTTTTTTGCAGGTTTTGAGACATTGTGAGATCTGGCTGTTGCTGTTACTGAATACAAAACTATTAAAGTCTTTTGAAGCAAACTGGCTGAGCATATGTAATATGTTGGTAATCTAATGAGTACGTTTAGACCTATACCTTTTAGATTGTTAAAGTAAGATGGATCCAACTCTGGAACTGGCTCTTTGGAGCCAGCAGAAATTTTCCTTCCAATGCCAGTAAGCACGTTTGCTCCCTAATGCTCCAGCCAGGTGGCTGAAAGTACACTGGTGCTACTGGAAGAGTCCCTCTGGCACAGATATCCAATGGATCTGAGGCCGAGTGAATGCAAAATGCCAAAAAACTGTAAAACTAACACAGAATTAACAAGCCATTGGCAATACCTGTCAAGAACAGAATATTAATCTTTAACATAACTGCCTCTAAAAATGAAATACTTCGGTTACACAAGAAACAAGAAAATATGAGCATTTTCTGTTACACTTGGATGCTTCACTTACCACAGCGATGAATCAAAATAATTGCCTGGTCCAGCATTTTGTACAACACTAAATACAGTGCTGGGTCTATTGATCCTTTACTTGAACAGCTCTTTGAATCTCAAGTGAGTGCCTTCTTGCATCTGCTTGCTTCTTGTATTTTAAAGAGATGGGGGGAAACATATTTGAATGTCATATTCTGCCAGGTGGGCTGCTTCTCTCTTTTTTGTTCATCTTTGTCATGACAAGCGTTAGTACTCAGGTTGGGTTTCTCTCATCATTTCAGTTACAGGTGGTAGCCTGGAGAACTTTTCAACACGTGGGAAAAATTTCCATGAGGTTGGATGGAAAGACTGCTAAATTATCTAATGTCCCCAGCTACAGAAAGCCTTGAGAAGGTTAGTAACTGGCTGCTGGCAACCCAGCACCGAATTCTCTCAGCTCAGGGCTTTTCCCGTAGAAAATGTGCTCCTATAGGACCTTTTCTGTCCAGCTTCAATCAAGCCCTGACATGCTTCTGCTCTGCTCAGTCCCAGCAGTGCTGCCCACAGACAGGTAACACTCCAGCCAAGCATCCCGAGTTTTGACATGATTTGGGTTCTCATCCCAAGCTCCAGCGAGCGCTGTGGTGTGATGCTCCTGGCTGTGCTCCTCCTGTACCATGAACATCTCCTGGTGTTTTAAATGTTTGAGTAGAGGGGGATGTTTCCGAGTGTGGATTTTTGATGTGTTGGGACCTCATCAAAAGGAAGAGATGAAAGTAAAATGACCTCTGAAAGCTGTGATTTTCCAGGTAAAATTTCCATAGCAATCACACAGGGGAGAAACTGCCATAACTGAAAATCTGATTTTGGGATAATTCAAAACATTGTCAAATAAACACAGTGAGAAGTACGCAAATTTATGCAAACAATATTTCAAAACTCACTGGCCAGAACCAGAGAAGAGTAACGTGCCTGTAACAACACTGCAAGAGAGGAGGGTATTGATTACATTAACAGAGAATGACATTGTGCAGCTAGCTGTACAGACTTCACTCTGAATATCTTATAAAGGACTTAAAATCCAGCCAGATAGTGTTCATGCTTTAATTTTTATCCAGCTCCAAATTTAAAATGTCTTTTTCTCAAAGAAAATTCAAGGATTTCAGACACACAGTTGGATTCACAGAATTAATGAGATAAAACTCCTGACTGGAGGTAAAAATAAAACAATGCATTAAATCAATGAGAAAGTTTCTTTTAAGGATTTGATATCAAATCAAGATTTGACCCTCCTGTGAACCTCATGGGTTGGAGACATCTCAACCAGAGATGCTGGATTCCTCTGAGAACCTGGGTCCAGCTGGGTCAGAAGGGAAGATCTGCAGATTACAGGGAAGGGAAGAGCCATCATCCAGACAAAGCAAGAGCACAGGACTTTCTCGGGAATCTCTTCAGGAGTCAAAGGGACATCTTGTCTCTGTGTTAGATGTTGGTTCTGACACTGGATCTTTCCCAAAAATCTCATTTTCCTCTTCTTACACATCCTCTGCTACCTCTGGTGCTGCCACTCCTGTTCATCCCCTACCTGCAAATACCGCTTTGCTCACCTTGAGTCAGCCACGTGCAGCAGCATCACAAGAGGTTCACAAATCATCTGCAGCTCCCAGTAATGCTCATGGTATCTGCATCCCCCCTGAGCCATCAACTGCAGACGGGATGAGTCACCCAGCCTCTGCCACCACAGCTGCTTCAGAACAACAGTGACGGAATTTAATGTCACAGACCAAAACTGAAAAAAAAACCCAACCTTGAGATGTTTGAAGCCCAGACACAAGAGAAGGTGGAAGATGATGATGCTGGAAAGAACATTAAGCAATATCTATTCTGCCCCTTGCAGCCCCCCACTCCTTTCCAATTAAAACAGCATAACATCAGTTTCTGGGCATTACTCCATGGGATGAGAAAGCTGTGAAAGACTTTGCATGATGCATGACAAATATGTGTTTTTTAACACAGTGTGCTAATCACATCCGTCCGCTGTACTCCCAGCTCTCCAGTGAGGTGGCAGAAGGGCTGGCAGATGCTTAGCTTGGGGGTCCTTTCTATACTCTCCAGTCCAGACTCCTCCTCAGCCCTTCAGGTGGTGGGAATCCATCCAGAAATCCCTCCAGCAGCAGTTCTCAATCATTTCAGCAAGCAGGTGACCCCAGCAGCCCTCTTGCATCAAGAGCTGGGAAGCCGCTGCCGACCCTTCCACGACACAGGTGGGTGTCCCAGGGGCTCTTATCCTTCTTGCACGGTGGCAGGCGTGTGGACGGTGTATCGCGGCGAGATA
>Ga0181612_155343_pt1 | contig 14542 bp, 4 predicted proteins | sample HoacroProtozoa21_FD_119630 | JGI IMG/M metagenome (GOLD analysis project Ga0181612, IMG submission 119630) | Hoatzin crop microbial communities from Cojedes, Venezuel. Combined Assembly of Gp0051906, Gp0051904, Gp0051908 | reverse complement strand
TCATGAACTAAATCTGTGACCCAAAGAAAAGTGCATTTTTCCATAACAAGACCAGAAGCATGGTCCAAGATTGAAAAAGGAGACAGACTAGGTGGAGAGTAACAGTATTACAGACTTAACCTGTTTATATACATATATATGCCTTTGCCACACGGATAACTGCTAAAATAAAAGGACAGACATAATTTCACACTTTCTTCAAATTACAAAGAAAACACCGTCTTGAAAAACAACGTGACATAAATGTGATAGAAGCAATCACCACTACAGGCTTGGGGGATTTAAAGAGGTTTAGGTGTTAACACTTGTGGGGTTTGTTTTGTTCTTTAATGAAACTGACATCTTGTAACTTCAAAATTATCTAGTTTGAAGATACTGTTTCATAAATGTATTAAAGAATCATAAATTGTATCTTCTAAACAGTACATCGCTTCATATAAGCGACTGTCTAAAAACAGACCTACCTACAGCATTTAACAACACAGTGGGAGTTTTTATGCAACTTAATTGTTTTTCAAACCACTAGTTCTATAATGCAAAATAATTTATTGAAAATTAAAATGTAACTTAGTATGCAGCAATTTTACTTGACTTCAGCCATGGAAGAGAATTTTTAAGTGAAGCTGCATTAATTCCTAAACATAGAAAATGAACTGCATGTGAATAATTTATTGACGGCTTTTGCTTCATGTCAGCAGCTTTGCTGAAGGAAGTGATATTTATGAAGTCCCCCAGGACACCAAGAAGCTAAAGATGGGCAAAGAAACTGTAGGATAATATTATTACCTCTGTAGAATGATACCTCAGGTATGTAGGCGTCACAGGCAGTTGGTTTCCTGCCATGAAGGAGTTACACAACGCCAAAATTCACAGGGCTGGGAGATTAGCGTATCCCAAGAAAGCTGGTACCTTTCAAATCATTGATAAGTAGAAACAGTATCTTTTATGCATAACAGGTATTACAGGAAGGTATTATAATTTTGAGTAGCTTTCAAGGTCTGCTTCAAGCATGATCCTACAAGATATACCTCATAACCCAGATTCGGGAGCTTCCAGAGAACAGGTGGGACATGCTGCTCTGGAATGGATCTTGGGGTTTGGAACTCCAGAAAAGTGCTAGGTGAAGAGGAGGAAATGTGGTCAGAGAAAAATGGCTAGGACAGAGCTAGGAAACAGGATGCAACAAGGGGAAAAAAATGAAACCACAGAGAAAGACTGACTATAGAGAGCTCAAAGTCAAGAAATGCACCACCAGTTCTTAAGCAGGATCGTGGAACAGCACACTCACGATGAAGAAGAGAGGCAGCAGCAGTTCCCAGTACCCATTCATCTCCTCTTTACACTTCCTGGCAGAAGCTTATCATTATTATCGCATCACATCTTCATCCCTAACCAATTTCCCCCTGTCCTATTCCTTGTGCAACCAGCACAAGCTTTAGGCATCTCCTAAACACCGTACCTCCCTACTGGGTAAAGTCTTTGCCCTTTGAGGTATCCAAGAGTCTGTTTGGGCATCTGCAGACAACCCACAGCTCTCTTCCCTAAAGCACCTACCAGTTCCACATTACCACCATTTCCAGAATAAGAGTTTTCATTCAAAAGAAAACCTACATTTGTAGCTGAACTTTGGTACGAATGCAAGACTCAATCATATGCTCAGCCTACCACCCTGATCTATTTTATATATAACACTATATGAAGCAATGTTTCCGGTTTCAAAAATATGATTCACATACATAGAAAGAATTCATTTTTTTTTTCCTCCGCACACCAGGCTATAGGGTAAATTAATGCCTCAGACTGCAGTGACTTCAAATTAGGCTAGTCTTGTCAATAATTAATACAGCTCTATATTGCAAAAGCACAGCAACAAGCTAGATCAACCAAAATCCCTTCCGCTATGACAGAGGCTTTTTTTCCCCTCCCTTTGAATGTGCATACACAAGACTGGTAAAAAAGGTCAGGATTCTTGACGACCTTGACGTAAGAGTTCTGAACATTCAGGCAGCAGTGGGAGGGGGGGTGTCCCTCCTTTCTTTAAAAGAAAGGCTTTATAAAATAAACATTTTTATTTTAGCAATTCAATAAATTGAAATTGTAGCAAATATTATCATCTTTAAGCTGGCCTCAAACTTACCCAAAATCTTTATTACCAAGTTCTTTTCAAGTCTTAGAGATTTCAGGATCCTAACATAACAAATAAAAAGCAACAAACAAAGACAGCAACAATGCTATTCCATCGGCTTGGGCGTTGATCCATCATCCTTGAAAACAACAGACGAAGGAGTAACAGACCCTCCGTCTATAAGCTTCAGCAGTCATCCTCCGTGGATAGATTATCCGTTACATTAAATCAGTTATGAATTACAAAACTTGCATTGAAGTTTGAATTGTGACTCAGCAGAGATAGATACAGCAAGCCACAGACACCATTTTTATACTGACGCTGTCCTCACCCTGTATTTTTATATTGTTATAACTGCAAAATAATTACTGAAGTTATTAAATCTGCAGGTGGCTTGAAAGTGAAGAAATCAGTTCACAAATTAGCAGATCACTAAAAATATTGTTATAATAATTCTAAACACCATTTAATAAAGTAAAATAGTTTATAAATATGTAAAGAAATAAATAAAATAAATCTAATCACAGTTGTAGGATACATTCATTTCTATTTAAGAAAAATGTTCTTACAAAAAGAACCTCTCCTAAATAATCCTGGATTTCAGCTGTTTTGTTCATTATGCAGTCTTAACGAGGCCACCGTTACTGAGGGACATGACCTGATTTCTTCTGAGGTCAATGATTATCAGCAGAATTTGAACACTACAAATTTCTATCCTGAAGCTCGAGAAAAGCACTGCATCTGCATACTTTTCCTGAATTTTCAAATGTGACACTTCATTTTCCCAAGAAGTTCTTCAATTGACACAGCCCCCAATTTTTGCGTTAATAGCAAGCAGTTGCATTTGATCAATGTCCACATCGATTCTGGAAAAGATGCTCGCAGCTTCAAGGAATATAAGAGATGCTGCACGTTAGTCATGAACCACGTGACTGGTAAAGCGGTACACAGAAGTCCATTCTTTGTCTTCTTCAAAAACAAGTGTTCAGACTGTTTGGTTTTATTTTCCTCGACAAGGCAGCCTTTCAGTGAAGACTCAAAACAAATTTAGATAATGATAGAGTTCTGGTACTTGTGGCTGGACAACAAAGGTATTACCTTTATTACTCAACTCTCATGTTTAAATAAATACCAGGTCAAAACACATTTACGTTTTAATCCCTAAATCTGTGAAGTGACAGATTACTTAACTCTAGCTGTGCTTCTAGATATGTTATTCATTCCTTCACTCAGCAACTACTCCATCACCACTCTAAGCTAAGGTTTTGTTCCCATTAGCAGCACCTACAAGAGCAAGGTGCAAGCTTGAAACTCTTTGTACATTTGCACCCGGCAATTATAAAGGGTGAACCAATTCTTCTCAATTAGTCTCAGGTGACCTGAACTCAAACAGCAAGAAGGTGGTGAATTGCTCAAGATGGTTAAAGGCAAATAATTCATGTTCTTCATCCAAGCAATTGTCTACACTTCCATATAAAACAAGGGTGATTAGAAATAGTATTTATTGATAACTACTATTTGCGTATGATCTGAAGGAAAGCCATTAATTCAAGGAGAATCACAGGACAGATTCCTTTAAAAAGTACCATCACTTCTGGATGTTTTAGTCAGTGAATTATTCCATAAACAGTTTAAAGTCACTGAATACATCTGCCTTTGGTACAGCTGAGAGGAAGCTACCACTGTTGCTGGAGTTTTTAAAAAACACACCTTAAAAGGGGAAAGGGTTCCCTGCCGCCCTCGACACAGACATTCCATGAAATACTACTGTTGGAGGAGGCACTCTCTCAGACCTTTCTGACATGGAGATAAAAAAGCATGAGGTCCTAATGAGAACCCTAAGTACTTTCAAACACAAACTACAACAAACATTATGAGGGGCTTCCAGAGAAACAGCATAAAGTTTGCAGAGAAAGAGCAGGTTAAACTCTTATACTGAAACAGGTAGAAATTAGAAGTTAGGTAAAAATTCTGGAAACCCACTAAAGGTTACCTCATCCTCACGGAAAGCCTCCCACAAAAATCACTGATGCTAGCACTGTTGGGAACTCAATGCATGGCAGACCTTAAGCACAATCGTAATTTACAATAAATCCTGCATAGCAGGTAGTCCTACCCGTATACCATCGGAGACTTTGTTCAAACACAGCTAGATTCTACATTTAAAATTTCTCTTTAGGCTGAAATTTGTCTTTTCATTCAAAAGCCTTACCCCTGCCCCAGACTACATTTAGTCAATATTTACAAAACTAACATACAGCTTAATAAATCAAATTCTTTTTTCTTGTTTATTTACTTACACATACAGAGGCTTTACCAACAAAATCTGCTACAACATTGGTCCATGCGGGCTTTAAACTGGAGAAGCCAGTATGCTGCAGAAAAATTCAATACATAACCACAAGGGCCACATCAAAGTAATTTAGCATAACCAGAAAGAACGCCAAGTCAAATTAAATCCCAGTCCTTTCATTAGTGGATGGGGGAGTCTGTTTATGTTCAGGCATTCTCTACTTAAAAATTACCAAAAATAGTCCTTAAAAAATTTGTTGCCCATTTCGTTAGAGCTTGACTAGCATTAGCTATGTTGTTACAGTACCCAACACATCTTGTGTCTATAATACAGCCAAGATGTAAGTCACATAAGGACACCACAAACAGCATGGACCAACAGTTTGCACTACCAGGGTCAAGAGAAAAAAAAAGCGTTTTCATGAAGCACCGCTGACATCAACATCAGCATGTCCTAGGGAGTCTTCATTGTGATTCCAGTATTTCTCAAGTTCTTCAGTGATCATCTTCGTTAGCACAAGCTAGCCCCTCTCAACGTCACTTAGTAAACTGACAAGTTCTTCTGGAGATGGGATTTTCTTTTCCTTTCCTAATCTGTAGATACAGGCATCAGTTTCCGAATTCTACAACCCCAGGCTCAACAAACTGCAAGTTCAATTCAGACAAACAGCAACTCCCCAGATACTGCGTAATCCAGAAACCATGGACTAAAGCATGGTAAGAACGCTCTCTCATGTCTCCCCGCCTGCTTATGGCTCTCTGGTGAGTTTAGGAGATCTGAAGTCCCAACAGCAGACCCTCTACCATCTTCTGCCCCAGCACCCCTCCTCTCTGAGCAGGCTTCACAGACCTAAGTTCACTAACACAACAAATTTCAATCCTGCACAGAATGTAGGTGGACTATACTTCATAATAATTTTATGAGCAAACATACAGTTTCTTTCACTAAAATGCAGTGTATCAAAGAGCTGAGTGGAAAATGCTTTGCATATTACAATTGTGAGAACATCACTATCTCCCAAGCACCGCTCTGGGGACTGGGTGAGGATTCTCAAAGCAGCCAACCCTTGACTGAAAAACAGATCCATGCAAAGATGAATCCATACTTCAACTAAAAACAGACTGATCGTTACATCTGCAGGCTTTCTATGCAAGTTCTCCTCCAGACAGTTAACAAGTATGTACCAGCTCCTATACAAAAAACCCACACCTAAAATATTTCAAGAAAGCATTATAGTTAAGATACATGAAAACTTTCACATTTTTAGACCACAGTGGTATCAACACATCAGCAATATGACAGAAGTGCCCAGCATTTGTTATCAATGAAATTAACACAACAGCTGGATAACTGCCACAAGGAGGAAAGCAAGAGAGATCAATGCATGATATGGATTAAAACAAAGGGCAGATGGGTTTTGATAACTACAGGATTTATCTAGCTAAAAGTCTCACGTGTTCTGTAACACCACAGTTACCTTATCTGAGGAATATATTGCAGGAATAAATAGTAAAATTCTGAAGAAGTGGAAGACAAGCATTTCCAGTGACAACAGAAGGTAGCAGCACTGGACAGTATCGGAACACGCACAACTCTTCCTAACCAAATTCTTTTTAAAACTCTTCTTGAGGACTCCACAATTCTTTCAGCTTTAAGATTATTAAAAATGTGAATTTTAAACTGTCCTCATGAGGCCATTCTAACTCTTGTGCAGCAAAAATCTATAAATATTGAATCAAATTCTAGAACCACTTCTTACATTATTAATTCTAGAGTAAAATAGCTTTCAAAGTTCTTTTCCTCTATCAAATGACTTCCTAAAGCCAGGAGAGGGGCAGGGAGGGACAAGATGAACCCTGCACATTCATGCTTAAATACTACTTACATCGAACTTGCTTGAAGGTCTCAAAAGTTTGGGTATCACGGAATACGGTGCTGCCCAAACATACTTTACTGCCAGCCCTGCAAAGTTTCCACTTTAAGCAGGAAGATGTGCAGAAGGAAGGAAAGGAACCAAGCTAAATGACCTTCTAGAGTTCATTAACGATGTACTTAGATTTCTATTCTCTTCAGAAGCAAAGCAGTTTAATCACACTGCAATTAGTTCAGTTCAAGCAAATATGGCCAGCTACCATGAAACTGCCAAAAAAAACAGACTGAGTTTTGCTATCTCATTCTACAAGCTGCTAAAACGTCTAAACCCACTGAGAGGCCAAAGCTAAAAAAGAACCCCAAAACTATGCTCAAACTATGATTCACCTGCGCAGTGAAAACTACTTGCAGGTCAGAGATGGAAATAAAGAGCAAGTCCAAAATTGTTCTGTCCACCAAACATCAGCCATACTCATATCATTATTTCTAGCTGATTTAAGTAAACAAGGCTAATTTTGCATGTGTGCATAAATACGTACCTATGGGCACACACAGTGCCTACTTGCAGAAACTCCCAAGTCTATATTTGCAAATTTTCAAAGAGGTCCCACAAAATTAATAACAGCCCAATCAAATCAAGGAGGAATATTTACTCTGAGGAAAAAGGCTGCATCCAATTCAAACTTTTTAGACCATCAAAAAATCGGCACAATACTTCAATGCTAATTAATATATATTGAAAGAATTATTCATTGCATTGTTTGCAGAATTACTAATTACTTCCCTCCTTACTCCCATATTTCTGTTATAGAAACAAAAAAGCAACAGAAACACCAAATACTACTCTTTGAAGGCGTGAAAACGCACTCGTCATTGCATGGCCACGCTGCTTCTTCCGGCAGCAGTGCCGATTACATGCATGCGGTACCCGGGCATACAGTGCTGATGTGAAGTGCGTCATCCAGTTTCCTGATGAGTTGGACAGCAAGTCTGCAGGCTGCACCTAGCTAGGACAGCTTCTTTCCTTTCCTTCAGGCAAGGACTTAACCGCAGCACCCTCCGACATTCCTGTTTAACGCGTCACCTACAGCCCACTGCATTTACAACTGAACTTGACAAAAATCTTTAATAAACACCAAACACAGGCCTCCTCTCCCTCCCAAGGCAGAAGGTGACACAGGAACAGCAATCGCATGCAACTTCTTGCACCAGCTTGGCCAGCTTCCAGCATCAGTCTATGAACTGGTTCTGATTTTCAAACCAATGACTTGATAAACCCCTTGCTACAAAGGCAGAATATCAATTTGTGAAGCACCATTACAGTGACATTCCTCCGGGATAACGCCGGTCTTGCAGCACAAGTGCACCGGAGACAGCATCCTCTCTCAGAGAGTAGTTACAGAATTACTTCCCAGAGGAGAATCCGCAAGCTAACTCTGACCACATTTAAAGACAGTCAGCCTGTCTTCACGTGGCCCACCACAGATCTCGCTCTTTCTGTATACTGGTGTCTCATGCAGTCAGGCTACGCTTTAGGGAGAGGAAAGAGAAGATGAAGCAGCTGCACAGGGTTCTTAGCAGCATGGTCTGTGCAGCAGCAATGGGCAGCAAATAACCCTACTACAAAATTAACATGACAAATATGGCCCTTCACAGCTTCAAAAATGTTTCAGCTCCCTCAATAACTGCCTGCTGGAACCTCTTAGTAAAACAAGTTAACAGCATCTGTGCGAAATGATAAAAGTACTGCCACAAAATGTACATTACACTACATGTTAACATTTTTCTTTAGCACCCTGCAAACTAGTGAAGTTTCTCAAATCTTTCAGTTCTGCTCAAGAAGATTGTCAAAATTCAAGAGACACTTTTATATGTTATCTGATTGAGGAAAAATCCAAACTCAAACTTCCTCAAGTTTCAAAATGGTCATGTAGAAATACAAAAAAAGCTATTCTTCATCTACATCACCACAGATTGATTTTTATATTTTTGTAACACTTGCAGTTATCTAACCATTCATTATTCCACCTGAGACTATGCACTTACATGCTAACAGTTCTGATTTACATTAATAAGACAAAAAAAAAAATCATGCCTATTACAGCAGCCAACAAACACATTTAATCACCTAAAAACTTCTTCATCGTCATAGACTACAGTTCTCCACAAAAAATAACACAAAGGACGTTTAATCACATGAAAAAGATACTCCTTCCTTTTAAAAACCAGTCTAATCTAGGGAGGATAAAACACAGCAGAATGGCAGTGCAGCAGCCCAGCGACTCCCACCCTGCACCAGACCAATCAGGTCTGGCTGGCAGGTGAGAGCCAGGGCTGGGGCGGAAAAAGCAGACAAAAAACATTATGTCACTTCGCCACTAATAAAAAGTGGTACTAGAGAAAGCACAATACAGGCAGAAACTCTAAGGCTGTTTTCAGATGAGGTGAAGCTCAAATAAGGAAAACCAGGGGGGCCCTATCAACCTAAATGGTAACATACAGAAATTCATCTTTTTATGCCTCCCGTTTCAGGCCTGCCTCCCTTGTTACACTTTCCTTGTCTATTTTTTCTATTCTGCCTATTTGTCCCAGACAAAAGTACAGTGAAGTTGACAAGCTGATATTCAAAAAAAAATTGGATCAACATGAAAAATAATGAAAATTAGATCCATTTGTATCAGCAGTACCAGAGCACTGCGCATTGCAAAGAACTGCCATGAACCATTTTTCTCAGAAACCTTTTTAAAAGCCCGAGCTTTAACAGTACTTGATGTCACATTTCTCACACCTAGTCTATAAAAACTTTCCTATTACTGAAGAACCCAGTCCATTTTTTTCAAGCTGTACAGCGTGCAGGTTAGTGCTATTAAAAGGTCTGAGCCCTTCATACACCTAGCAGACAGGAGCAGAAGTTTGAATTTCCTAATAACTTCCTGGATATTTTACAATTGCTTCCTCTCAGGAAGTTTATTCAGTCTTTGCAGCTCCAACACCAACAATTCTTGTTGAGAGGTAAGGTGTCCAAGAATATTAAAAGCACATTCCTAAAATGCAGACACAGACCTGTTTCTGGCTCACTAACAATAGGTTTTTCTTCTGGCCAAATCTGTCACTATAAAGAAGGAGAGTAAGATCAGGGAATGCCCAATGCCTCGGGCTTTTTACAATTCATCGGTAAGCAGCATGGTCTCCAATCACAAATCGAAAAGCAAGTTGGGGGACAAGTCTGAAAGAAGAAAAGTAACATGTAGTAAATCACTACAAACATTGTGAGGAGAAGAAAAGAATTTCTTTCACAATACATTTAACATTACGCTTATTCATTTTCCAAACCCCTATTTTTCTCTCATCTTTAAGGTAACAAATAATTCCTCCCAAAACAGTAACGTGCCTGCACGTGCAACAGATCCTTTGTGTTCCACTTTGCATAAGAAAATTTTATCTGCAACTGATCTTAACATGCAATATACTGCTTACTTCCCAAAATTCCATCAGACTTATTTGCAGTAGAAGTGCTGTACTTGAAATTAAAAAAAAATAGGTCACCAGAACTTTTAAGTCAGGATTTTGTCAGATGGTCGCCTTTCAGTGCTTAGTCAGACCAAAAAAAAACCAACCCAAAAAACCCTCATAACCTATTAATCCTATTACTCTGAAGAACAACAAAACGAAGTTTTATTGTGTCATCTCATCCCGCACTTGTTCTAAAAAGAATGATTTTGTTCTTATAAACCCTCCCCCCCCCAAAGCCAGGTTGCTAAATTTCAAGATTATACCCTGTAATCATGACACCAAACCTTACTTTTCAGACTAAGAAAGATATCTTACGTATTATCATCAGGCGATCGACTGCTTAAAACCCATCTGCAATATTTTTCACATGTTACTACATTAGAAAGAAATATTTATTACATAAAATTATATCAGTGTCAAGCTGCTCTTCTAGAGAATTAACTTGAACTCTGTGAACACATGGAAAAGTTGTTTGGGTTTTTTTTTTAAACAACAGACATTAAATACTCTTGATTTACAAGTTCACTTACACATTTCTGCACATCTAAGATCCACCTGTTGAACAAACGTCTCTATAGCTGGTGAGCTGAACAGCTTTGTTCACACGGTCCTCTGCTTCTCACATGTACTTCTTAATTTACAGACTGGAGCAGAAGACACAGTTGCCCCAATTTTTCTGTTCCTTATTAATATTTTAAGGTTGCGTGAAGTATCTACTGAACTTTCACTGAAGTAACTGTTTCTTGCAAAAGCATAAAGTCTGACAGAATCCAGCTGATCACTTAAACTCTACTTCCAGTGCTTATCCACTGACTTCTCTATCCTACTCACATGGATTTCTTTTAAATGTCGAGCTTGTACTGCCAGAGTAGTTATGCATTAATATAAGTGTTGATTTTAAATTAAGCAAAACTTTTAATATTTAGCTTAAAAAGAAAGCTTTAAATGATACCCTGTCTTTAAACAATATTTTAAGCACCTTGCCAGAAAATATTCAGATAGGATTAAACAAAATGTACACGAGTCAGTGGGTCAGGAATTGCTTGAAAATGAGATCTTACATTTTGTAAAAAGGGAGAAGAGTGATAATTCCTAGTAATTTTTCACAAACTTATTAATAACCAAATCCACAAGGAAAAAACATCATAACTAGAATTAATTCAGAGAATAACTATACATCATTTTGCCACAGACGTTCCCCGTATCAGCCATCTCCTTTGTGCATTCATCAGCTGGATTAACACTGCCTCAGAGTGAAGATTGCTTCTCAACTTTTGCAGCACTTGACATCTTCAAAGCTCTTTAACAACCTTCATTAGTTAGCAGTAACAAGATTCTCCTCGAGTCCCAGGTCCGAGAACTACAAACTCGTAGTTTCACCATCAGCTTTTCACTAAAGGGAATTTGTTGTAAGGGTGGACCACAGAACAGAAAGACTCTGCTAAAACAGCACTAGGAAGGATAGATGTTATTACTACATCCTACTCGGAGTTATAAAACGGTAGAGATGCTAACTTACATCCCTGTTCTCCACTCAAAAAAATTCAGGAAGGACTCTTACTAAAGCCGGCACACAGAATTAAACACACCAAGCACACCTGAACAAGAAACTGGAGAAACCAAGAGAAAATGAAATTTTAAGAGAATGCACGTGGTAAAAGTTCTGTGCCCAGAGCTCTTAACAATAAATAGATTAACGGAAACTACCCAAGTTGCATTAGAAGCCTGAAAGTGGCTAAGTAGGGAGCAGAGGGAACATTAGTGCCAAGTTTCAGTAATTGATTGTGTATGCTTGCACGCTTTATCTTTCCCCTCAAACTACAATTTGCCTGCATATGATTTCTCTTTCTGCCACTTTTAAAGTGATTTATTCTCTTCAGAAGGGGAATAAGGTCTTATATTGATCAAATATTTAGGACCTTTCAGACATTAAGTGCCACAGATTACAAAGAAAAAAGGTCCAAACCAGTAAAGTACGATTAAAATTGAAAATTAGCCACAAATATTGAAGGAAGGAATGAACAAACAACTAGCAAAACAAGATTCAAAGAACTAAAAGGCTTATCCACCTTCCTTGCAAAGTCTGGCTCCTTACTGCTAAATAGCCACTACGAAGAGCTTTACACAGGAGCTGATGAAAGGGGTCTGAATATAGGTCAGCAAAAGGCTTTTGGATCCAGCTACAGCCACTAATTAGATCACTTTCAGTTATTAAAAAAAGAGAATAGGAAAAAACCTCAAAAACAAAGGGTTTATCCCTCAAAACACTTTGAATTTTTTTCTTTTCTCTAATTGTCAGTGGCCTTCGGTTTCAAAGCAGCTGATTTCTGCCCCAGATCTGAAATTGTCATCACAACAGGCAAAACATGTCAGCGATCATACTGAGCAAGAACCTCCAGCAAAAGTCAGACTGAACAACATTTGCAGCAGTGCACAAAGAACCGGGGACGGAGGGAACTTTAAGTATGTTTTCAAGATACAAAAGAATTCTTCAGTTTTTCTAGTAGAACATTGACTGTTTTGTCTGATGCTGCCAAAACCCACAAGGCAAAAAAAAAAAAAAAAAAAAAAATCTGACTTTTTTTTTCCCTGAAGTATACAGTTCATACACGGTTCCTTGTACCAGCTTGTTTATGCCTTCTTTTCTGTGAAACAAGCCTTTATGTCTCCATAGTGGAAAAACCCACTGGTTTATATCCTTTTTGAGATGCATGCAGCCAATTAAATTGTAAAGTAATACCTGTTTCAAAGTCTAACTCAAAGAAACGATACATTCCTAGACTGGGACCACAGCCAAAGAGGTCACCTTACACCCTGTGGTCACGTGAGAATATTCAGGTTTGGGAATCTGGTATTTTGATTTCCATATAAAGTAAAATTGGAGGTTGAACGGATGAAATCTTGTGTATTCTGTGTACACAAATTGTGCTCGTTTCTCAAGTGATAAAGTTAATATTCCAAGGAACAAGAAAAGACAGTTCAAGAGTTCACAGTGATTCCAAGCCATTCGGAAAGACTCAGGAAAGTGACAACTGCTTGTAGCTCTACACTGCTCCAAAATAATTTTTAGTCATGAATAAACTATTATGTGACAAGACTATACGCATAAAAATAGGGTAATCTACGCAAAACAAAAGTGAAACAACACATTACAATAAAATCCACTTGTCAAAGTAACAAGCCAAGTAGATTTATTTCCATATGAAAACTTATGAAGACTGACGTTTTTTATATTAATTTCTAGTTTTCATCAAAATAAACAGCATGCATGCAAAGTGCTTAGTGCCACTAGAAGCAGCTACTGGAAATGAGGTGCACGCAGTGAAGTACAGAGCCCACCCGACTGCTAACGCAGTTTCACATCTACAGCATTCCTTCAAGTTCACACAGTATCCAAAATAGGCAAAGATCTAGAGGAAAAAATATACTATAAAAAGCAGAAAAAAAATGCTAAGTAAAACCAAAAGTGCCTACAAGTATAAATTGATAAAGATTTGCCAGCATGACAGAAAGTGCAGCCATCCGGTCCTGGTCGCTAATGGGGACCAGCTCCCTGAATAAAGCAGTGCTGCAGCCCCGATGGGCACCTACCGCTTCCATCACCTGTGTCAGACACCTGCAGACGCCTTTCCACAGCTACACCTTTACCCCGATTCAAAGAACCCAATAATCCCTGAAATAACTTCCGTATTTCGGAGGGCAAGCAAGCAGTACGCCACGAACAACGAAAGGCAGTTGCTATCACCAGCACACATCACTTCACATGGCTTACAAAATGACACAAGGAAGGTATCAGGTGAGCACCTTTGTACCCACCCCGCACCAGCTGCTTCAGTACAAGGACCACATTTTCAATTTAAGGTGGGCTGCACTGCTCTTTAAGCTCTGACCAACCTTTCGCACCCTGGGCCCAATACACATGCCCTTCCAGCACACCTTTATTTCACTTGGAGAACTGCCTTTGAGATTATGAGCGGTCTCGCTACCTGCCAAGTCCCACCAGGCAAACTTGTCTGTACTGCTCTACAGCAAGAGACAACTACACATTTTAAACTATTTTTAAGTAGGGCTTTGAGCTAAATATTATGCTTTCTGTCTAAATTTAGCAGCATAAATCTGTATGCATGGTACTCTCTGTCTCCAACTGATGCAAATCAAAAATACACCCTAAAGTTCTCATGTCATGGGGATTTTTGGATGGATACTAGAAGTCTAGTAAATTCACCAAAACAAGTACTTGTATGGTTTTTGTGACATCTGTGCCTGATAGAAGCTGTGGGGTCAAATTCACAGGTTGTATTCTTCTGAATTAGTGAAGTTAACGTAGTAACAGTGCTTTCTTTGGAGCTTTCAAGACACAAGGCAGCTAGTTGTGTTGTATTCTCACAAAGCTCTCTGTTTTAATACATTAAAAACTATACTGTTTAGTCCACATGAAAAGTCCTCGCAATGACTACACGCATTTAACTCCTTTGTCAGAGCCACACCACGCCACAAAACTGATATCCATGTATAAGACACTTCTCTACCTGTTTGTTAAACCAATGTCACAAGGACCCAGCAAAGCTAAAGACAGATTAAGGTGTCAAAATCAATTTTTGGCAGGAAAAAAATTCTGTATCTTCGTTAGCTACTGAGTTTTCAGAGGAAGAATTGACTTAATATTGGCATCATTAACATCTAACAGTGAGATTCACAACACTTTTCAAGCAAAGGATACATCAAACAGCTGCACCATT
>Ga0181612_114902_pt1 | contig 14542 bp, 8 predicted proteins | sample HoacroProtozoa21_FD_119630 | JGI IMG/M metagenome (GOLD analysis project Ga0181612, IMG submission 119630) | Hoatzin crop microbial communities from Cojedes, Venezuel. Combined Assembly of Gp0051906, Gp0051904, Gp0051908 | reverse complement strand
GGGAGGAGAATCAAACGGAAAAGGCAAAACTCCTTGCTTGTGACAAAACCAGTTTAACAGAACAGTAAAAGACAAAGAAAATAACAACAGTACCAATAAAAAGAATATACAGCATGTAATGTTCTCACCACCTGATGCTCACCTTTCTCCTGGGTAGCAAATGTCCTTCTTCCACCCAGCTCCCCACTTAAATACTGACCATGGCATCACATGGTGTAGAACAGCCCATTGGATTGGCTGGTGTGGGTCAGCCAACCAGCTTCTTGGGAGAGTTAACCCTGTCCCAGCTGAACCCAGGACAGGAGGGATGAGAACAAGCCCAGTATGGAGACAAACCTTTATGTTTTGTCCAAATTCATTGTCCCTTTTGGACTTTACCAAAGCCAAGCTTCTGGAAAGAGAAACTTGGGACCATTCATCTGCCAATATAGTGATATAATGAACTGCACCTCCACTAATTTCAGCAGAAGTCTTCTGTGCCTGAAGAGAGGCAAGAATCCCACACAAATCATACAGTTAAATTACTGTACTCACTGATGAATAACTAGTGCTAAAAAGCATTTGGTTCTGGAGTCTCACTTCTACCCTATATTTTTCAGATTCATGTTGTTATTGTACATGAAGTATGAATTCACAAAAACATTTTCAGAAACCCCACAAGGTACTTTCTTATTTACAGGAAAAGACTAAAAAATATTTGTATCATAACCATATGTCAAAGAGGGAAAAAAAACAACCCTCTAGAGTTATGCACCAAGCATGACACCAGAATTTCTTGATGTCAAACCAGTAAATATTGCCTATATTATTCCTTGAGAGAAAGTTTATTGTCCCAGGAGCCATTTCAGGTCTCACAGATGAAGGTTCTCACCAGCTATTTATCTTAATTGTACTGAATATACCATTCTGAAACAGATCTATAATCACCTAAGAAAGGCTGCTTCCTCAAAGCGAAGAGGCCATGCTCCAGTACCCGCATGATGCTGCTGCACTGCAAACCGGCACACGCTCGCTCAGAAGCACCTGTGGTTTTCTGGCCAAAGACACCAAGTCTGGAAGCAGGAGCCAGGAGTTCAGCTACCGTACAAGGGGGCTGCCCTACGGAGCTGGGTGGAACCAGGACGAGAAGTTTACATCTCGCTAACCAAGGTCAGCAGGCAGAGCAGATAGAGCCACAGGCAGAAGACACTTAATGGTCGTACCCAGTGCGCAGTGGGTTGCTCTTTAGCAGGCTGCTTTTATTGCCTGCTAGACCAGCCCCTCGACAGAGGGTACTCACTCTACAGGAGGTAGAAACCAAACTTTCTATGCTGGGTTAATTTAAAAAAAAAACAACCAAAAAAGACACTGTGAAGGGTTTCAAATTCAGCTGGACGACACAGCCAAAGCTTTCCATAAAGACATCAAAGAACTTCCCATCTCTTGCATTAGGATAGAAAACCAGAACAATGCAACTCTCAAAAGACAGAAAATGCAGAAGTAACAGGAGAAAACATTAAAGAAAGAATACCAAAATAAGCTTACCTTTTTCAGATCTTCCTTCCACTCTCATTTCCAGCTATTTCCAGCAGCCTTCAGAGTCCCAGAAAAGCCTCTTCTCGTGGCGTGGGGGTGTTGGCCAGAACCCTCCTTACTGCACAGAAGCCCAAGCTCCAGGCAAACATCCCAGGGCTGGCCCACACCCTCCTCCCAGGCCAGCAGACCCCACAACCCCACCTCTCCTGACCCACAACACTCTGATTTGCTACCCAAACAGACACAGCTGCGGGATAAATAGTGAGAGGGCAATAAAGCCAGGCAGCAATGTGTCACAGAGATGTACAGTCTGACAGGCCAAGGGCATGGCTCATAAAGGACAAAGAACTGGGGTCACGTTGGGTGGGTTGCATACACCCCTGGCGTTCAAAAATATATATGAAATGTTCAAAAATATACATCTGTGCAGAATAACTTCACAAAGAGAGCCATGCTGAAGCTTGCAGACTATAGATATGCAAATATGGCTGTGGGATGGAATATTGCTGGATCTTTCCAAGCCCTTAGCACAAGAAAGCCGGAGCAGTTTCCCTACTTCTTTAAGGCAAGCAGCTGTAATGACTGGTCTCAAGACTGTCTAGTTTCAGGCTAGATAAAGTAAACAGATGCAAACTAGAAATTCAAATTGAATCAAGCTGGGCATGAACTCAGTTTTCTTAACTGGACATGCAAGGAATAAACACGGAGTTTATCTGTCTGTGCTTCATATAACACTTTTTAACTGGCTTCTCCTCCTCTACTGCTTCAATGGCAGCATCCCACATTTTAATCACTGTTAAGATTCTAGTTTATTTCAACTTACTTTATCAAAGCCCACCAGCAAAAACCCTCCCTGCACAACATCAGAAAACTTCTTGGGTTCACTGGGTTATTTCTGCCTTACAGCGATGGATATGAAGAGTGTTTTAGGACTCTCCTGCAAATGCACTTTATAGCTGTGGTGGGTTTAACAGGAAACTTGGACAAGTCTTAGTTCCGAGTGCTCTGCAATGCTGTGATGGTAAATGAGACTGAACTCCCAGGTGGTCCCGGCTAATCTGCATCGCTCCCAGGGATCTCCTCAATTGACACCTTGATAAATGATGATGATCTGCTACAACCTCGCTTAATTAATTGAACTGTTCATCCTCTCTCCTCCCCCATATTAACACACCTGATGTGCAGAATCAGTAATCTGAATAATTACAGTACTGAAAGCAGGGACGCTGAGGGGTAATGTAGCAAAACGCAAGAGAACAATTTTTATTAAAAATAAATCTGTCACCCTTAGGTGAGACTAAGGATACAATTAACATGTAAAACCAATTTTTGTGGTTTCTAATAAACAAGCATATCAATACAAATTGTCTATAAAATAGAGCAGGTACATCTGCCATCTTTCTGAAGACATTCCCTCAACTCCTTGTCCAGGACTCAGACTTTGTTAGGGACGTGTTTATTTGTAAACAGGGACCTACTGTAACTTGTGCTGTCAAAAGCCTGGAGGCCAGAGGCTACGGCACGACCACAGGTCTCTTGGTGAGCGATGCCTGTGCTCCTTCGACAGAAAACACTTGTCAAGCAAGAGGAAAGATACATTTTTCAAAATAGTTTTTATAACTAGCAAGTGTAAATATTACTACAGAGATTAAGCTTTGAATCATTTCCTCTTTAATTTGATATAAATAAGAGTTATTTCAAAGGAAATTAGAAGACATAATGGCATTAGCTCCAGGACTTCTCCTCTTACATTCTCACAGACAAATTCATAGATAGCTTTGTATTTTAAATAGCCTAATAGTTTAGATACTATGTCTCCTAGAGAGCTTATTGCAGATGAATAAGCAAATAACGATAATAAACCTCGTATCATTTCCATTGTTACCAGTGCGGTGGGATGCGCAGAGCCCCGTCCTTCTCTGGAGGAGCCACGGCCGCTGGCACCAGCTGAGTCCCGCTGCGACGAGCTCTCCCCGGCCAGCACAGCCCGGGCGCTGTAAAGTCAATTTTTACCTTCTGCAAACCCTCAGCACGCGGCCAAAATCACTGAAACCCAGAGATTTCAACGCGTTTGAAGCGTATGGGGGACGCTTTCTTCGTGCCCATTTAATGTTTGTCGTGAGCCGGTTTGGGTTTTGAGGATTAAGAAATAAAGGGAGAGATTGTGCCTGCAACAGCTAATTCAGTCCCGTTCAGTGTAATTAAGAGCTGCTAGCTGTAAGAATCTGAACATGCACACGCTCTTCCCTGTGGCAGTAAACTTGCCTTAATCATCTGACCTAGGCCTGCCATCATCTGTAAGTCATTATTTCCTGCTTGCTAGTAATAACATTATTTGATTGGGCAAACAATACAGCTGACATTTTTAAATTAATATATTTCATAATATAGCATGTATATATATTTACATAGTGAAGTGAATGGAAAGATAACAATTTTATCCCAATAATATGCTTTATAATTTACAGTAGTAAAATCATCTCCGATGATGTTGGAGGAAAGTGGAATTTGATCTGGCATTTTGTATTTTACAGGGTTAATCTGTGTAAAATTAGGTACCTGAATGTGGTTTCAGGCATATATTGCAGTCATTTTTCTATGGATTCTGAAAAGACTGTCTGTCTCCCTGTCTTCAAGCGAAACCAGAGCACCACAAGAGCGGGAGCTCGAAGAGATGGCGGGATGCAGTGGGTTCACACCGATGAAACCCTTCTTTTGGCAGATTTCTAAGACAGGGAGACAGCGTCTTGCTTTCTTGTGTCTTGAAGGTTGCATTCCACCATCTACTACAAAGGCAGAACACGAGTATATTTTTCTTATTAACCTGAGCTTTCTGGATGCCTGGAATAAATTAGAAGTCTCTTTCAAGGAAATATCCTACATTTGGTAAATTAAAGCCAAGTAGCAGTCACAATTAGCATTTTAAATATTTATCTAGAAGTGTGAGAACTGCGGAGTGAAGACCGCCATTCCCTACGGTAACGAGCCGTTTGACTTGTCCTAATACAACCTTTTAATAACAAATAAAGCCAAACAAAACTTCTCCTTCCCATTTACTATTCAGACCCTTCAAAGGAATTGATTTTTCTAATTCAGTTTTCACTAAAAGGGTTAGGCTGCAACCCTTATTTGGGGCTGTTCTCACTAACAAGGAGCCAAGGCCTCGTCGGCAGTCGGAGCTGAGCAGCTCGGCTGGTGCCCGCTGCCTACCATGGCCATGGCAGCGCGGGCGTCCAGCTGCGTCGCTGGCTGAGGCCGATGTGCAAACCGCTCAGCGCTCTTTTCCCTGCTCAGATTTTAAATATTTTACACTGAAGCATTATAAATTAAAAAGAGACAGAAATTCACCCTGTGATGCTACTGCGAATCATTGACAGTTCTGCACTATTTAGCTATGGGAAAGGAAAAATAACTTTTAGTACTGAAAATATTTCAGGAATGAGCCCAGCTGGTGCACGCGGCAGCACACGGGAGGGTCGGACACCCCCAGCACCCCGGGGTCCTCAGGAATTTCCTGGGGGCTACACGGGGGGGCATTTCTGCAGCAAAGGAAGCAAACCTGCACACATTCCAGTAAGGCGTACGTGTATCTGTCCCTCTATATTAGGATCATAGAACTCATCGATCTTAAAAATGTATTTCTATTTATTTCCCCTTCTGTTACACCCGTGTACTGATGAGAATTTAGAAAAAAATCTAAATTAGGTTAAAAGCTGAAAAAAGCTGTGTTCCTCCCGGATGAGCTGAGGTAGCCGAACACGTGCACGTTCCCAGCGCACTGCAGTACAGCACAGAGCGCTGCTCCAGAGGGAGCACAGAAAAGCTTCAAAGGCAGCTTTACTTGGCCCGTGTGATCCTGCGCGCACTCTGCGTCGCACCAGGAGGAGCAAAGGCTCAAGTCCTTGAAAGCTTCTTGGGTACTTATTTTTTAAATCTGCAATCAATAGCAATCAAAACACTCTCAAAGCTCAGGGTCCAGGTGACCCGCCAAGTTCAGCGCAGAGTGTATGTGAGAAAGATGACATCTCCGAAACGCAAAGCTCCTCAATCTGTTGCGCCTTGGTTTTCCCCATCATAAGTATAAACATAGATTTTCCATATGGGATTTGATGCAAGTGAAACGCAGTCATGGGAGCTAGCGCACAGACAGATTTCCTTTGCGTAGGCAAAGACTGACCTAAATGACAGCACGGCCTCAATACAGAGCTCCATCGGTATTTTTTGCAGAGGTGCTTTTCTCCCCAGCAAGGCTGAATCTGGATTTGGCGTTAAGCTGAGAAATGTAACATTCGGGAAAAGTTCAAGCAGAGATCTCATTACTGCCTGGGGATACAGGGCTTTGTGATCCTCATGACGGTTTTCAGCTTCTAAAGTCCAAATGAACATTCCAGTATGTCAAAGCTTGAAATTGTAACCTGAAAGAGTTTTCGAAATCATCCTGCTTCTAATGAAACACCTTTCTCTACAGCCAGGCACGCTGTAGTCACCGTTTAGCTTGTTAATTACGTTGTGTAAGGACCACGACGCTGTAGTCCTAGTGAATGATTTATGAACTCCAGCAATATAAAGCCTCCTCTCTAGTACTGGCACACCAAAAGCGAACGAGGTAATTACTGTGCCCAGAGCACTTTCACTTCATTGATACTCTGTACACTGTGAGCACCATCGCGGTGCCCTAAATCACAGCGTTGTTATTCAGTCCTCAGCAACCTTTCCATTGTGAGACGTCCAGCATCATCCTTCCCTGACAGCTACTCTGGGGCGAAATCCGACCTAACAGATGGTGTCTGCAAAGGGGCTGTGTGCTGACAAACGTGCTGCTACAGAAGAATTCATGGCCATTGCAGGCTCAGACCGTGGTTCTCAGGACTTTACGTTATCCTTCCCGTGATTGTAGGACATGAGTTACAGTATAAAATCTGCTAAGGAACTTTGTTCTATTCTATATATAATTAATTTAGCAATGCTCCTAACGTTTGTATCAATTTTTTTATTCTTTTCAGTTCTGGAACATGTTGATATGCCTGAAGTGAATATGAAATAATATCTTCCAGATAACCTGCATTTATTTAGATTTCTGTGACTCTCTTTCCCAAGATGTTTCATTTTACTGTCTGGCACCTTCCCCAAGAGAACAGAGAAGACATTAACATGCTGGGAAACAAAAGACCCAAAAGCAGAATCTATTAGGAAAAATACCTGACTTGTGACTGCCCATGAAAGTCACTCTTGTGTGTGCTGGGGTGTGTGTACCCCACTCGCTTGGAGTCTACATCTCTTCAAAACTGATATGAAAAGACACAAGTAAAAGACCTAAAAGGAAAAGGAAAGTTGCCATTTTAAGGTGAAGCATAAACATTGTCAAAAGCATCCGAGCTACTGCAGATTGGCTGCCCCTTTCCCGGGCTGCTGCTGTAGAAGAGGAAATCGCAGTGTGAGAGGCTTTGGCACGGCAAGGGGACTCTTTCCCAGCTTCAGGAGCTGAAAAACTGAGCCTGAAAGTCTCGCTTGAAGGAACATGATAGTTGGCGCAGCAACTTCCCTGGTTATTTATTATTTATATCACCTTACACAGGTTAACCCCTTTGTGTTAGGCATGTGCAGGTACAGAGCTGAAAAGACGGCCCCTGTGCTTACAGTTACATCACGCAAGGCAGCGGGAAATGACTGACAGCAGATTTCATCGCGGCCGACGAGGCTGAGCTCACCACAAACGGCCCCCTAGACTTCAGCCTGCAGGAGACAGAGAGCTTCTCAGACATAATTTCTCAGCGTCTTGGGGCTGTCCCCTAAAATTAAATATTGGTTCAATGTTATTTGGGTTTCTCAGGGGGAAAAAATGAATATGCATTTTGCTAAGCCTCTGTAGTTTTAAATACCAGGGTAATTTTAGCAATCTGCAGATAAGCTGAATAAACATTCGACAGCAAACACATTGTTTGTACAAGCAGTGCCTGCATTAAGATCTCCCGCTTACCATCACCCCGGCCGACCCTCTCTGTTTACTCGTCAATAGTGCTCATTTGGGACAGTTTCAGTCTGGCACAGCTCTGACCTGGACTCAGCAGGTAGCTTTCCCGTCATGTTGAGCACGCTATAGCGAAGTTAATTAGACATAAGTAGCTTTTTTTTTTCCCTAGAGAACACAATTTGTTGCTTGGCGAGCTGTGTACAGCATTCTAGATGTAATAAACATCCAGAGAGGGGTTGAAAACTGATAGAATGAAGGAATTAGGTGTAAAACAGAGGGAAAATCAGAGCAAGCTTTATGAGATTAAAAGATAGGCTGCTTCTAAGAAGATAGTGTACTTTTTTTTGCAAATGGGGCTATGTTAACACCTAAAGCAGAAGAGCACCGCAAGGTATATGTTTTATTCAGATTAACCAGAATAAAAAACTGTCCCATGTTTATCTATTAGATGCTGGAAATATATCAAAACACAGCATTAGCCTTCTGTTTTGTCTCCACCCTAAAGAATTAACAGAAAGATTTTAATTTTATATCTGATATCTGTAAGTATGTTTAGGTGACTCACCGGAGCTGACCACTGTGCAGTAGCTGACCAAAGGCAAACAGAACCAGAAATGCAGAAAACAGAAGTAAAAGAGCACTTTGGAACTCACTGAACTTTGGGGGGAGAAGTCTGACAGCTCTTTAAATGTTGTAGAACCACGTCACTTTGTATCAGCTGATAATCCAGTTCATACGCTTCGCATTAATAGAGGGCTTAATGGCTATACACTGCTTTGGGAATTCATAACAGCACTTCCCTGGTGCTTTACTGGCCATTAATTTATTTTCCAATGTGAACCCAGTCACATGAAGCTGTATTACAATGTTACTTGGGAGTAGCAAATTGGCTCTATTAATCTTATTTACTATAGCTATTTTGAATTTGGAATCGTAAGAACTGCGTTGTATTAGAATAGGTCACCTTGACCTAATCAATACTAATCAGCTACCAGGCTTTTTGAGAACAGTTTGGCTTTCTGTACTCTGACTAAATCCTTACTCCTTCCACTTGCCTATATCTTTGTTCTCCTTTGGTTTTCAATAGGATAAGAATCTGAAAAAACAGGTAATCTGCGCCTATATACGTATGTTAAATTCGAACACAACCAGTGAAAAACAAAAGAAAACAATGGGGTGCACTGGCAAAGGCAGCTCAGTCATTAGTTTGTAGCTTAACAGATGACATTAAAGTATTAATGAGAAGCAGAACTCTGCTACCTTGATGTTGCATTTATCAATCAAAGCTGTCCACATAATTACATTTTTCCTCCCCATCAAACTCCAATCTGTTTGTTTCACCTTGTATTATTTCTAGCTGGCATTAAATTGGCACTGAACGAAGCCTTAAGGTGATGGGTTACCAAGATTACTCAGTGCATGCCATAGAAAGCGAGAGTACTTAAGGAGTACGTCCTGTCCTGCGAGATCTTGTAGCCAGTATTTATTGTTCAAGGACTTTGTCCTTTTACCCACTCAGAAAATAAAATTGCCCAGTGCCCTTCCAAAATTTTGCTCTATAACATTCTTTCATTTAAGTAGTTTTAATGTCTGTACACCTCTGCAGATACTGCCCACTTAATGACACGGCATTTAGAATGACAGGTCCCTGGCATCCTGACGAAGGATTATTAATAATGCTCTCCAGGAAAGCAAGACCAATAGAAAATAATTAAAAACCAAAATATCTGGCAGATTCCCTGCCTCTCCTCTTCTCCTCTCCCCCAGCAAGAGAAGCAGTAACGCTTTTTTCCGAAGGGTGGTTGCGTGAGGATGCATTCAGGGGTGGAGGTCTCAGAGCAGGACTGGCTCAGCAGAGACGGCGCGCAGCCCTCCTCAGCACCTCCTCCGCGGCGGCACGGACACGTCCAGCGACTGCAGGGCGTGAAATCCAGGCAGGAGCCCGTCTCCAAGGGGCTCCCGGGCAATGAAAGCGCCAACCGTAGGGATCGCAGAGGCATCTGCAGAGCTTGATGTACCCTCCAACCCCGCAGCGCGTGTCACCAGCTGGTCGCTGTGCTGTGCCAAGGGTATCCTGAGAGTCCATGAATCCCACGCCATCCCGTGTAGATGTGCAGAGACCGGAATTCCCAGCCCTTCCCGAACAGCACCCCACCTCACAGCTAGTGCAGTGTGCAGTCTAGCCTATACAGCAGTAAGAAGACACCACTTTCTTTTGATTTTATTATTATTCTTGCTCGCATCAGCAAGAATTACATTTACTAACAGTACAAATCAAGGAACCAATGCAGGAAAATGTTCCCAACATGTTTCAGACCACCAAACCAGTTGCCACTCACCCAACAAACCCGCGTGGCAAGCTGGCAGTTTTCAGGCTGTAGGAGCTTCCTAACTATTTCAGGTTTGTAGGCAGGATAAAGTGATGTGAGGAATATTCATGGTGAAATCAGGGTCTATTTGTTTAAAGCTTGGGTGGTGTTTTTTAAAGGCCCACAAATTGCATAGGATTACCATAGGAGTAATTAATACAGCTTAGAATAGGGAAGGACTTTAAAATTAGTTTTAATTATCTGCAAATATAGAGCAAACTGCTTCTATGTTTCTTACGCACTGTAAAACATCCATCAAACCTTTGACCTCCACTAAGGCTATGAAAAATCACACAGGCTGGCCAAATGGCTGTACCCTGCCAGACTGTAATCACCCCCTTCTTCCAGCCACGGGAAGAGAGAAGCGGCCCCAGCACTGCGGGGACGGGGTACTTACTCCAGACTCACCACGTCGGGTTTGGCATCCCCAGACACAGGTATCCAGCCAGGTACCTCCAGTCGAGTCAGTGGAATTGCACACAGGCACGATGCAAGTAATGCAACTGCCTTTGATACGTCTACTGTCACTGAAGATATATTGCTTGAGTTAGTGATTCTAACTTTGCATTTAGGGGTTTCCGTCTCCCCCACCATAATGTAAGATCATCACGGAAAAAAGAAACCATGCTTCATTTCTGTTGCTTGCTGGCAGGCTTGTCGGGAAGCGTTTTACTTGGAAGTACTCAGAGAACATATTGGAAAACCAGAAAACATGAGGAAAAGTTTGGTCTTGCCAGCAGATCTTTCTATTCCATCCCACTGGAGAGCAGAGGCTACAAATGGCTGCAGACAGCCCTGCCTTCGGCACCGATGCGAGAGAAGGATGAATGGCTTTAGAGTTTTGTGTAAGACGGAGTGCCAAAGTAGCTCTTTGCTGTGATATTCATAAAGAGACAGGCTCTCTGCTCTGAATCTTTAACACCCATATTAAAAATAGAAAACAATTATTCATTTTTTTATGGATTTCTTAAAATTAAAAAAAAATAAAAATCTTTCAGCTGCATAAAGAAGAAACTGCAGAAACTAACTCCACACTTCATCTCCCTGCCCCCTTGGACTACAGCAATTTAATAAAAATATTGTAAAAGAAGAATTGCTATTACACCTCATCGCTCGGCTGCAGCAAGTTTTATTCCAAATCACAACACACGTTGGCCGTGTTCTTCCCGCATTAACGCAGTGCTGCCTTCAGGCCTCCCGCGCCCTGCTCAAGTGTTTCCTTAGCTGGTGTGCTGGCTTGGTGGGAAGGAAGCAAGATGTCTAGCAAGGACGTCTGAGCAGGGATTTACTTTTTCCCCCCGTTTCTCTGCTGAGGCTTGAGGCACCGCTATTTGCTTATTCTGAGATGAGCATTAAAACCACTCCCCACAACCTTTTCTTACCGTATTATGCAGCTCAAGTCTACGAGATTTTGACATCAACTCACACTGTTTTACAGCCAAGTGAAATCCCACGCAACAGAAACACGCTACAATCGCAAATAAATGCAAAAGCTAATTTAGAAATCCTCTTGCTACACAAGAACAGAGTGCTGTGCCACGAAGGTCACAGTGAGCAAACTCATAGCAGGGGGACGTTGCTGGCGCTGTGAGACTGCAGCCCCGAAAGTTGTCACTCATCTCCTTGCTGCTACCGTGGCAGCTTTCCCTGGCACAATCCTACAGCAAAAACGCAGAAGAGGCACAACCATGGCAACTGGCCGCAAAACCTAAACCAGCGGCTGTTTGGTTTGCATTGAGAAACCTGTTGGAAGTGTAAAAACTGAAGAATACAGCAAACTAACTCCCCTCTCAATGCACTGCTGTCCCTTCAATACCATGTTATAGTCACCTGTTCTTAGAAGTTTGTGTATATCTCAACCGTATTCAACATCCAGGAAAAAAGAATGCACTTCTGAAATATCCAAACCAGTTGAACCAGTAACCTCCCATCAGACAGACAGTATCTTTTAGCCACTAGACATATTTTTTAGCTAATAGATCGTATGCTTCCATCACCACTAGCATTAGCTTTTCTCAGAGTGCACTCATCCTGTTATTAAGGGAAGAATCACAGCTCATTATTCTGTACGCACGTGGTATTTAAGTGTAAGGAATGCTGTATTACTTACTCGCAGATTAGCCTTTTCAACGTTTTGGTTTGTCTCCAAGGGTGGGGGAAAAAGGAAAAAAGCCTTGCGATAATTTGTAGAGAAACTCAGTTTGATGCTGGCAGAAATCTGCTTCTGTAATGCAAATGTTTTCACCAAATCCTGCAAGAAATTTTGTCTGAGTGATGGCAGAAAGACTTCTGTTATGATGTAGATGTGCCCTTTCATTTGAGATTTTGAATGTCAAGCTTGTTCTGCTGCTGACTTAAGGCAGGTTTTTAACCGTACTGGATCTATGTCTGTGTGCGTGAAGATACCAGTTACGGTGTTCCCTAAATGTTCTGGGGAAAGCTGACAGGTCCCTTGCTGACTGTGTGGCAGCAGGGAGCTCGGTGACAACCAAACTCGAAAATCAGCTGTGAAGTGTCCCTTCCGCTCCCCCTCACCCTCCCCTTCCACACCAGCAAGGTCAGGGGTGCTTTCCCCCTCCGCTCTGGTTTCCCAGGACGTGCAGCTTCACGGGTGGGGAGGGAGGAGAGCGGAGTCACCCGGGAGAGCAGCGGGAGGTGGGCACCGTCCCCAGCTCCAGGGTCGGGTCTGGAGCCACGTTCCCCTGCGCAGACCCCAAAGGGGCTGGAGCAGGGTCTAGATCCCAGAGAGACTGGGAACCGGCAAGTTTAAATCCATTCTCGGAAAATTCTGCACCAGTTTTCAAGCAAAACTGCAGCTGGTGTTTCTGCTGTCACATGGAAAACAGTCTGAACTTTTTTGCCTTTTTAGTGGAATAATCGGTTTCTTCAAACTTGCGAAGGAACTGGCATCGTGGGGAGATGGGAAGGACCAGCTGCGGGAGCGGGGTGGACAGCAAGGCAGCACTAATTGCACAGAGCCTGACAGGTAGGGGAGAACATTTTGCACTTTTCAAAAGGAAAAGAATTAACAGATGATTGAAAGCAGGGAAAACTGGTAATTTCTTTGAGCTGTTTAAATAGTTTGCCAACCTCTGAATGGAGCTCTGTGTTCTGGAAAGGAATGGAAACAATCAAAGCAGCAGCCTGTAAATATCTAGATTAGCATATTTCTGAATATTTACAAAGTTTTGGGTGTGGGAAATGTTTGTGCTTTGTGGCTTGGAGTTCTTGTGTTAAAATACCATAAACTGACAAAATCTGCAGGCTGCTTTGCTGGCTTCGCTGCTTTGCCATCTCCGTGTGTCCAGCTGGCTCTCAGGGAGAAAGGCAAGGGTGATCTCTATGGGAATGTCTGTGGCAATTCGTGGCTTTAATACTACATAGTTTAAGTAGTGCAGAGTTTAGTAGTTACACATAGTACATACTATCTGCCTGAAAAATGGCAGGGTGAATGGAACATGCAACTCAGTAGTGTTAAATGATGAGCATGTCGTTCTCAACAGAAGCTGACAGCCCTCAGGGCACTTCCAGACAAGCACAAACAGACCCAGGCCTCAAATTTCAATGTGCACCCTCACTGGAAAACTGAATTATGATGAGTACTCAAATTCTAGGGGTTCAAAATTAGTTTTAAACCCAGATGTTTTTCCTGTGGTGTAGAACTCAAAGCCAGAAAAATGCAGTTATTTTCGTTTGGTTTTAAATTACAAGAATTACTTGGTTCCAAATTTTGAACAATTTCTTCCTTTTTTTTTCCCAAAGGAAGGTGGAAAATGCTCTTTACTCTTTTCTTTTCGAAAGTTTAATGTGTGTTTCCCAGGAAGAACAGCACTGAAATATTGTGTCACTGAAGACCCACACAAACTGTATCCTGTATGATTCTCTTCAGAACAGGCCAATTTTATGGAAAAAGATACTGACATAGAGAGAAAGAACAGCTCCTCCAGGTCAGGAAAAGAACTCCTCTGACAGCTATTAAAGTGCAGTGTATAGTTAGTTAGGAGTGATTAATTTTTCTTTTTTAAGGGGGTTGCTTCAACAAGTCATTAACAAGGCTTGACAGTTCTCTTCTGGTATATAAAGAGGAAAATCAAAAGGGATAAAGCGGCGAAAGAGGCAGGCAAGCAACAGCTCTGCCAGCCCATTACACATGGAAGATGAAGGAATTGTTAGATCTTTAGCAAGAAAGGAGAGCAAATAGCGTGAAGATAACACAAAGAGCAAAGAAGGTGTCGGTGCCCTTGCCTTTATCCTCCTACATCGGGCTGCCTGCGACCAGGTATCCGCTGCATTAGCATCAGCCAAGAAAGGTCTAGGGAAAAAAATACAGGTGCAAGAACACTTAGGGAAGTTGAAAGCATTCAATTCATCAGAGCATGGTAAAATTCTTCCCGGTGAACTCACAAGCTATGAGTAATTGTCCTTAAAATCTGGTGGAACGGGAGAGAACCCAGAAGACTGAGGAGGAGTGGTAGGAAGACCATTGAAAGCTGCAGACAAGTTTTTGATACTTTGATATACTGAAAAATACTAGGAGGAATGATTCAAAACATCCCTTTACATGATTCAGACAACAAAACAATCAAAGAAAAAGCCAACACAGACTTTTGGTGAAGATTAAACCAACTAAACCCAATCCACTATTCAGTACAGCTGTAAAAGCCAGTGTGGAATCACACTGAAAAAG
>Ga0181612_110264_pt1 | contig 14542 bp, 10 predicted proteins | sample HoacroProtozoa21_FD_119630 | JGI IMG/M metagenome (GOLD analysis project Ga0181612, IMG submission 119630) | Hoatzin crop microbial communities from Cojedes, Venezuel. Combined Assembly of Gp0051906, Gp0051904, Gp0051908 | reverse complement strand
CGGAGGGCCTCCCCTGGGCTCACACAAGTTTATCGACATCTTTCTTGTACTAGGAGGGACAAAACTGAACCCAATATTGTAAAGGCTATCTAATGAGTGCTGAGTAAAGGGGACCCGTGTCCCCGCTGATACAGCCCAATACGCGGTGAGGCTGCTATCGGGTCCGAAGCACGCCGCTCACGCGTGTTCAGCCCACTGCCAGCCAGGACTCCCGCATCCTGTCCAGCAGATTTGCTGCCCGGACGGTTGCTGGGAGTTCGTCCATCCCAAACACAAACGTCTTGGTGGAAACTCATGAGCTGCCTATACAGTTGTGTTTATTTCTTTTTCCGCAGAACGAGAACTTGTTCTAGAAAATGAAAGAATGAGATTAGAATATGGTATAGCCCTAGGAGACAAATCTCCATCTCGTCTAGATGCGTTTGTAAAGACTTTAGAAGACGACAGAGATTATTATAAGCGAGAATTAGAATATCTTCAGAAAATGGTAAAACGAAGGCCTAGCCCAAGCCGTAGGACTCCAGAGAAGGTAAAGTTCCTGCTGTCAAGGCAAGCAGAAGAAATAATGGGAATATTTTAGAACCATTTAAGGAGCTGTCAAATATATTTTAAAATTCGGTAGCAGTAAATGACTGTAGTAGTTTTTTAAATTGCATTCTTAACATAAAGAATTGGTAACCGAGAGGAACTCCAGTGAACTTGCATTTTATTTTCCTATTCACGTTTTACAGTAACATGTTGATTAATTATTGGCCAGTTTGAAATAAATAGAACTAGACAATAAACAAAAAAAGGTTGAACTCTTATTGTTAGCTGTTTTGCTTTTTCTCCTTAAGTTAGCTCTGATTGTTTAAATTAATACCACCAATGCCAGGCTTTTTCTTGCAATTAAAATTTATTGCGTATGTATTTTTTGTCTGTTACTAATAGTGTGAGCTCTTTGTTTTTTCATTTTAATTATCCAACTATTTTAATTCGTATACTTTAACATAAGTTTTATAAATCGCTTTGCAGAGTGAAGATCTTAGATTGATCACCAGAGAAAGAAATGAGCTACGGTCAATGTTAGACAGATTTGAAAAACACATGATAGAAATTCAGTCCAATGTCAAATTATTGACTGCAGAAAGAGATAGGTTAAATGTGCTTTATGAGCAGGTAAGAAGAGATTGTTTATAACTGGCGTTGAAATAACCAATTAACGCTTGTTGTACTGTTGCTTATTTAAAATGTAAAAAACTCTGTTATAGAACTTGAGGAGTATCGACCTACTAGAATACAACCAAGAATAATAAAATATATACCTATTTTCATTACTTGTTAATACAATTATGTATTCCGAAGTTAGTGTGTTAACATCAAAGCCATTATAACTTACTGTACTGCCATTCAGAAATGAGAAAAGTAGGAAAAAGAAAAAAATCAATAGAATGCATGAGAGCTGGGTGAGGATACAGACTAGAAAGCAAGGAAGAAGTAGTAAACTGACAAGAAAACAGGGTGAAGCTAGGCTATACTTGGACCAGGCAAAGGATGACGGGTATGTTGGCAGCATAAGTTGTCATGCCACTGAGTGATTTAGGAAATGTATTTTAGTTATCTAGGGGAAAATAAGACTGTAATGGCACTTGCATTGTAATAATAGCGTTGAAATTTTCTTTTTTTGTTAGTGTACACACTGTATTAATTGCAATCTACGTATGCTAACAAGCGATAATCTTTTGAAGTCCCAGGGTGAAGTGAACAAGATGAGAAGAGAAGCAAACCATAGTTTAGTTTCTCAAAGGTACGTGGAAGAAGAAAGAGACATTGCACTGACTGACTCTAGAAGACTAATCGCAGAAACAGAAAGCCTCAGAAAAAAATTAAAGGTGAGCTTTTATAGCTTCGTTGCTTACAGTGAAGTGGTGTATAGGGAAGGCTTATACAGTAATGCCGTGTTTGTGTCTGGCTGGCTGTCAGTTCCCCTTCTCAATAACTTTTGAACTCACCTGATTTCAAACTCAATGGAGAGACCTCAACGAGTTGTCTGAATTATCCTTATAAACTCACTTCCTAGGTGGGGATAGCGGGAGAGGAACATGCTTTAAGTGTCTGAGGGCAAGCATGGCATCACTTTGTGTGAAGATCCTAGATATGAAGCCCCAACCACAGAATATTTTTCTGCGTACGCACTACTTCGAAGATGCTTATATGTCACATCTGGTTCTTATCTCACAAACCAGGGACTCCATGGACTTTTTCATATTAGCTGTTCATTAGTTATTGTTGCATTTTGTAGCAGAGTATATTTTCAATAGCATATAACTGAACCTTCCAACATAAATTCATAGCAATCCAAGTTTAATTATTTGTAAACTTTAAAAAAATATTTGTTAGTGCAATGATTTTCATGTTACTCTGACCTTTTGATGTCTGGTGTTAACGTGCATTAATGTCTTATTTGGTTGTGGTCAAGAGCATACGATTTCAGGGGCGTTTCCCTGACTACTGGGTCATTAATACAATGTCTACAGGTTTTTGAAATGTCCTGAGAATTCAGGAATTTAAAATCATATTAATTGACTCATCTAAAGAAAACATATGTCAAGATTGACAATGTGATGAATGTTTCCATAGTTCGATTTACTACCACAAAGCCAGAGAACTGTAGTGTGTCTGAATGCGGTGGCAGTAACGCTGACCTCTTTGCTTAAAGCATGCGTGTGCAGTGGGAGAGATGTGCTTCCAGCTCCTGCCTTTCTGCTTGTAGGTGACCACCAACAGTTTGTATGTGTGCCACTGAAATAGCTGCATAAAACCACTTATCATTTCTAGGAACTTTGAGAATTTGTTTAATAATTTCACCGCATTTCTGCACAGAAGTCAAAGAAGGGACAAATAATTTAAAAAAAACTTCTTAATAGACTTGTGGAAAGACCAGTTAGCTTTGTAATCTGTCTTAGATTTCATATTAATGATAATGTTATAAATCAATTTCAAACAGCTTAGGACCCTAAGCTATACATGCTTGCAACCTTTCATATTGTCCTGTAGCTCAGTAGTCTTTCTACAACTCCTCACAAATGTTAATTTGGTTGGGACCAAATATAAATACACTTTTTCATTAAAAAAAAAAAAATAATCCCCAAACAAATTCAGTGATGTTATATTAAAATGCAGTGGTTATATTAAAATGCAGTGGTGTATTTTCTGCTAATGCTCTGTAGTTTTATAGACAGAACTTTGTGTTTGGTCATTCACCTGAGAATGTAGAGCAATGTTTTCTTAAACATTAAGCTTAAATTTCTACGGTTAAATCTAAAACTGTGTATCTTATTACATGTAATTCTGTATTTCTATCTTAGATTCAGCAAGAAGCAGCTAATCTTGAAAAATCAAAGATGCAGCATGATATTTCAGAACTGGAGAATAATATTCAAGGAGTAAGTGCATTTTTAGGAACTAAGCTTTTATTGCTTCTAAAATAGGATAGACTTTTCAAGCAATTAATTTTGTTAGCTGTGTTCAACTTAAATTCATTTAAAAGGCAGGTTGTGAATAGCTTTCTACAACAATAACATATTTGGCTATTTTTTTTTAAATTGCAGTTTGAGATGGAAAGGTGTGAACTAAAGACTACAGTCTCTGTCCTGAAAGAAAGAATAAACTCTTTGGAAAATGAATTAACGCTGAAGTCCAGTGAACTTGCCCAGACGTCTGATGATTCTTCTCAATTTAAAGCTGAGATTTGCTCACTTCAGTAAGTCTAATACAAAATGTGGTAGTCTTTCACAGATGCTAGCCAAATTTTGTTTGTTCTATGACTGTACAGTTGAGTTGAGTTCCTGGGAAAGACCATAAAATATTTTCAAAATCATTTGGTACTGTTTTTGTCTTAAGGAAAAGTAAATATGAGTAAGGAAAGTGCTGTGGTGGCTTTTCACAGCAAGCTCCTCCTGGACTTACCTGATGACCAGATATACTGATAATTTTTATGGCTAATTTTCTCCTCCTAGGATTGTTTCCTCTAACAACCATGTTCTCTGCTTACGAATGTGGCAGAACAGAAAATTTGTAAAAGGATTTCCAAATGCTGTTTGTTAAAAGGAAGACAAATGCCTTTGCAAACTGCAGCAGTCGGGCCAAACTGGGCCAGTTTCACAGAGTTGTCAATAGTTCTGAAAATTTTATGCTAAGCATTAGGCTCTGATATTCCGCAGTTGGGTGGTTCACGGAGAGTCATTCTGTAATGGCATTTTACTTGACTGGTTTTTCTTGTGCTGCTCTTTCATATGCTAATACTGTCACACATGTACTACAGTTTGGAGAATTGACATCTTATGATCCATAGACACAGTCTGTGGGGGTTTGACCAACTTGCTCAGAAAGGGAGGATCAAATTATACCCATGTATTTCTAAGGCCTTCTTAAACTTGCAGGACCATTGCTGCACTCTTTAAAAGTTGTTTTAGAAAAAGAGCTCCCATCAGCTGTCTAAACGTGATGGAACAAGAAGAAAGCGTAGAGAAAGTGGCAGTAGAGTATTGAATAAATCTGGGCAGAAATTTGGAAATCTGATGTTTGGTTTAGGTAGAAATGAGAGCCTTTGCTGTAAGAGATCGCTACAGGATAGGTAATGCTGTAGAGGAGATCTTCTGGATGTTTTACAAGGGAAACCAGGGCGTGTAGCTCACACCCCCACCTGAACAGTGCTGTACTGCACCGTATAACAGTACAATAGCAGAGTGGATAGGTATGGAGAACTGAATCAGAGAAGCAGGCTTTGGAGTTCATCTAGTGCTCCCAATTGCACAAAGAAGGCTGTTTAGTAAAACAATTAGTCTATTTGTTGGTAAAATTGTGACAACGTTCATCAAAGTGAAATATCATGTTAGGTTCCTTATAATTTTAATGGAAAGCATTGATATTGTACAGAGGAGTAGGGCTACAGTCATTTCGGCGTTTGGTTCTACTTTATGCATGCTGGGCGATTTATTATAGCTGTGTTTGAGGCCCCCCCCTTTCTTTTCCCCCCTCTAAAGTTTCACTCTAAACTGAGTGAGAGCAATCTTAACCTGCAGACGTGCTGTACTCCAGATTGGTGGAGTTTCGTTTCAAATGAAAAGCTTCTCCAGCTTTTGTGTGAGATCCCACTTCAGAGGGATTTTTATTTCCTGACCTGTTTTGTACATAATCCATTTAATTACTTTGGAGTTTTATTTTGCATTTTTTTCCTAGGTTACTCTGATATTTCTTGCTAAGCAAGATAACTATGTAGGTAGATGCTGTCGTATATCTTTCAGGCTCCATATTTCCTAAAAGTAGGATCAGAACCGTAGCTGTCAATTTGGTTGCTGCTTAAAATGTGGTGGGGCTGATAATCACTACTACAAGCTACATATTGAATTCTTTCATAGAATCATCGAATGGTTTGGGTTGGAAGGGCCCTTATGGATCATCTCATTCCACCCCTCCTGCCGTAGGCAAGGACACCTTCCACCAGATCAGGTTGCTCGAAGCCCCATCCAACCTGGCCTTGAGCACTGCCAGGGAGGGGACAAAAATTCGCTTTATAAAGCAAAGACTCAAAAGACCCAAGTTAGTAACGAGAGTAACAGGAATCAGAGGAAGTGAATGGTTCAGATTATCATGGTGGTTCCACCGAGGTTCCACTGCTTCATTTTGGAATGGTGTTGAGGTGGACTTGCTGCAGGGCTCCGGAGCAAGCAAGTGGTGTTGGCCTCAGCAATCGTTAATAGTCCTGTCTCTCCCCCAGAGACTGAGGGAGAGGACTGCTTGGTGTGACACAACCCTGTCCTGAGGTTATGCTGGAACTGTTCCAGCACTTCAAGCAGCTTAAGAGCCATAAGTTGATGACCCTGAACAGGTCTCAGACTTCTTTCAACTGTGTACTGATTTTCCAGGCTCTTAAATGACCAACTCCAGAGGTCTGTTGAAGATTTACAGCACCGACTGTCCCTCAAAAAGGATGAACTGCAGTCAGCTCAAGAAGAAATTGTAAAGCTAGAGGAGAAAATAGGTAATCACTAGTTACCTTTATGCTTATTTCCTGTTTTTTTGTTGTTTTTTTTTAAATGTACTTATTCTTTTATTTATAGATAGGTTAAACCAGAGGAGCACTTCACAGGATGAAGCAGTCAGTGCGCTTAGAAGTACTATTACTGTTTTGGACAAAGAAAAGGACAGTCTTCAAGATACCGTAGATGAAAAAACAGAAAGAATTGCATGCTTAGATGACAACTTAGCTAACAAGGTGTGTGCAGTAAAAGTACGACTTTGCAGTCCATCTGGGGATTTTTAAAGCAGTTACATTTTAGGGAGACGTTCTGCCTTGATGACAAAGCCTGTGCAGAGCGCTAAGCATCACATAACCACTGTGTTTGGACCTAGCCAATGCAAAGAGTCATTTGCCAACTCAGTAGCATTTTAATTATGATTGTTAGTGTATTCCCTAAACACTCGAAGAAAATAAAAAAGTATGTCTTTGCATTTTGTACTTGGAGGTGATTTATTGAGATCTAAGGCTCTAGCCTGAGGTGACCGAATCCGTAGCTGACTTCCATCTGTTTCGGTGACAAGACAATCCTTTCTCAGTAAAGAAAAGAAGCTTGGAAATTTAATGTGCAAAGATGCAATTACTTATTGGTGAAGCGTTAAAATAAAGATTTAAATGTGACATTCTTTGACTTCAGGTATCCTGTCATGTTGCAATATAATAATACCTAATACAAGTTTTGCTTTTACTTTCATAGGAAAAAACCATTACTCATTTGCGTCTAACTCTTTCTGAGCTGGAGTCCTCAACAGAGTAAGTAAAGACTTGGATGCCTTCTTCAGTGGTTTTATATTACCTAGTGGTTTTAAAGTGAAAGTAGATGCCTATTTTAGTTATTTTGGTGAAATGGAGTTAATTCCATTTGTCAAGTAAAGGAGAGCACTGTGTTGAGAAAGATGTGCACAACTTTTGAAGAGACTTTGTATTGCAGGTACTAGGATACTGTTAAGACAGCTGTTAACAATTGTCTGTCTATGTTTATTTTCCTAAATTGGTAACATTTCTTAATACTCAGTTAAGAAGTAGCTATTTAGTATTCTAAGTACTCCACTAGATATTATTAGATTGACCCAGGTAAAACTCGGAGCTGAACACTTAATTATTGGCAAGCTAATTCTTCCAGCTTTAGTTACTAGTTCAGTCTTAATTAAAATACATTTATGTAGTTTTTAGCCAGGCTTTATCTGATCTTTCCTTCTTGACTCTTTTTAAGCATGACTTTTAAAATGATAGCTTTTTAAAAGAAAATATTTAAACACCAATATTTAAACATCTGAAGACCAGTGTAACAGAATATTTGGTACATTGATGCATGAAGTATCTGTGGCAAAAAACTAATGCAGAAGTTTACTTAAATTGACACATATTTGTATTTCTATTTTTTTTGTTTAATCTCTCCCTTACTCTTTTGATTGTTGTCTTTCAAGTGTAAGCTATCTGTCATCTTCCTTGATGGTTTATAAAATATGCAATGGCTAACATGCTGTAAGCACTACCAGACACAGATAAACATAAGTATCTGTAACTGCTCTTTATGTAATAAGATACATCTTACTACATACATCTTCAAAGTTGAAGATTAATTCCATTTTGTTTGTGCATATTGATATTTTACATCCTTAGCTTATGTTTATGCTTAGACTCAGTTTGTCAGCCTTCAGAGAGCAAGAATTCTACCCCTGGTTTAAAAAAAAAATAATAAAGCTTTTGTATATCCAAAATCCACATCTTATCATTTTCAGCAGTATGTGGTGTAGTGTAAGAAGGGACAACTTCAATAAGATTTTTCCCTTGATAGCCACATGAGGGACATGCTGAGCAGCAGAGACCGTGAGATATCTAGCTTACATCGCCAGCTTGATACGTCCCACACAGAGCTTGCAGAAACAGGAAGAGTGAAGGAAATGGCTCTGAAAGAAAACAGACGACTGCAAGATGACTTGGCTACAATGGCCAGAGAAAACCAGGTACGAAAGCAGTACGTAACACTGAACTATCGAACCATTTACTGCTTGCTTACATATAGTGGTACATCAAAACTGCTATATCCTTAATTTTGATTTGGGATGTGTAACTATTGGTATTTCTTGAACACTGGGTTATTAAAAATGACTGGGCAGAAACTGTAAAAGAAATTGCTGTAGATACTTAAGCATAGCTGGGACAGCGGGGGAGAAATACACCACCTTTCAGTTTAGTCATCTTTCCCCAGATTAATAAATCTAAAAAAAATAAATCTAGGACATAATTGTTTGTACTATAATGAAATTAGTTAATTGGTTATATCACTTGGTAGTTGGTATTCCATTGATAAAAGATTGGGTTTTGTTATCTGTGGAACAGGGACTGTTGATAGAGAGCAAGAAACCACAAAAGCGGATATCGGGTTATTAGTCAGGTGAAAGCGAGAGAGAGAGAGGAGATTGAGAAGAGATTGCTAGCACATCTGGAGTCATTCTGGTGCATGGCTTTTCATTAGTTTCACCCAGGTAGTTTCCATGAGGCATTGGATGTATTGCATGAGGTAGGAGGCCATGTTTTGAGATTGGAGTGTTTTGGAATGTAGGTTTTCATGTTTGTGCTCTGTGAGCCTTGGTAGCGGTGGCTGTAAAGAGGTATTGGCAGGTTTTTAATTTCCAGTGCTGGCAAGGTTAGTTTCCATTTGCTTTCATTGATGAAATGGGAAAGGTTAATGCTGGGGGAAAAAAATATCAGAGGATGTAAAAGCAACAAGACAGAGTGATTGAAGAAAGCTTATTTTTAAGGTATGGTAGTCCTGAATAGTCTGAATTTATTTCCTGATGTCAGGAATGGATAAGGATGCACAGTTGATGGGAACAGGAGGGGTTCCCTTGCCATTGTGTCAAGGTTGTGTCGGGTTTTTAGATGGTGAATTTGAAGGTGCCATCTGTTTTCCTGGAGAAAGGTTCTTATGGGATTGCCTTTGCATTGGTAAGGTAGGCGCCATGGTGAGGCGGTATCTTAGGGTTCAGCTGTGTGCTGCAGCTTTTTGTGTGTGGGGGTTTTGTTTTTTGTGGAGGTTTTGTTCAGGTACTTTATTCGACTGCTTGCAGAGTTTTATGTTATATATTTTTATTTGGATTAGTTTTGTGTGATTTTGTCTTTCCTTAGCTCTGTAGTAGTTTAGAGTCATAGTGTACCTCCTTCCTAACAGCTAGCTAGTCTGTAGCTTTAGGCCAAAGAGCAGCTGGGAAGTGAGTTGTGATTGCCCAGTGGACTCCGGGTTGGTTCCTGTGTATTCATGGTCAGCTTTGCAGGCAGGAGCTATACAGTCCCTTTCAGCTGCTGATGGCTAAATACATTTCCTCGTAAAGTGCATGCAATCAGTTACAGACTCGAAGTAGAAATAAAATCTTCAATGCCTTGAGGAATTGCCTGTTTCTGTAGAGTATCAATGAGTATTTTATTGAAAGATGAGCTATCTCAAGTTGATGGTGTAGGTGAAATAAAAATTTTGCAAAACAGAAATAGCTGAGCGATTCAGTGAATGAAACTGTTTGATTATCATCATTATTATTCTTGTGGCATCTTCGCCTTGAGGTGTTCTCCAGGGGTCTGCAAGTTAAACCAACCACTGGTGTGTAAGTCTCATTCTTTCAAGAGCATAAGGGGTGTATGTCCATTTGCACTCTTCCCAGTCATCGTTACTCTATCTCTTCTTCCTTGAATTCTCTGGGTCTGGGATCTATGGCTTGGAGAGCCTGAGGTGCATTCAGTCTTGTTAATCCCTCACACAGATTGAGGAATGATGAGCTGGGTTTGTGCACCAGCTGGTTACTGCTGGCCAGAAGCCTCCCAGCTCTGAGTGTAGGACATGGATGTCCCTGTACAATAGAATGTGCGTATGGACAATATATGACAAAAATGTCCGGTGTTTTATAGGGTAAGTAACATATTTATTGGGTTAAACATTGGAAAGACTACGTAGGGAAAATGTGATTGTGATTTAAAGACATAGCCCAGAATTTTGTTGCAACTCATTACATTCAGTTTGTGTAGCAAATACAACTATTGCAGCTCATCGTGAGACTCAGATGCCTTGTACAGTTTTGATGCTGACATACAAATGTTTGTTTGAATTCACTGTAAACGCCAGCACTAGAAATAATCAGGGCCTTGTTAGCTAAACCACTTATTTTGGTTCCCCTCAGTCAACCCATCTGAGTCTGAAGCTAGAAAGTAAATATAGCAAGATTTTTTAAGTGATGTACCCTGAATAGTTCTTGCAAAACCTGTGGTACAACCCATAGATATCTGGATGTATTACTGAAATTAGAGATGCCATTCACAGGTATCTAATAAGATGAAATATTAAATATTATCGTAATGTGATGAGTAAAGCTTTCCCAGTGTGCTTGGGAAGGCTACCACAAAGACAAGCAGACTGATTTCAGCCTATGCTAAATAAGGCAGTAAAAAGGCTGCCATTAACAAATATTAGTATACCATAAAAAGAAGAAGGGAAAGAAATAAGGCAATATGCTCTATTTCTCCTGCATTTGATAATTGGGATGGAAGAAGATACTTGCCTTTTTGGATTTCTGGGCTAGAGTACTAAGAGAAAGGTGAGAGCTGAACCTGAGAGGGCAAGAGTTAATAGTTCCAACATCTCAAACAAATTTCGTGATGCATTTTTGATGTCTAAATATGATCTTAATGCATTTAGTCATTTTATCTTGCAATTCTACTTTAAAATAAATGTTCTTTTGTTCTACAGTTGACTTTCTAGTGAAACAAAACTTTCCTTCACTCAGGGATAATGAATCTTAAGGCTAAAAAAATCCCAGCTCCCAAGCATCTGCATGTTGAATTTTCCAAAGATGAATAGGGTATGTCATCGGGGAAGCTGCAGATTTTGTGAACTGGTGTGATACTCATTTTTTTCTATGACTGTTCTTGCCTGGAAAACTCTTTGGAGTATGGAAGGTAATAGGGGATATTTCTGAACCCTACAAATCCCAAAGGGCTTTGATGAAACCGCTTAAAAGTAGAATATAATAAAATCCAGGGCTTATGCGATTACTTTGATTTAGACTGATACAGTAATATGTAGTGATGAATTTACTCCTGAATTTGTGCCTTTGTGTAATCTCTTTAGGCTATCAGTACTGAGCTTGAAGATGCAATACGTGAAAAAGAAGAAATGAAAACCAGGGTTCATAATTATATAGCTGAAGTTTCCAGATTTGAGACCTTGATGGTTTCAAAGGTAAGAGTATAATCTGTAGGCAGTCCTTACTGTTTTCAATAAATTCATTTGTTTTGGAGATAATACATTCTCATTAGGATACTATAAACAAATCAAGAAATTTGTGGTTTGCATCCCATTGTCGCTGCCTGTCCCATTTCCTCCTGTTATTTTTTTTTTCCTTCTTTCCTCTGCAGTGTTTCAAGTTACTAGTGGATTCATACTAAACCTTATTAGATCTGAAGCACTAATAAATTCTGGCACATCACAACTTCATTGGTTATGTTTCAGTTGACCATGACACTGGAGAATGACAAACAAATAATTATTGAATGCTGTTTTGCTTTTTGAGTTTTGATAAGGCAACTAGTGAAATATCTGGTACTATTTCATGATTGTAGGCAACAAGCAGCTTATAGGATAGTTTTAAATATTTTACGCTTTTTAAAAAGAGAAATTTCATATGTCGTTCTGCAGGAAAGTGTAAAAATAGCACATTGGAATGCTTTCTCTGTGAATGATGAGAGTTCAGAGTTTTTGCTGTACTGACAAAACAGTGCTCTTGTTAAATGTATTTTATCCTGGTACTTGGATTCAAAAATGTGACGTGTGTGAATTAAAACTTATAATCATTTAAAACAAATAGAATTTATGTCAAGACAACATGAACTGGCAAATTTATTATGCAACTTTGACTAGGAAAGAATGAATTTTGATCTTTGACCTGCATGTCTAGATGAATGCATGTAAATTCAACCACTTTTTACAAGCAGAAACTGAAACAGAGAGAAAAAATTAAGGTCAGTAGTATGTTAGCTTAGAACTCTCAATTTAAACCACTTGATGTTTAGTTTTTAAGAATTTTATAATATGTCAGATGTGCAAAGCACTTCAGCTACAGGTGCGACCACATCTTTGGCAAATGAGAATCCAGTTATTCAAGACAGGTACCAAGAGGCTGTAGAATATACAGCCAGTGACCAGTTATGAAAGGTTGGTTTCAGAGATTTGTCTAGTATTGCATCCGGATGTCGCCTGTGGAGACAAGCTTTTACTGTTCTGCGCGGTGTTCGCTTGCTTAATCAGGAGTTTCTGTTTCCTAATGCCCCGCCTCATTCTGTCTGCACCTTCCAAGCTCTGCAGGAAACATAGAAGGAATTTCAAAAACAGTAGCCTTCCTCATTAGACAAACCTGATTCACACTAGCAACATGCTTATCCTCCTGTGCATTATGTGAACTGGGGAAGAAGGGAGCGGACATAAATAAAGAAGAAAAATTAATCACTGTCTTGTAATATGTGCCTGCAGTTGGGCCAAATTAAAATTCACGGACAACATTTGTTTGGTCACTGCATAACTTGTAAGCACTAAAGCTTCCAGTTTTGTACGTTTATGATGGACTGCTTAGGTCTGTATGCCCGAACAGGTTATCGGTCTTCCAGGCACTGCTGTAACATAAATATTTGTAAGAGCGCAGTAAGTAAAAGAGCTGAAAATGGACTCCTGTTGGAATGCCTTGGAAAGGGCAGCACTAGGACCAGTATGTCTCAGTAATGTGACCTTTGGCGATGGAGAGATCCAAAATAACCCCTCCCCTGGGAGCCTTGAAACTCATTGACAACTGCGAAATGTAAATACTTCCGTTTAATAAAACTGAATGCCATCACCGTATGTATTTACGATTTGGACTTGCAGAAGGGGTGATGCCCTTTAGTAATTGCCAGATGGTGGGATTAAGAAAATGGTGAATGTTCTACTTTCTTCTGGAAAAAAAAAAAAGCTATTGTAGGGAGTAGGGATGACATAAGATCAAGCAACTCAAATGTGTGTTGATCATTGCAGAGTGACTTACTGTTTCATCTAGGAAAAAGAAAACCAAGAGTTGTTAGAGAAGTTCCAAATGCTCCATACACAAGCTGAGGACTGGGAAATGAAGGCTCATCAAGCTGAAGGAGAAAGCAGCTCAATACGACTTGAACTCCTCTCTGTAGATACAGATCGGAGACATCTTCGAGAGAAAGTAGAATTTCTGGAAAGAGAGATTCAAGAGGTAATAACCTGTGCAATGAAATTCTGTCAAGGAAAGCAGGATACATTCAAGTGTTTTTTAATAAAGTCAACATAGTATTTTTAGTGCATTAATGGAAAATAATTCCTATATGTGAATGTTTCAAATGTGGACACGGGGTTTTTAAAACAGTAACTGAGTTTGGTTAGTCATGCTTTCCTTCTCCCTTCCCTGCTTTCCCAAAATTAGAATCACAGTGCATATTTTAGATCTCTTCTGGATGATCATTGTTATTAAGTTACTGTCTCTGTAAGAACCTTTTGTTTAATTGCTTCAAAATATTTGCATGTGGCTTTATGAGTATTTTGTCAGCTAGCTTTGAGTATTTTGTAAGCTTAGTTCCTACATTTCTTTGAAGATTTAAATGAAGTATTTGAAGCATTGGTGGCTGGAGTAAAGGGAAAAAGCTCGTGGTAATAGTAGTCCAAATCCAGAATCGGGATTCCATAATAGTGAAACATAGACCAATAGCATAGAAACTAATGAGGTTTCTATTTTAGAAACAGTAACTTCGTGGAGATCAAGGAAGTTTTAGAGTATAATAGTTGTGGATTGACCATATTTTGTGTCATGCTTTTAGTTAGCCAGAAGGAGTTAGAGACTTCAGTATTGTAAGCTGAGTAAAAACTGGGGTGTATTTTGGGGGTTTTAAGCTTTTAATTCTCTTCTGAAGCTGGAATCCAGCCTCATTCCACTCTTACATAGTACTTGTATAATTCTTCAGGATGGTGATTAAAAATTGCAGAGATGGCTTATTAGTTGTTCTTAGCTGTGATTTAGGGAGAGGAGAGGAAAGGAATGTAATATAAAGTTAATTTTATAGGGAAAGTTAATTTTGAAGGGAAAAGAAAGTATTAAAAAAACGTGTTATCCAACAGAGAACTGTTAACTCAACATTTAACGCTGAAGGGGTATCCATATTTGTCTTTGTTTAGCATGTCGTTGCACATCAAGCGTATGAATCCCAGATGTCCTCCATTACAAAAAATATGTCCCAGTTGGAAGAGGATCTTAAACGTGAAAATCAGGAGAAGTCTGCTGTGTTGGCGGACCTGGCTTCTGTGAGGGAACTCTGTGTGAAACTGGAGTCAAACAAAGAACTTTTATCTCGACAGCTGACATCCAAAAGCATGGATTATGGAAGGGTAAGCAGCAAAGGCAAATTCAACTTGTAACAAAACATCTTCCTTTTCTTTTAATGGTTTTT
>Ga0181612_182103_pt1 | contig 14543 bp, 14 predicted proteins | sample HoacroProtozoa21_FD_119630 | JGI IMG/M metagenome (GOLD analysis project Ga0181612, IMG submission 119630) | Hoatzin crop microbial communities from Cojedes, Venezuel. Combined Assembly of Gp0051906, Gp0051904, Gp0051908 | reverse complement strand
CTCTTTGTATTTGAGAGATAAGGATTTACATATGTGTTGGGGAAGAAAACTTAATCAATAAAATCCATGAAAAATATTTCCATTTTTTTTAGCCCCCCCAAATCCCCCCCCCCCTTTGTTTTGTTGGTTTTTTTTTTTTTTTTTTTTTTTTTCCCCTCAGACAGGAGTCACATTCTGCTCTGGCTTTTTTTTTTCCAAGTTCAGTTGTCAGGGAGAGAAAGTGAACTCCAAACAAAAGCCGTCATTTTGGAGACACTTCAGTCTCATCAGTCCCCTCCACCCACACCATGCCTGTCCAGAGGAGCTGCCCGTCCTGCTGCCCCCAGCCTCTCCCTAAGGGATGGAGCAGTCTCTCCCTGGAAATTCAGGGTCACAGCTGTCGGAGCATTGATTGTGCTGTTGGGAAGCAGCTCCCCAATTCTGCAAGTTTCAGAACTGACCAGTGTAATGCAGCTGCAAAATCCTCGTGCATGGATTTCCACACCCGCCCCCGATGGTTTAAAAATAAGGGACAGATTGTGTTTTCTGTCCCAGTGTGGGGGTCTTGTAGGAGGCTTTAACTGCTCTCATTGCAAGCGCAGGTTGCTGTGGGCACTGCAACCCTTTGGCTGCTTGGGGCAAGCTCCTGTGAGCTGTGGCAGCCCAAAGGCTGCTCTGGCTGGGGGGTGTGATGGGATGCTCCTTCTGTAACCCTGGGGCTGGCTGGTGGGGAAACCCCTCTGCTCCCTCGGCTGTATTCTCCCTGCTGTATTGCCTATGCAGTGCCTCTGCCACATGGGTACCATGTGAACCGCACTGTGCCAGGGCATTGGCAATCTGGGCCAGTCCTCACCCACTGGCTCAGCTCAGCACTTGCACGTCTGCATTTAGCATGCACCAGCTGAGGGGGACATCAGCATCCCTGGGGATCCTGCTCTGTACTGCCCTGGGCACAGGTGAGCCAGCAAGACTGCTTCCTCCAAGCCCACGGAGCAAGCGTGGCTGCTCCATGCTTAGTCTGCCCAGTGCCTGTACTAGTGGGAGGGAAGCTCATACACCGTGGTGATGTGTGTGTGTTTGTGGGGAGCAGCTACAGCAAACTAATGGACCATGAAATTATCCAAGGAAAGGGGTGGGGGGGAGACTGTTAGAGCAAACTGCACTGTGCCCACAACCCTGCTCCCCTCTGTCAGCTTAATGTGGTGGCAAACAAAATGTGGTTTACGTTGAAGACAGGAGGGGCTGGCAAATAGCTCATTCCAGGTTATGTGGGTGACTTAGTGTGAAGCTGCACTGGAAGCAGCAATTACCTGGGGGAAGCTACGAGGAAGGGTTATTGCATAAAGAAAAAAGAGGCTTTGGAAATGGCTAGCCTGGCTTTCAGGGGAGAATAAGATAGTCGTCAGCATCCTCATAATAGTAGAGTGCACTGATCCAGCAAGCTTTATCCCGAGGGATCCCAAAGTGTGTTGCCAAACCATGTATACAGCGATTCCTTCTTGTTTTTCTGGAGCTCCAACTCCGATGGAGGAGGCACACACAGGGGCAAATTGTGTTTTTGAACTGAGGCTGCAGGAAGAAATGGAGAGATGCGATGCAGAATTCAACAACGGGGCAGCATCCCCGGGTGAGAGGGGAGGAGGTTGGTAATGGCCCTGAATAGGCACAGAGAGCGTGGCAGCAGCTTTTCATCACTAGGCTCCCTATCTAACCTAATCTGGTCTAATCAATTTGCTTTCTACGTTCCTGCCACGGCAGTGTCTGAGACAGGAAACAAAGTTGTCTGTGGTAACTAGAGCTGTTTGGGAAATGTGTTATTTTTTTCTGTCAATAAAATCTTGTGAGAACATATGATTTTGTTGAAGCAAGGGAAAACCCGACTGATTTTTATTTATTTTTGTCTATCCAAAGTCTGAAGCTCAGAGTTTCAGGTTTCTGGAGGGTCTATTGGAATGAGTGCATGTCTTAACTCACAAAGAGGAATTGTTTGGGGAAACGCAAGTGTCCATTTGATGGAAAAGCGGTCATTTCTGCATTGCTCTGAGTAGAGCGTGACCAGTCTGACTCTTTGCCAAAGCAGCAGTCAGAGATCATTCATCCACCCTGCTGCAAGATCTTCATGTGATGGTGGCCCATTACAGCAGCACCCTTCCAGACATCTCCTTCCTCCTCAGGTTTTTGCATCCCCCAAAACAGAGTCTGTGGCAGGGACCCAGCCCAGGGCTCAGCATCAAGCCCTAACCCAGCTGCAATGGGGAGACCGGGTCTGACAGGGACTTCAGAGTCAATCCACTCAGAGGCATCTTGTTATCCTGATAGAAATAACTGGAGAGGGAAGTTTGACTGGTAAGGGAGAGCTGAGAGATCAAGAAGAACCTCTGGGGTGGTTCTGTGCTGCTTAAATCTGTGTGGTAACTTGATTTCCCCAGCACAATGTTAGTTTTACACCAGCTGAGGATCTGAAATGTGTTTGCTGAGTTAATTTGCTTGCAAACAAGAGATAATTGAAACCAATGCTGCAGCTTAAATGCTATGTGAGAGAATGTAAGCACGTGTGAAAGGGCAAACACCACCAGCCCACTCCCCCACCCCCCCAAAAAAAAAACCAGGGATGGTGACTGTGTGCTCTGCTAAATACAGCTCTGCCTGGGATGCAGGAAGGGAAAAACACGCATATAAGAAAGACGTGGAATTGCCTGATGTGGCTGCTTTTAGTCATGCACAAAGGCAGCTGCGGGAGGTGAACGGGCAACCATCACACGTGGGTTTTCCTCCACCTCTTCTCTATTTTCTTTTGCAAAATGTTTTGTGGAAAGAACAAAAAAAGTCCACGGTAAGTGAAGCTGTGCTGGTGGTCTGAGGTCCTGCAGTGGGATGAAGCTCTCCCAGAGCTCTACTGACTGAGGTCCTCTCTTCTCGCTGGGCCGGCAGGGCCAGCCTGCCTCAGCAGAAGAACCAGCCCAAAGCTGCCCAGCCAGAAGAGATGTCCTTGACCACCACATCCACATCCCAGCCCGAACCGCGTGGCCCCAGCTGATCAGTTGGAGGGCAGTGAGACCTTCCAGCTCCTTGCCTTGTCCCTTGGGTGCAGACGAGCTCTCTTTCCATTGTGGGTCTGCCCAAAATTTGTCCTCCTGAATTCAAATAGGCAGTGAGTCCCAATGTGCCACCATGCTGGAAGCAGCCTGGAGCAATGCTGGGTTATATCAGCCTGGCACCGCTCAGCGGAGCGCGTAGCCCTGCCCTCTGCTTATGAAAAGAAAGTTACATTAGAAAGGCCTTTTACCCAGATACTTAATTAAAATAATATTGAAACAAGTAAGACACACTGTGTGCTAAGCACATGGTCACAGCTTCCCACAGCTCATTTGCAAGAGTGCTCAATAATGGCTGTGGGTAATTATTTTTTAATCATCCAGTGTAAAGAGCGATTGGCATGTTAACAAATGGTACTTATTTTCTCTTGCTCTGATGGGGCAAGATCATAGGCGATGCAGTGCCAGCCAGCAAGTATCCTCTGGCACAGCACAATCGTCTGGCTCGCTGTGGCTGGATCTTGTGTTCAGAGAAGCAAGGAAGTGGCTGGCGTGAGGGATAGCTGGGGTGGGCAGGGGCAGGCTGCAGGCACGAGGCAGCCCAAAAGCACCAAGGTGCTCGGGAATAAAGCTGTTTGTGCAAAGACAAATGGAGGAGACTTAGGAAGAGGTGCCTTTACAGCTCTTGGGCTCTTATTCTCCCTCCTGTGTTAGCTAGGAGATATTTCAGGACAGTTTTGGGGATATTGATTTATGTCTGACCAGAACTAATACTTCAGTCTGGGAGACTTGGGCTGGTTTGCTCATTAATTAGCTGAGATGTCACCAAAGCTCAGATGTCATTTCAAGGGCAAGAGCAACGTTGCCAGCCAGTGGCAAGCCCTACCCCTTGGGAACATTTGGCCCTTCCTAACTGTCTGCTGTCCTTCTCCCTGGAAGCCTGGGGTGGCTCAGAAGCTGGGAACCCCTGAACTAGTGCGATTAGACAATTTTCTCTCCTTTTAAAAGCTAAATATCTATGCTATTTTTTTTCCTTCCAAACAGCAGAGCCATCGAGGGGGCACGGGACCTTTTCTCCAAGGTTTCTGCTTTTCTCCCTCTGCTTGCCTCTGAGGAAAAGCCCTTCTGATCTCTGAAGGAAGCACCCGCTCAATTCTGGCTTTTCCTTCCTCAATTTGTGAGCCCTGCTTTGACTCTCGAAGGGCCCTGTGTTCCTGACAGTGTTGGGGCAACTCTGAACATTAATAATTCTGCTTGTTCTAAAACCACCCTGTGGGTGCCATGAAAGTTAATGAGTGAGCCTCTGGAAATCAATTTCCTGCTGTAAAATCTCCTCTCTGGAGAGCTGGCTGCTGTGGGCCTTTGGGGGTTATTTTAGGCAGGCAGCGTTATGTATCCTTGGCCAAAGGATGTGATGTCTTGGGCTTCTGCTGTGGGAAGATGCTCCTTGTTTACCTGCTGTACATTTTCTGCCTCCTTTAAGTGTCAAGGGAGCAGCACGGGGTTCACCAAGCCTCGCTCCGACTCTTCTGCTGCAGGTTTACTCAGTCTGCTTGGACTTAGATGAGTGCCAGGAGTGTCTCCTCATCTTTGCAGGGTTACGCCATGCTGTTTCTACGACTCTTCCTGCTGTCACTCTCTGTTCATCCTGCAGTTATCCGTGTCCTAGGTTTTCAGTTTCTGCTTTATTGTGTCTCCTGAGGAGATACAGCAGCATCCCAGCAGGTCAGGAAGGGCAGGAGTCCATCCACAGTGCTCTGAGATAGCTTATGAGCTGAGCAAGAAGTTGCCTTTTTGTAGCTCAGTGGCCATGTGCTCCATAAACCTCAGCCCCAGAGGCTGGAGGAAGTTCAAAGACGCTTCCTCACTTGTGCAATCTGTTGTCATCACCCTAAGGGTGGCTCCAAAGTCTTCCAGACAAGATATCGGCTTCCCGGCAGCTGGCTTCATGTGGCCTTTGTGTTCCCACGAGACTGTGTGGGCTCATCTTCATCTCTTCTTTCCATCTGGTTGATTTATTTCATTAAGTTACAAAATTGCAACTGACACATTCCTCCCACAACTGAGTTGTTTTTCGGGGTGCAAAAAAATTACTTGTCATACCACCCAAGCACGGTAACTATAATTTTCCCATCTGTGCAGATGTGCTTGGTGCCTCTGGAATTTCAATATTTGCATTGAGACAGATAGCTTTACATCAGCCTTTGTCTCCAGCATCTCCATTGCAGAGTATTGTCCAGAGGGCAGAGGTGGGGAACGGAGATTTCCCATTCTTTTGGTGCATGTTTAATTTATTTTCGCGGATGTTGTTGCTAATTATTTTGTCTGGTTCCTCACATACTGTGAGCTGTCATGTTCATCCTTCCTTGCAGGGTCTCCAACACAGAAAAACCCAAGCACAGAGTATGATTGCAGCAGGCAACTGGCTAAGGGGTACCCAGATCCAGCTGAAAGCTGCTCCCACGGAGGGTGACGGATGGGTCTCGTCTGGAGGCATCATGCCTTGAGATGGGTTTGAGTCCAACTCCACCAGCCAGCAGATGATCTGTCTGTCCTCTTCCCTCCTTTACTTTCCACCTCCAAAATGCAACTTGGTCGGTTTCCACCCCTTTTTCTTTCCTCTGAATCAGTGTATCATACAATTTGTGCCCTCATCTTTGAGGTGCCCAAAGGTCAGACTTCTCAGTGAGCTTTTCCCTTTCTGCTTTTTAAGATCAATTTGATTAAAATGGGTCTCTAAACTGTGGCCCTTGTCCAGGCCCAGGGGACCCAGCCAGAGCTCTTCTTCTTGCAAGTCAATTTTCCCTCCTGCTCAGTGCATTAAAACCCTTTCCCCTGCTGGAGCTGTGCTGGGTCAGAGCACTCCGCTTTATTAACATGGGTGTGTTTATTTGGGAATTGGAGAAGGGGAGATTTCTAAGAAGATTTTATCCTTTGAAACAATTCAGTGCTTCTGGCTGTATGGGGTTTATTTTCCCAGAGAGGCGATGAGATGGCTTTGCTGGGGAACTGACCATTAGCACTCTGCTCAGCTGGCTGAGATGCTCAGGGAAGTAAAACACCAGCAGTTGGGATTTAGAGGCTGCTGTGTCCCTGGTCCCAGCCGTACCCACCCCTTCCAAACCACATGGAAAAGCGTCCAGGCTGTCTCCTTCCAGAAATGGGTTCACTTAGGTGTCCCTTAGGAAATTTACGTTGCGTAGAAAGGATGAGCTGGGTCTTGACCCATGCCAGACGGAGCCTGCAGAGAGAAACGCTTTGAGGGATGCTGCGTGCTCACCTGGCTCATGGTGTGGTCACTAAAGGGGGACTTCCCTGGCAGCCCAGCAAAGGTCTTTCTGTGATAGCCACCAAATATATGGACCGAGCACGACCACACACACCTGGGCACAAGCAGGGACGCATGTGCACACATCCCGTCTTGACTTCAAAGAACACTCATTGATGGGCAGAGTCAGCCCCTGCTCCCCAGCCGGCACTCAGGCTCTCAGCAACGTCTAATCTCCCCCTGTTGTTAGTGATGATTGCCATAAATACCCACGACATGAATGTGACTTCAGCCAGGCATTTAAATTCTGTTTGTTTTCCCATGATTTAAATCCCACCAACCTTGACTGTGTTAAAAAGTGTAATTGTTCTGCTTTTCCCCACCGCCCTCTGCTCTCCTCCTTAAGGAGATTATGAGCTGGGGGAAAGTAAATGCCTTATCTAAAATAAAAAAAAGAAAGATAATGTTGAAATAACTGCTGTCAGAGGAAGATACATTTTTCAAACACATTCTCTGCTCAGCATGAGGCAGTGGCTGCCTGTGTTTCTGAGCATTATGGTACATTAGCCTCCGCACGCAATGTTGTTTGCTTTGTTTATTATTTTAATTTCCAAGTCTCTAGCAGGGGTAGATGGTGCCGAGGTGACAGCAAGGGAGGACTGAGAGCCCATCCCTTGCCATGCCGTGGGGTTGGGGACAGTGGAGGCATCGCTCCCCAGGCAGCCGGCTCAGTGGGGATGGCGGGGAGTAGGGCACTGCCACCCCAGCAACAGACATGACAATTCCTCCTTTTTTCCTGAAAAACTGATGAACTGGAGCCTCCAAACCTTGCTTGTGTGGACAACCTGGCATCCTAGTAACAGGGGTCTTTAATGGGACATTGTCCCAGATACTCCATCTAGTCTACTCCAGGGGAGGAACTGGTCACTAACAGAGCAATAAGGTCAGTGTCTGGCTGTTGAGAATGATTTGAGTGAGCTGAAAAAGTTTTTTCTCCACTGTATGACAGTAGCCCCCTCTCCCTGAGCCCCCTGTGCTCCTCAAGTGAAAACAAAGATACGAAAATGTGGCTTCCAGTCAGCCCCCATCTTCCACTCAATCCTGTGCAGATGGGTTTGTTTGTCTGTGTTTTGTTTTAGTGTCTCCAGAAAATTAGAGCAATTTTTGAAGAAAAAAAATATACTTTGTAACAGGGAAAAAAAAGCAAGAGAGAAAATGTTTTGACATTCTCTCTCAAAACGCCCTCCTTTCATCTCCACTAAGACTCCTTGCTGTATTTGACCTGAATTCTCAAATAGCTCCAGACCTTCTGAAAGTCTGGTTTTCAGCAAAAAGACCCCTCTCGATTCAACCAAAAAATGTTGCCCAGCTCCACTCAGGAGACCGCCCACAGGGTGCTCTCTGGGTGCTCTGGGGTGCCAGAACCTCACAGGGATTCTGGCTTCCCCATCAGCTGGCTGAATTAAGCTGAATATTTGTGATTCTGCCTCTATGCCCATCCCCGGGCTGTGCTAGTGGCTGGCGGCTGCATCTGTCCCCCTCCACTGCCTGGAGAACCCCAGAAGATGAGAAGCTTGGGAGATATCTTTCTCCTCTGAGAAGCAAATATTAACATAAAGCCTATTTGTATGCATTCAAGGCCAAGAACGGTTAAGCTGAGTTCCTCTTATCTGATGCACGATTAAGAGCGTCTCCCAAGCCCTGGTGAGCTCAGGGGGGGAGTACACAGCATCACATGGTGGGTGGGTAGGGATGAGATGTTGAATTCATTAATGGCACTTTTCACTTTCCACCCTGGCGCTGGTACCAGCACAGATTTACAAGGGAATGCAGTCAATGGGTAGCAAAGATGCTTGGAAAATGGTGTCTGTTTGTCTTTGCAAACACGGAAAGCAAGTACAAATCAAAGTAAACCAATCCTAACAGCTGTAGAAAAGGACTTGACTTCTGATAACAGAAGGAAACTGGAAGAAAAAGTTCTCTTCAAAGCCAAATGGTTTGATAGAAAAGGGCTGAACAGCTCTAGCAGCCAGATAAGCAGCCACCGACATGTTAACAGCTGCCTTGTGCCGAACAGCCGATGGCCCTGGTGAGCTGCTTTGGCCATGCTCCGTGAGCACCGGCTGCCTGGGGACATGGTTGTGGTCACCCAGCCTGGCCCTCCGGTGTCACAGCCAGAGGGGCTTTCCCGTATTTGGCATGGTTGCACTGGGCTGTGCCTTATCAAAACCCAGCGGATCCCGGTCGAGATCCAGCTCTCTTGACTTCAGCCCCTGACAGCAAAGAGTCTGATCTGAGCTGGTCCTGCAGGAGACGACAGGAGAAAGTGCCCTCCTGGCACCCCCATGTCCCTCCTGCCTTAAAGCCCCTTCCCGCGGTGGAGCGGAGCATCCTCTGCAAATGCCTCTCTCCCCTCTGGCCGCAGGGAGGACAGCACCGCTCACATAGGTCACTTGCTCAATTCCAAGGCAGCAAGATTTCAGGGAGCGGAGTCTCTCCCTCTATTTAGCAGCTTTTGTGTACCCCAGAAGAGTGGCTGGGGAAGTGATTTAAGGATCCCGGTGTGAAAGGTGCCAGATCTGTCCTGCAGCACAGGGCTGAGAGATGCCTGAGCACCAGCGCTGCCGGCTGCCGAATGCCGGTTCATAGTGACGGCTGCAGGTGAAGAGATAAAGAAAAGGAGCAAGACAATCATTGTGAATATGCAACACATGGAGAAACACTTGCTGACAGAGTGGTATTGATCTCATTTGCTGCCTGCTCCTGTCAACTGGTGCGGGGAAGCAACGGCTCAGTCCCACTTTGTAAGAAAAGCCTACTCTGTAACATTAGTTTCAGCTCATCCAGAAGAGCCTGATACTAAATATAAACCACAGTCACAGATGAAAAATACGTGCAAGTGTGTCCTTACTGTGGTATTATTATGTGGCCCAAAGGGGGACTTTGGAGCCAAATGCTTCAAGTTCCGACACAAAACTTCTAGTCTAACCTCACCGTAATCCTTCTGAATTAAGCCGGCGTTTCAAACCCAGAAGGGATGGCTCTGCCCAGTCTATATTTTGGTAGGACTGAAATTTGGAAAGATGAAATGAAATCACATGGCCTTGCCAGACAGCTGATGCTCAAAAATAAAATCTGTGTTTCTATGGGGAAAAGGGAGAATTTTTAGCAAATGTATTAAGGTTTGCAAATCTCAAGCCTCTGTTACGCTTTCTTTACAAAGCTGCGTAATTGCAGAGAGGATCTGGAGGAGTTGCAGCCACTTTAGATGAGTGATTTGTAAGTAGAAACTAGTTTGACTTTCGCTTTTTGGAACTGATGGTGAAGGGGCAGATTTTGCTGGTTTCTAATGCATTCTTTTCCAGGTATGTTGTGTAACTTTTTTTGTTCCAAATCTCTTGAGTGATCCTTAATGAGCAATTACAAAAGGCTAATCTCATTAAAAGCAAAATCTCCATGTTCATTTAATTCTTAAATCTCTTTCTGTTGGGAGGGGGATATTTAAATGAGCTTGCTCCCATTATAAAGTTACTTCATGGTCTGTTTTTCATCACGGTTAAATCAGAACAGGGGCATGAGGTGCTTTTACTTTAATCTGTTCTTAATCTGATTTTCCCTAAATGAAGTTGGATCATTTCTGGTGCAGAGTCCTAGAAACCAGGGAGACAATGACTAGCAAGAGGCCATTTATTCTGCTCCACGGTCCCAACAGGGACCCTTAAATTTCATTAATGATCATTGCAGTCATAAAGAAACCCATTCATTTTACCCATTGGCCAAGAAATGCTTTATAGTATTTAATGGGACTCTTCTTTTTTTCCAAGATAAGAGAGACGAGAGCCCTCTGTGGAAGCAGGATCCTGGAGCTCGCATGGGGAGGGCTGTCGCATTGGGGTAAATGCTGTCTGCACATCGGGGCGGGGGGTGCAGAGAGGGACCCGGAGCTGAAGCAGCGATATGGCATCCCCCAGAAGCTGTGGCTGGGAATGGGGATGCTGGGAAGCTATGGAGGGGACAGCAGCATCCTGACACTGCACGGGAGGTGGTCGCAGGCTGTGCACGCGTGCGGTGCTTCGTTATCTGGCCTGTGCACTCCAACACTGCCAGCCTGCATGCCTGGATAGCGCTCCATTGTCTGGGCCAGGTTCGTCACCGGGCCTTTCTTCTGGTCCCCTCCCACCCCTTATCAGCCGGCCCTGTGTCTCCTTTACCGCGGGTGCTCTCAGAGACAACGCTGTGCCCCCTCCTCTCCCTGGGGCAGGACTTGGCCTCTCTGGCTGCTCAGGAGGGGAAGGCAGAGCTCAACAGAACAAAAATCAATCCTAATAATAAAGCAACAAACTGCTCCAGGAGAAGGAGAGTACCTGGAACTACTTTTGATTCAGAAGTCAGACCTAGATAAGGCGCCAGCCCAAATGCCAATATGCTAATGCGGCTCCTTTAGCAATGTGCACCGCCAGTATCTCTACCAGGCTTGTTCCACATCTGTGACAGCCTGTCTCTCCTCAGCACCAGAGATACATATTTTACTTAGAAATAGGACAAATCATGCCAATGTTTCAATGTGAAGGATTAAAAAAGGCCAACCCCCTTACGACATCCTCTGATGTGTCCTCCTTCTCTCTTCCCACCACTCCCCTCCCGCAGAGCTTACCATCACACTGTCATTGGAGGCAACTCCACATTTTTGGATTTGATGACTGCCTTCCACCCTGTCCACTCTCCAACTTTCCAAAGGGAGATTTCCAGAGTCTGACGTGGAGGGATGGAAAATGTTTTGCTAAGGAGAGGGAAAAAAAGAATGGAGGGTTTGTTCAAAAAGACAAACTTCAGCATAATTTGAGACATTATTTAAAATGGTCCAAAGCAAAACCCAGGGTGAGCACATCATCAGAAAAAGCCAGCGTCAAAACTGGGACCTGGACCGAAGTGTCAGGAATGGTTTCCGTGGCAATGAGCCAGGGTTGGTTTGGAGCAGGGCGCTGGGTAGAGCCATCCTCCCTGCACGAAGGATCCAAGGTGCCCGGGGATGGGCAGGTCTGTTCTCCCATAGCGCACCAACCCTTGGCCCCAGCAATTGTGTGGGTTTTATTCAAAGCTTAAGCCATGGTTCTTCCCAAGAACAGGATTTTATCCTGCCTGCCTGCCATGTCTTTTCCTTTTTCTGTATTATTTCATGTCATAGGCTACTCTTCCTTCCTGCAGTGAGAGACAGTCCATGGATGCTGTGCCCTCATCCCTGTAGGAAGAGAGAATAGTTGTGCAGAGGCCAGGTTCAGTCGTTATCTTGTCTAAAAGTATTCACAGACAGTCAATCCTGCCTCTCAATAAATGAAATATTTCCTCTCCAGTTATCTCCCTGGACTCTAGCAGCCCAGATCTCTAATTGGCAGCAACCTCTTCCCTCAGCAGAACAATCCTTTCTCTTTCATGGATTGTTCTCCTTAAATTCAGTCATGACAGAGGCGGAAATCCACTTTTATGCCTCTTGCTTTTTCTAGAAGAAAACCCTCTCCTGTTGTTGAAATGAGTCCTGTTTTTAAACCTGCAGACAGATCTCTTTCTCTCTTTGGGCTTGATTAATTTAAACTTCTATTTTAGGTGAGTAGTTCTTGATTGCAGAACAAAACTAGCTGTGGAGTTCTGTTTTCTAGGAACCATCATACCAAGCATAATAAATAAGCACAAAATGAAATAAACTTGAGGAAATATTATGAAACATTGTGTTCTTATTACAAGATCATCCAGTGACATTTTCGTTTTGGGATCAATGGGGAGCCATTATTATTGAAAGAGTAACCTTAATCACAACGGGGAGCCATTATTGTCGAAACAGTAACATTAATCAAAAAAAGACTGTAGTAAAATAGACCTTTTCCTTCCCCAGATCAACTCCCCGTATATAATTTGGAGTCCAAAATGCTGACTTTAGTTAAAGACAAAAAACCTTGGAAAATGGTTTTGTTTCTTTTCCTCTGAAAATGCTGACTTTAATAAAACACACACACACACACACACACACAAAGCAAAATTCTATTGAAAAGTGCAGGAAACAGTTCGAGTGAAAATTACCTGATACTGTAAAAGGTCTGACCGAACCTACAAATGTCACTTCCATTTCTGAATGGAAAGATGTGATTTATTTGTGAGGAATACCACAGCTTTCTCAAAGTGTCTACCAGTACGCAGTCAAGCTGCCCGACTCCCAGAGAAGCATTTCTGCTGGGAAACTTCTGCCTTCCTTGGAAAAGCCAAAGCCCTCCAGGCTTGCCCAGCCTAATTCCCACCAGCACAGACAGCATTGAAAGGACCCTGGGCAAACCCTTCTCCAGCTCTCCAAACCAAGGCAGGTGTATTGCATAGTCTAACCTACTCCTAAAACCCTCAGGGAGGGAAGGAGGGGTGAGTGGATGGGTGGATGGATGGGTGGATGAATGGATGGATGCATGCTCAGTCTCCCTGACCAGTAACGCTTTTACTCACCCAGCTGGTGATATTCCAGCTGTATGTTGGCACAGCAACTATGGGTCAGCTCCTCAGTTTTGGTCACCAGGAATGCCCAGCAGACAGAAACAAGTGGAGCCTTGCCCTGAGATCAGAGCCTGGGTTGAAGCCCAGCCCAAGCATCTCCAGCAGGATAAGGGCTACATTTAAGGAGAAACCTTTGCTCCTCTCCTGCTCAGGGCCCCAGGGAACAGAGGGAAACCTGGGAGGATATAGGAGATATGTTGGTGAGACAACGTCGGAGCAGCAGGACCAGGATGGCAGAGCTAACCCTGCCTGTTAGTTCTCCCTCATCCTGAGGCTTCAGGAACAGCTGGGGCTGCTGCTTACACTCCTTTCTTCCAGGAGCAAGAACACTCACAAAGACGTGTACTTTTTCCAAGTTCCGAGCTTTCTGTCTCCTATATTTGCTGCGCTGTATGATCTGCCTCAGTGGCACGATGATATTCCTCTTCTTTCCTTTACAGCACCTTCCCTGACAGGGTGCACAGCACCTTGCAAATATCCATAGCTGCGAGCTTGCCTTCCCTCTTTGGAAGGGGGGGAAACTGAGGCAGGGGGAAGAGCTGTCACTCACCCATGATTACTTAGGGAAAGTAGAAGGCCTCAGGGCCTGGGCTCAGTGCTTTAGCAGCTTAGCTCTGGGCTCAGTGCTTTGACAGCAAGGCTGTCCTTCCCCTCTGAACTGGGCCACTTGGAGTTGCCTCTGTGGTTTATTATGTACAGGATTTTCGTCAGACGTGCAAAGTAAATTAGCACCGTATTCACAGCCATAATCACCTACCAATGATCTCATACATGTGGCACAAAGGGAAAGGATCTGCATGGGATTCTGTTCTGCAAGTATAATCCACCCATAGCCTCCCTGTTAATTAGCTCCTCTCAAGCATCCAATCTGTGGCAATTATAGCAATCAAAAATGCATTCAGCCCCCCCCTCCAGCTCCCCATCAGCACCTGACAAGCCGGCAGGCGCATTATCCCAAACCACGGCAAGCGCACGCTGATATGAGACACAAACCTTGCCGCTGCCTGACTCAGGATTCATCACCCACAATACCAGTCCCGGCACAAGGCCTTGCATACCAGGAATTATTAAAAAAAAAGAAAGAAAAAGAGACAGAAAGAGACAGATTTCAATTTTCTCCCATAGTTTTGGGAGCCCATAGAAAACCAAGTGAAAGAGGCTATTTAGCCCCTTGGGCTCAATTGGCATCTTCTTCCTTTTTTGCTGATGCCAATGGAAAAGTGAATCTTTCTTATTTTTAATGTTGCCTGATTGAAAGCACCGCTCCCCATGGTGCGCTGAGAAGCCCAGGTGGGATGAATGCCCGGGGTGTATTTCGGCTCGGGGCGGAAGACTTCGATGAGTTCGCCGAACGTGCGGCGGCAATCGTCCACGACGAGAAGGGTCTTGGTGTAGTGCTTCGGGAGTTCGTCCACAAGGATGACGCCGGCCTGCATTTCTTCGATATGCTGCACGTATTCGCCCTTGGCGAAGGTCACGTGATGCGGCCCGGCGCTTTCGGCGCTCGCCACGTCATCGATGACGACATCCTTGTCACCGTAGAGAGTTCCTCCGGTAATCTGTGCCAGTTCTTCCGCTGTCTTTTTCATTCAGTCCCTCACTTTTTGGATGAAGATGCGGCGGTGCCGTTTAATTTTGCCAGTACGTCATCGGTGACGTCGATAGCGCCCACGGGAACGGAGCGTTTCTGCATAATGATGCCCACGCCTTTTTCCTTGGCCACAAGCGCG
>Ga0181612_163914_pt1 | contig 14543 bp, 14 predicted proteins | sample HoacroProtozoa21_FD_119630 | JGI IMG/M metagenome (GOLD analysis project Ga0181612, IMG submission 119630) | Hoatzin crop microbial communities from Cojedes, Venezuel. Combined Assembly of Gp0051906, Gp0051904, Gp0051908 | reverse complement strand
CTTGCTGTTTGACGCGGGCGACGACATCGACGACCTGATGATTCTGTGCAAAGCCGACATTACGTCGAAAAACCAGCAAAAGGTGCAACGTTTCCGCGAAAACTTCGACCTGGTGAAGCAAAAACTCATCGACATCGAGGAAAAGGACCGCGTGCGCAACTTCCAGCCGCCCATCGACGGGCAGACCATCATGGACACCTACGGGCTGAAGCCCTCGCAACAGGTGGGCATCATCAAGGATGCCATCAAGGATGCCATCCTCGATGGCGAGATTAGCAACAGCTATGCCGAGGCTTACGCGCTGATGCGCCGTCGCGCCCACGAGTTGGGCCTCGACGAGGTGCATGCCGCGCACCTGTGCCACACCACGACGGAGACCCCCATCGGCACACTCTCCATTGCGGCCACTGCAGCAGGCATCGCCATGGTGACCACGCAACGACAGGCTACCGAGGAACTCGAGCAGCTATCTAAAAAGTTGAAACTCACCCCCGTCGAGGCTGTAACACCGCTCATGCAGCAGTGCATCGCCCAACTCAAGGATTATTTCGCAGGCACGCTCCAAACCTTTGACCTGCCGCTCCAGCTGACGGGCACCGACTTCCAGCAACGCGCCTGGCAAGTGCTGCAGGGCATCCCCTACGGCACCACCATCAGCTACGCCGAGGAAGCCAAGCGCTTGGGTAGTCCCCGCGCCACCCGCGCCGTCGGCATGGCCAACCACAATAACCCCATCCTCATCATCATCCCCTGCCACCGCGTCATCGCCGCCGACGGCACCCTCGGAGGCTACGCCGAAGGCACTGACCTCAAGCGCTTCCTCCTCCACCACGAAACCTACTACAAAAACAAGTGAACCCATAGCCCGCCAGTGACGAGTATGGGTACACATAATCACTTATAGACCAGGAGTTAGGCTTCTGGTTTTTCTTTTGAGAGAAGGGAGGAGCGGGTGTCGCGGAAGGAGACGTTGCGGTTGTAGAAGAAGTTGGCGATGGTGTAGCAGACCATGGCGAGGACCATGACGATGTTTTGGCCGGCTTTCTTCATGGGGAACCAGGGGATGATGTCGTCGGGGAGGTTCTTCCAGCCGCAACCCTCGAGGAGAATCCAGCTGACGATGCCTTGCAGGGTGAGGCACAGCAGGAAACCGATGCCGAAGAGGAGTGCGCTGCGCCAGAAACTGAGGCGTGACTTGAATACCCACATGCGATTCCACAGGAAGCTGTTGATGACGCCAGCGATGTAGGCGACCACGTTAGAGATACCGTAGGGCAAGGAGAGGAGGGTGTTGAGCACATAGAACACGACAAAGGTAATGATGGTGTTGAGGACGCCTATCATTCCATACTTGACGAGCTGGATGCCCGTGTTGCGAACTTCGTTATGATTGAGTTTCATCGTCTTCTTGCTGTGATTGATAGTGGTGGAGTCGTTCGATATAGGTATTGAAAGAGGGGAACTGCCAGTTGTGTCGCACGGCGAGGAAGCGGAGGACGACAACAAAGGCGGCACACACGAGTTGCTGGACGACGCTGGTAGCGCCGATAAGGCCGAGCAACCAGTAGATGATGCCACCAACGATGCACACGGTGGCGTAAATCTCGCGGCGGAACACGAGGGGCACCTCGTTGATGAAGATGTCGCGCAACACGCCGCCCATGGCGCCGGTGATGGTTCCCATGATGAGGGCGACCCAGATAGGCCAGCCCAGGAAGAGGGTTTTGTAGATGCCCACGACGGTGAACAGCGCCAGACCGAAAGCATCGAAGATGTAGAATGTGCCCTCGATGCGCACCAGTTGTTTGCTGAAGGTCATCACTACAAACAAGCCCATGATGGTTGCCACGGCATACCAGGGATTGAGCATCCAGAAGGGCGACACGCCCAGGAAGACGTCACGCATGGTACCGCCGCCAAAGGCTGTAACGAAGCCGATGGAATAGGAGCCAAACCAGTCGAATTTCTTGACCATGGCGAGGCGGATTCCACTGATGGCATAGAACAAGGTGGCGATGATTTCGAGGGCGAACTCGAACGCGGCCATTTCGTCGATGAGGTTTCCAAACATAGTCGTGTTGCTGGTTGCGGTGAATTACTTGCGTGGCGTGGGCGTAACGATGATGCCTGCCTCGGTGATACCCGCGATGCCAGGGATGCTGTCGGCGCTCTGCCACAGGACCACGTGGGTGGCCTGCGCGGGGGTGATGCCAGTAGCAATGGTGTCGCGGTGCTGGTAGAGCGTGCCAAAGCCGCTGCCGGTCCAATGTCCATACTGGTCGGCAAGGGTGATGCACAGCTGGCGGCGCACGATGGTGGAGTCGGCGGCAATGAGGTCGACGGTCACGGGCAATTGTGCCACAGCGAGGTCGACGGTGTGGCGCATGACAAACATGATGTCGTAGGTGGCGGTGCTGTCGCCATAAACGGGCGTGCAGTCGATTACCAAGTTGTGCTGCCAGGTGTCGTGGGGCAAGGGTCGCAGGTCGCTATAAGAAGCCTGCTCGGGCGAGCAAGCAGCCATCGCCACGACGAGCGCGATTGCGATGCACGCTGCCCAGCCATGCCGCAGGGGTTGCAGCATGGCACGGGGGGATGAGTATCGTGCAAATCTTGCCATCGAGGCGAGGATATAGATTTTTACTTATTGCGGTTGCGATTCTGTCGCTGGCGGTCGATGTCGGCACGCACAGCGGCCTTGGTTACCGGCCGATTGAGGTCGGGCGCAGGAGCGGGCGCGGGTTGCTGCGGCTGTTGCTGCTGCGGCTGTTGCTGCTTGGGCTTGGGTTGCTGCTGTTGCGGTTGCTTGGGGTTGGGCTGTTGTTGCTTTCCCCCACCCTGCCCTTGCTGCGGCTGCTTGCCTTGCTTGGGTCGCTTGTCGCGGCGGTCCTTGTTGCCATTGTTGTTGCTATTGCCATCGCCGTTTTGCTTAGCGGGTTGCTGAGGCTGTGCGGCGGGCTTAGTGGCAGCATTGTCGGCTGCGGGAGCATCGTTCTTGCCTTTTTTCTTTTTCTTTTTCTTCTTTTTGTCGAAGCGGTTGATGCTGTCCTGACCCAAGATGTCGCCAAAGGCTTTCTGCTGGCGCATGGCTACCACGTCGTCGGCATCGAGGTGCTCGGGCTTGATGCCCTGGCGGTTGAGTTCGATGACCTCGAAGGCGCGCTCCACGGGGATGGTGACCGTGTTCATTGCCATGTTCTTCTGCGTGGAGTAAGTGATTTCGCGCTTGAGCATGTCGGCCTTGAAGTGGTAGTAGGTCTCGCTGGTGGTTTCGAGGCGCACATCGCGCGGTGGCATTTCCTTAGAGGCCTCGACGTAGCTGTTGACCTCGAAGTTGATGCAGCATTTGAGCTTGGCGCACTGACCAGCGAGTTTCTGCGGGTTGAGCGAGATGTCTTGGTAACGGGCAGCGCTGGTGGCGACCGATACAAAGTTGGTCATCCACGTGGCGCAGCACAGCGGACGTCCGCAGGGACCAATGCCGCCAATTCGGCCGGCCTCCTGACGGGCGCCGATTTGCTTCATCTCGACGCGGATTTTAAAGGTTTCGGCGAGGACCTTGATGAGCTGGCGGAAGTCGACGCGTTCGTCGGCGATGTAGTAGAAGATGGCTTTGTTGCCGTCGCCTTGATACTCGACGTCGCCAATTTTCATCTTCAGTCCCAGGTCGACGGCAATTTTGCGTGAGCGAATCATCGTGTCGACCTCGCGGGATTTGGCCTCGCGGTAGCGTTGCATGTCGTTTTCACGCGCCTTGCGGAAGACCCGGAGGATTTCGACGTTGGGCTTGAGGTTGGCGCGTTTCATTTGTTTCTTGACGAGCAGGCCGGTCATGGCCACCTGACCGATGTCGTGCCCTGGCGAAGCCTCGACGGCAACCCAGTCGCCCTGCTTGAGGGGGATGTGCGTGGGGTTGCGGTAGAAGCCGCGACGCGTGTTCTTGAAGTGGACCTCGATGATGTCGAAATCGTTCTGTCCACCTGGCACGTCGTCGAGCCAGTTGTAGCATTGCAGGTTGCAGCGCGGCCGCTCGTGCACGTCGCAGCGCTCGCACGAGAGTTCCTCACAGCCGGCGCACACCTGTTGGTCGGCGCGTGCTGGCATGGGGTAGCGAGGTTGTGACGGGGCGGTGGGCTTATTGAAGTTATCGTCCATGATGGCAGCGATTACTTGGCGTAGCTCACAGCGCGGGTTTCACGGATGACGGTGATGCGGACTTGTCCGGGATAGGTCATCTCGTCTTGAATCTTTTGAGCGATTTCGGTCGACAGTTTCTCGGTTTCGGCATCGCTAATCTTGTCGGCACCGACGATGACGCGGAGTTCGCGTCCAGCCTGGATGGCGTAGGTCTTGACAACGCCGGGATAGGACAGGGCGAGGTGCTCGAGGTCGTTGAGGCGCTTGATGTAGGCCTCGACTACCTCGCGGCGTGCGCCGGGACGAGCGCCCGAGATGGCGTCACACACTTGCACGATGGGGGCGTAGAGGCTGGTGGCCTCTTCCTCGTCGTGGTGAGCGCCGATGGCGTTGCAGATGTCGGGTTTCTCCTTGTATTTCTCAGCGAGTTTCATGCCTAGCACGGCGTGCGGCAATTCGGGCTCATCGTCGGGCACCTTGCCGATGTCGTGGAGCAGACCAGCGCGGCGTGCCTTCTTGGGATTGAGGCCGAGTTCGCTCGCCATGATGGCGCACAGGTTAGCGGTCTCGCGCGAGTGCTGCAGCAAGTTCTGGCCGTAGCTTGAACGATATTTCATCTTGCCGATGAGGCGGATGAGCTCGGGATGCAGACCGTGGATACCGAGGTCGATGGCGGTGCGTTTACCGGTCTCGATAACCTCTTCCTCGACTTGTTTCTTGACTTTGGCAACGACTTCCTCGATGCGAGCGGGGTGGATGCGACCGTCGGCAACGAGCTGATGCAGCGCCAGGCGAGCAATCTCGCGACGCACGGGGTCGAAGCCCGAGAGGACGATTGCCTCGGGGGTATCATCGACTATGATTTCGACGCCGGTAGCAGCCTCGAGCGCGCGGATGTTGCGACCCTCGCGGCCGATGATGCGTCCCTTGATTTCATCGTTATCGATGTGGAAGACGGTAACGGCGTTTTCGATGGCCGTCTCGGTGGCAACGCGCTGGATGGTCTCGACGATGATGCGCTTGGCCTCTTTGTTGGCTGTGAGTTTAGCGTCGTCCATGATGTCGTTGATGTAGCTGGCGGCAGCGGTTTTTGCCTCGTCTTTTAGGGTTTCGACGAGTTTTTCGCGTGCCTCGTCGGCCGAGAGGCCGCTCACGTGCTCGAGGGTTTCGCGCACGTTTTTCTCGAGCTTGTCGACTTCCTTGCGGCGGTCGTCGAGCAGAGCGTTTTGGTTATCGATGTTGACCTTGAGGGTGTCGAGTTCGTTGCGGCGGCGCTGCACCTCGCTTTGTTGCTGGTTGAGTTGCATTTCGCGTTGCTTGATTTTAGCCTCGCTGGCTTGGATTTTCGACAGTCGCGCGTTGGCCTGTTTGTCGGCCTCGCTTTTGAGTTTAAGGGCTTCTTCTTTACCTTTGACGACCTCGTTGTTACGCAAGACTTCGGCTTCAAGGTTAGCTTTCTCGAGAATCTGGCTTGCCGATGACTTAGCGTTGCGTTTTGAGAGGAAGATAGCAAGCGCATAGCCGGCACCGAGTGCAAGCAAGATGGCAATAATTATTATAATAGAATTCATTTTTTGATAAGAAATTAAAGAATTTACTATTAGGTTATTATAAAAAAACACTGCCAGCACACGGTCCACTGTGGCGCGTCGATGGAGGTGACGTGCGTGAGTAAGACCCTGTCTGTTACAGTGCAGGAAATTACAAATATATGTTCCTCGCGGCGTGCACAGTCGCGTTGAAGCGAGCGTGCGCCCACGTGAGGATGATACAGTTATAGCAACGCGAAAGCGCTTACATCTTGATGACCAGCTCGTCGAGACGCTTCTCGAAGTCGGTCAAAAAGCCGTTGACGGCTTGATTTTGGCTATAAGCCTCCATGTAGAGCCGTGCAAACTGGAATGCGACGCGGGCGAGCACTTCGTGCGAGTTGGTAGACTCACCGAAGCGGTTTCTCCACTTGTTCCACAGTGTGTTGACAAGTTTCTCGGCCTCGCGGTAGGCCTGTTCGTCCTTAGGGTCGATGAGAAGTGCAATGGGCTTCACATCGGCAAGTTCGAGCCAGATATTTTGTTTATTCTCAGTAGGCATAGAGAGGTTCAACGGTTACGCATTGAGTTGGGCAATACATTTATCAATGTCCCGCACCAATTTGGAAATCATGGACCGCGTGAGATTGACTTGCTCGGGGTTAGGTGCCACATCTTGCGTCATGCGCAAGTAGTAGTTCATTTTTTCGAGTTTTTCGACTTGAGCTTTAAGTTCGGCAATTTCCTTAGCTTGCTGCTCAAGTTGCTCACTAAGAGACGCATGCGACTGGGACAAGGCCTGGTATTTTTCTACCAGGACGTTGCTTTTTTCGATGACGCGCGCCAGGCGGTCTTTGAGTCTATCTTTAGTCTCTTGAGCCATGACAATCCAATTAACGTGCAAATTTACTAAAAAAAATTCAATAACCAAGCAAAAACCTAAAAAATGTGCCAAATTTTGTTTATTAGGCGTTAGGTTTTAGGCTTTAGGCATTAGGTTTTGGAGGCTTGGCACCCAAAAAGGGGGGGGTGGCAAGCCTCTAATTCTTTTGGGTGCCAAGTCGCGGGAGGTGGGCCCTCTTCGAGGACCTATTGGGGGTGATTAGCAGGGCCCCAGTACTCGCTACGCTCGCTCTGGGGTTACTGACCTGGTAGGCTCTTCGAGCCTCAGCTTTCTTGTTATCGAATTTGAGGCGTTATGCCATAGGCGCTAGGCTTTAGGCTTTAGGTGTTAGGTGTTAGGTGTTAGGCTTAGACTTAGACTTAGGCTTTAGTTTTTAGTGTTAGTAGGGTTTTCGGTATTTGTTGTCGGGGGTGGTGGCGTCGTCGAGGATGCTGAGGTAGCTGTTGTAGCGGGTGGCGGCGATGTGGCCTTGCTCGACGGCTTGGGTGACGGCGCAGCCGGGTTCGTGGGTGTGGGTGCAGTTGCCGTAGCGGCACTGGGAGGAGAAGTGGAAGATTTCGGGGAAGTAGTGGGCGACTTGGGCTTTTTCGAAGTCGATGGTGCCGAAGCCTTTGACGCCTGGGGTGTCGATGATGGTGCCGCCACTGGGGAGGTCGAGCATCTCGCTGAAGGTGGTGGTGTGCATGCCGGTGTGGTGAACGGTGCTCACCTCTCCTACCCTAAGGTCGGCGCCGGGGACGAGGTGGTTGATGAGCGAGGACTTGCCCACGCCGCTGTTTCCGCTGAGCAGGGTGTTGCGGCCCGCGAGGGCGCTGGTGAGCGTGTCGAGGCCTTCGCCAGTGAGCGTTGAGGTGAGGATGACGGTGTAACCGATGCAGCGATAGAGGTCCACAATTTCGTCGCGATAGGCTTGCGCGGCCTCGCCGGTGAGCAGGTCCGCCTTGTTGAGGACAAGGATGGCGGGCACATCGTAGGCTTGCGCGGTGGCGAGGAAGCGGTCGATAAAGGTGGTGCTGGTGGTGGGCGTGAGCAGGGAGAACACGAGGGCGGCCTGGTCGAGGTTGGCGGCAATGATTTGGAACTCCTTCGAGAGGTTGCTGGCGCGGCGGATGATGTAGTTGCGGCGCGGCTCGATGGCGGTGATGAACGCCGTGCCGTCGTCGCGCGGCTCGATGTCGACGATGTCGCCCACAGCCACGGGATTGGTGCAACGGAAGCCCCGCAAGCGCAGGTTACCCTTAATCTTGCAGTTTGTGAGCGTGCCGTCGTCGTTGCGGACCACGTACCAGCTTCCCGTGTTTTTTACCACCAATGATTTCATGCCTGCAAAATTACACTTTTTCATTGAAACAACAAAAGAGGCTCAAAAGGCACGATGCGGCCAAGACGCGGTGTTATTCTCGTGGAAAAATGCGAAAAAAAGTAACAAAACAACGTCAAAATCGCGTTTTACATTCAAAAAGTGTTAAAAACGGCGTTTTTTTTGATGAAAAATTTGGTGGGGAAGAAAATGGGTTTTAGTTTTGCATCGGTTTTCATGGTATTTAGTTTTTAAGGTTATTAAAGGAAACAGGTTGTCGAGAAGACAATTGGCTTTCGACATTAAGGTTTATGTTAATGGTATTAGAAGGTTAATTAGTTAAGCAATCCCCGACGTTGATGTCGAGGATTTTTTTTGTATGGTAGATTGAAGATAAATGCGTAATTTTGCGGTATGGAAAAGAAAGAAACTGCGACAACGATGGGCCCGATAGGCGTGTTTGACTCCGGATTCGGTGGCCTGTCGATATTACGAGAGATACGCAAGCGTTTACCCCAATATGATTACTTGTTTGTGGGCGACAATGCTCGTGCGCCATACGGTGTGCGCTCTTACCCACTGGTGTATAAGTTCACGCTCGAGGCGGTGCGCTACCTGTTTGACAAGGGTTGCTCGCTAGTGATACTGGCATGCAACACAGCGTCGGCTAAGGCGCTGCGCAACATTCAGCAGAACGACCTGCCGCACATCGACCCCACGCGTCGCGTGCTGGGTGTAATTCGCCCCACGGTCGAGGCCATCGGTCCGTTGACGCACACGGGTGAAATCGGCGTGCTGGGAACGCCGGGCACGATTCAAAGTCGCAGCTACGACATCGAAATCGAGCATGCTTATCCCGGCTTCAAGGTTTACTCGCATGCATGCCCGATGTGGGTGCCGCTGGTCGAGAACCGCGAGAGCGATGGCGATGGCGCCGATTATTTCGTCAAGAAAGACCTCGATGCGCTCATGTCGATGAGCAGCCGCATCGACACAGTGATACTGGGTTGCACCCACTATCCCCTGCTGGCGGCGAAGATACGTAAGTACTTGCCTGACGGCGTGCACCTCATCGAGCAAGGCGGCATTGTGGCCGAGAGCCTTGCCGATTACATGCGTCGTCATCCCGAGATGGAGTGTCGTTGCAGCAAGGGCGGCGACTGCAAATATTGCACGACCGAGGAGCCCGAGTTGTTCTCGCCCGTGGCCAGCGTGTTTGTCAACGAGGAAGTGACGGCTCACCACGTCATCCTCGAGGAACGCCTGCAAGACTGACACATTATATAATAATATAGCACAGTTTTATCCCTCCATCTCACGGGCGTGCGGTGGAGGGATAAAAATTTGAGAGGCGGCTACCTTCACAGGTCACCGCCTCGAGCACCAATTTATTATGGAAAATACAAAAGTTGAACGAATATTCTTTGTTAAGTTTTACAACCTACCTCCCATGAGTCGATAGAGCTGGAGGACGTTGTAGAAGTTCTTGCGCTGGGTGTCGTCGAGCATCTTGACGTGGTTCATGCCGCCCTGACCCTTGAGGGTCTGCTTGCACCACTGTCCGTGAGCAAGTGCATAGACGACGTCTTTGCTGGTGTCGGTGAGGGGCACGTCGCAATTTTCCCAGTACATTTGTTTGCCCTCGCGACCTTTTTGCGTGGTAGCGGGACGGATGCCGTAGTCAAAGCCCTCGATGAGGAACGCGATGTCGTAGAAGTTGAGGGGGTCGTCGGCATAGTATTGCAGGGCCATGTGGAGCGGACCAGGCGTTCCATCGGGCTCGGTTACGAAATAGAAATAGGTGTCGTTGTCGCTGTGCGCTGTGGTGACACCGCGAGGCATGTATTTCTTGCCGGTACTTGTGGAAGTAACGGTCATGAGGGGCAGCAGGTCGTCGATTGACTCCTTGACGGTATCGTCGACCCAAACGAGACGCTTAGGCTCCTCGGGGAGATATTGCTTGAGAGAATAGTCCTTGTTGAGCAGCTCTTGCAGGTAGCTCTTGTCGACGGTGCTGCTGGAGTTGCTGGCAGTGGCAGCGCTCGTGGTGGTAGCGGCAGTACCCAGGTGATGGGCTGCAGCGTAACGAGCAGCGGGATTCTCGCCGTTGGCGTTACCGAGTCCTAACTGTGCAATCATGTCGTCGGTCAACTTGTAATAGCCCATGCTATTAAAGATTGAATCGCATGAGGTTGTCGATAGAGTGAGGGCTGCAGCCGCCAAGATGACGTATTGAAGTTTAAGTTTCATTGTGATGGTTAGTTTTTAAATGTGAGTGCAAATTTAAATCATCTCTCTGAATTTACAAAATTAAATTCAAAAAAAATGCGAATTTTATAAAGAAAACAGCAAAAAAGGGCAATTTTCGGCCTTCTTGAGGTGCATTCTATCGACTGTTTTACAACTAAATAAGGGTCATTTTGATGGAATGTTGAGAAAAAGGCCAAAAAAAATTGAGGTTATTTACAAAAATTTATTGTTTTGATTTGTCAATTGCAGGAAATACGTTACCTTTGCACACCATTATCACTGTGCCCGCACTTGTGGCACAAAAGTGTGTCAACCATGCAATTACTCAAAAATATCATATTATCGATTGTCTCGCCTCGCGTGGGCTGGGAGGAGATTAACACGGCAGGCATCAAGCCCGACGATGTGCTCTCGCATGCCTACTTTCCGTTGCTGGGCGTGCTGGCGCTCACCACGTTTGTGCCGATGATTTATGACTCGACGCTGACGTTGATGGGCCAACTGATGATGGCAATTTGCCTGTTTGTGAGCTACTTTGTGGCCTATTACATCGGCATCTACCTGCTGGGCGGGCTGTATCCCGAGTTGGTCAAGACGCAGGGTGCGAGCGACCGCTTGAGCGACTATGTGGTCTATTGCTTGATATTCCTGGTCATCATGGATATCATCAAAAATCTGCTGCCCATCGACCTGACGCTGGTTATTTTCGTCAAGCTGTTTATGTTCTGGATGGCTTATCGTGGCATGGAATACCTGCGGCTGGATGACGGCAAGCGCACGCGCTTCTTGATTTTCTCGTCACTGCTGATTTTCTTTACGCCCACGTTGATAGCGAAATGTTTCTCGCTATTTATCCCGTGAGGCAAGGACCACCCTACTCCACTATAATTTTAACGAAGCATCACCTTATTTATAATAATGGCAACGAACAACATCAATATCAAAAATCGTCGTGCAACGTTTGATTACGAAATTCTGGAAACGTTCACGGCTGGCATTGTGCTGACGGGCACCGAGATTAAGTCGCTACGTCAGGGCAAGGCTGGACTGACCGACACCTATTGCCTGTGTCAAAACCGCGAGGTGTGGGTCAAAAACATGTATATCGCCGAGTATAGCTACGGCTCTTACAATAACCACACGACCCACCGCGACCGCAAGTTGCTGCTCACCCGCAAGGAGATAGCGCGGCTGGCGAAAACCAGCGAGCAACCGGGTTACTCGATTGTGCCGCTGCGCGTGTTTATCAACGAGCGCGGGCTCGCCAAGATGGTAATTGCGCTGGCACGAGGCAAGAAGAGCTTCGACAAGCGGCAGTCGATTAAGGAGCGCGAGGACAAACGCGCCATCGACCGCATGTTCAAGAACCATCGTTAACCGACACACATTATTAAATATGCAAACTCCTCCCCTCCCTACCCCGCAACCCGAAGTAACGCCAGTGAGCGTGCCGCCCGTCAAGTCGCTCGACATGCCGCCCATGCCTCGCGGTAACAGCTCGCGCTTGATGCGCACGATGATGGTGCTGGTGGCATTTGGCATCGGGCTGATGGTTGCCTCGGCGGTGATTGTGATGATGCACCCCGACCTGACGCAACGCGCCGACATCATGAATCAGACCATCGTTCAGGACCTCATCGCCTTTATCATTCCCGCCGTTGCGGTCATGGCAGTACTGTACTATAAACCGCTGGATGCGATGGGGTTAACACGTGCACCCTCGATGAAGGCTTTAGGTGTGGTGGTGGCCGTGTGGCTCGTGTCGATTCCCGCGATGTCGTGGATAACCGAGCTCAACGCATCGATGACGTTGCCCGATGCGCTGGCGCCCCTCGAGAAGATGATGCGCGAGATGGAGGACCAGGCACTCGAGATGACAGGCACGCTGCTCGACATGAAAAATGGGTGGCAGCTCACGCAGATACTGCTTGTGGTAGCCCTGATGGCTGGCTTGAGCGAGGAAATGCTGTTCCGTGGCGCGCTGCTCACATCGATGCTCGACCGCCGCAATCCGCACATTGCCGTGTGGGTTGTGGCTGCAATTTTTAGCGCCATCCACTTCCAGTTCTACGGCTTTGTGCCTCGCATGTTGCTGGGCGCCTGGTTTGGTTATCTGCTGGTGTGGACGCGCAGCCTGTGGGTGCCCATTGTGGCACACACGCTCAACAACGCCAGCGCCGTGCTGGTCGAGTATTTCAAGCAACTGACGACGATGGATGTGTCGTGGATTGATGGCGAAAATGCGCTATTCAACAGCATGAGCTTGTCGACCATCGGTAGCGCGGTGGTGACGATAGCCATCATCGTGGGTGCCTACCAAAAATTTTGGCAAAAAAAAGCGCTGGTTAGGGTGTGAGTGTCAAAGTAAAAGCGTAATTTTGTAGGTTGAGACGGAAGGGGCGCAGTCCACAACGTCTTTAAATCACTCATTATCAACGGTTGCCGCCGTGGCGGTGCCGATTATCAGAAAGAAAACATCTCATAGATAAAGCCTTATGATGAAGAAATTCATACTCATCGTGTGTGGTTCGTTTGTCGGCGCATGGCTGGCATTCATGTTTGTAATTCTATCGACCATCGTGATGAGTTTTGCGATGATGGGCTTGGGTGCCAGCAAATTTGGCGCTAAGCCTGTGAGTGTGGGCAAGCACAGCGTTTTGGTGGTGAACCTCGATGGCGACATCAACGAGCGTTCGGGCACAGCGATGCCAACGCTGATGGACCTCGCCAACGGTCAAATGAGCCTCAAGGGCGAGTCGCTCAATACCTTGATGGCTGCCATCGACAACGCTGCCGGCAACGACAAGATTGAGGGCATCGTGCTGATGTGCGAAGGCGTTTCGGCCGCTCCTGCCACACTGCAGACGCTGCGCAGCGCGCTCAAGAAATTCCGCACCGAGACGGGCAAATTTGTCTATGCCTACGCTGGCCAAGGCTATGCGCAAGGCGACTACTACGTTGCCTCGGTGGCCGATAGCATCTTCGTCAACCCCGTGGGTGTGGTGGACCTGCATGGCATGGCTTCTGCTATCCCCTACATGAAGGGACTGTATGACAAACTGGGCGTTGAGATGCAAGTGCTGCGCGTGGGCACGTTCAAGAGCGCTGTTGAGCCCTATATCCTGAACGAAATGAGCGATGCCAACCGCGAGCAGACCGAGGCCTATCTGGGCAACATCTGGCAGTCGATTGCCGACAGCATCGCACTCGACCGCCACCTCACTAACGAGCGCATCAACCAACTGGCCGACACGCTCACCATGGCGCTGCCCAGCTATGAATTGATTAACAATGGCTTGGTCGATGCAGCCTGCTACGAGCACGAGTTTGAGGACCGCCTGCGCCAGCTCACTGGCCTTGACAAGGACGACGACCTGCGCGTTGTGTTCCCCAGCGACTTGGCTGGCGATGTGGAAGCCGAAGCGGGTAATCACCAAATCGCAGTGGTTTATGCCACGGGCACCATCGATGGCGCAATGGGTGGCAACACCAACGACAATATCGACAGCGAAGAACTGTGCGACCAAATTCTGGACCTTGCCAAGGACGACAAGGTGGCAGGCATGGTGCTACGCGTGAACTCGCCCGGTGGCGCGGCATACGGTGCAGAGCAAGTGTGGGAAGCCATTGAGCAATTCAAGAAGACGGGCAAGCCCGTTGCTGCCTCGATGGGCGACTACGCTGCCTCGGGTGGCTACTACATCTCGAGCGGTGCACATCGCATCTTTGCCGAGCCCACCACGATAACGGGCAGCATCGGCATCTTTGGCATCATTCCTAACGGCAAGCGCCTGGCCGAGGACAAGCTGGGCGTGCACCTGCAGACGGTGAAGACCAACGAGAACAGCGACATGGGCGCCAACATGATGGGCATCTCCTTTAATCCCTTGACTCCTGCTCAAACCCAGGCCTTGCAGAATTACATCAACAACGGCTATGAAATCTTTGTAGGCCGTTGCGCAATGGGCCGCAAGAAGACGGTCGACGAAATCAAGGAGATTGCCGAGGGCCGCGTTTGGGACGGCAAGAAGGCGCTCGAGATTGGTCTGGTTGACGAGATGGGTACGCTCGCCGATGCCATCAAGTGGGTGGCCAAGAAGGCTAACATCGACGAGGACCGCATCAAGACGCAGAACTACCCCACCCTGGAATCGCCCTGGAGTGGAATGATGGGCAACTACCTGACCATGCGCACGCAACGCCAGCTGCGCGAGGAAGCAGGCCCGTTCTACACCTACTATGAGCAGTTGCGCGAGATTCTCAACCGCAACCACGTGCTGTGCTTGATGGAGCCCATCGAAATCCAGTGGTAAGCAACAAGAAACGAAATCAATAGCAAACGATAAATCCAGCATCATCGTCGCATCATGGACATGTCGAAGATATTCACCAAGCAGCGTCGCCAGGCCATCGCCCGGGCGAT
>Ga0181612_121883_pt1 | contig 14543 bp, 10 predicted proteins | sample HoacroProtozoa21_FD_119630 | JGI IMG/M metagenome (GOLD analysis project Ga0181612, IMG submission 119630) | Hoatzin crop microbial communities from Cojedes, Venezuel. Combined Assembly of Gp0051906, Gp0051904, Gp0051908 | reverse complement strand
GGGGGGATCCTATCAATGTGTACAAATATCCGAAGGAAGAGTGCAGAGAAGGAGTTAGGTTCTTTTCAGCGGTGCCCAGTGACAAGAGGCAACAGGCACAAACTAGAACACAGGACATTCTTTCTGTACATCAGGAAACGCTTTTTTCCTGTGAGGGTGACTAAGCACTGGCACAGGTTGCCCAGAGAGGCTGTACAAGCTTCATCCTTGGAGATACTAAAAATCCATCTGGACAATGTCCTGGGCAACTGTATCTAGGTGACCCTGCTTGAACAGGGAGTTGGACCAGATGACCTCCAGCGGTCCCTCCCAACCTCAACTATTTTGTCATTCTGTGATTTGAATGTTCATCAGACACAGTTAAAATAAGCCAAGAAAAGAACTAGGACTTAAAACTTCCACTGGAATAAACTGAAGCCAGACAGGCTGAAATCACTGCACTTATGCCAAGACATACAGAATACAAATGTTAAGTCATTTTTATCTCTCACATAACACCATCCTCAGTAATTATTGTGCAATAGATTAATTACAAATTACATTATCACTTGACCAGGTTGCATGACTACAGGTGAAGTGTAATTTCCAAGTACCTAGTCAATATGAAGCAAAAAAAAGTTAAAGACCAGTATTTCCTGGACATATTTTAATTTCATTTCTAAGTATAAAATACTGACATAGCAAGCAAGGACTTTGTCAAAACAGTAGACAAATAGAAATTCAAAAAGGACGCTGCCTGTCTTCATCATGGCCACTTCAGAAGACAGTCATGTTGTTACAAGCTTTTCCAATCAAAACATCTGAAAACTTATCAGTTGTCTTTTTTTCTACATAGGCTTCCTTTTTCTCTATACTGAGGGCCTCAAATTGTGGCAGTAATGCAAGTCTTGGGCAAAATTCACAACATTTATCCCAGTGAACATTACCGCACAGAAGAAATAAAAGCATAGTTTGTGACTCTTCAGGCCACCTTTTTAAAGAGTGATTCATGCCTCATTTTTAAAAGGCGCAACATTACTAAGCACAATGTTAGATGCTTCAGTAGTTGAAAGGGACAAGAGAGGACACACCTCACCATATTAGTTAAAAGACCTTCCAGCTCAGCATGATGGCTGTTGAGAATTCTGTCTTCTTTGAGCACAAATTCCAGATACTTCTTGAACTACTGACCTAAAAAAGTGTCAGGTCATAACCAGATTTAATCCAGAGTTCTTCATTTTGCTGGTTTTATTACCTAGCTCCATTTTTATCTTCTGAAAAAGTACACATTAGTCTTCTATTTAGTTTAAATTATGTCAATTCTCATTTCAGTGTTATTTTCAGTGGCCAAGCTCTACTACAATTTCTGACCTACTTACAAACGCCACAAGTAAAGTATACAAATTATTGATTTACAATTCCTCCATGAAAAAAAATCCTTTACTTGTCCTATCCAAGAATCTTTCGGGTCTCATGTTATCAGCAACTTGTTTTGTCCAATTCATGCAAAGAAAACACATCTCTCTGAGCAGCAAGTCTTGGTAATACTACTCCCTGAAATATCACAAAGGTTTTTAACACATATTTGAATGTGTTCTCATAATGGTTTCTCCATTCTGGAAGCCTGTAATTAACTCCCACAACTTATTCAGTGAAGCCTCTTCTTCCTTCATTCTCTAAAGCGATTTTCGTCCAAACACTATGTCCCACCTATATTAGCTCTTATTTCTTTGCAGTCTCTCACTTCATTCTCATACATCCACTTGAGAGACAGACATGGAAAAAGTCAAGTCCAAATCTATGGGTTTAAGTCAACCTCTATGAACAGCAGGTAATTAACACTTACATGCTGTTTTAGAATTCCAAATATAACTTTCAAAAAACAATGCTCCAAATAATCTACTCAGTATTCAAATACAGTAATTTAGATAAGCTCATTAACTTGGTGTTACAGGAATTCTGCTTAAGTCAAGGTCTCAGATTCCATAACTGAAATGCAGGTCAGACTCACAGGATGAGAAACGGTATACAGAAGCAGTATTAAAATGACTTGATGATGGTGGATAACCTGCTGAGTACAAGGTACTAATGCAATGACATGAACAACATTAGAGCCCTCCCTCCCTGTGCACGGCAAGGAAAGAAAGCGTGAGTAGGGGAACAGTATTGAGAATATTCCCTGCTGTATTTGTTACTTAAGTACATGCACATAAGCTTAAAAGTAAAGAAAATCATGAAAAAGTAGTTTATCTACTACAGCCTACCACTAGGTAGGTGCATTAACTGATAGTAGGTACATGATCTGATACTCTGCAAATGTGAAGCAAAACACGGTAATAGTTTAAGCAAACACATTTTACTTTCCATTCAGAACAGGTTAACACGTCCAAGAATTTAAGTCAACACATTTGATCTTAAAATTCACAATTCACGCCTACTATAACTTATTTCTGATGCACCTAACAAAGCATACAATGTGGTAACAGCTTGTACAAGGAATAACCTGTTACAATCTAGTAACTTGAAAACATGTAATCATAGATCCATATACTTTACTTTCCTGCACAGAAATCTTCATGCATATTAGTAACCTGAACAGTCAGATAGTGCCTCTAGAAAAAACGACTTTCTCTGTAAAAGACATATTAAGGTGGTGCCTATCCCTGAAGAGCTTAAAGGCATTATAAATGATACATCAGAGGTCACAGATGTTCTAATATGTGTACTTACTCATCTTAAATCCACTGTCTTTCTCCTACAATAGAAATACTTTCACTTCTAGAATGAGAAAGATGGACTTCAAAATTTAATCTTTGCTTTGGAGTACTATGAATATTTATAGTATTCCCACAAGACTCCCAAAACCAGTGCAGATCACAAACTTCACACAGTATTCTCAGTGCTGCTGAAACACTCCATTAAAACTGAATATATAAGAAGTCCATGAACTCACAAGCATTACCAGAAAGCAAAATAAATCCAACTTGAAGCGTTTGACTTTAAAAACTTCAAACTCCCCAGTCAACATGGTATATGTTCCTCCTTTCTGATCAAAGTGCCTATACAAACTGGAGACACACAAGCATGCTGAAATACAGAAATGGCATTCAAAAGGGAACACAGAACCTGAGATTTTTTAAATTATAATTCTTGAACACTCTTTACCTCCCCATCAAGACCCACCTACACACATATCCCTAAAACACAAAACCTATTTAAATCAAGACTATTAACTATTTCTAGTTAATAAGTCATCAATTCTAGAACAATTTGGGGAAACCGAAAGACCCTCTCAAATTCTTTCCAAAGGTCTTCCAATGGTACTTAATAATAATCAGAGTATAATCATTGGTTTTTGTTTGGGGTTTTTTTTAAGAATTTTTCGGCTATGTGAAACGCTGGCTCTTGACAATCACAATTCAATTTCTAGACAGTTTAAAAAAGGTGAAAAGAAACAGTTTCATAACATCTGTTAAACACAGCAGTCACTTGAACAGTTCTATTATGTCTTAGATTAGAAGCTTAGTACTGGCATTTTAGCAGTAACTAGATGTTTTCAGATTTAAAACGGAATGGCAACCAGGACTCCAGCAGAATAAAAGACAGACATACTGCTTACCTGTACACCTGAACCATGACTTCCACTTTTTGAAGCAAACAAGCAATCCTCAGAATCAACTGCAAGCAAAACTGAAGCAGAAGGAAATTCAGAGACAGATCCTTGACTGAAGTTTATAGCCTCTGGATTTTTTTGACCATCCTTTACTGATTCACTCAGATTGATCACAGAATCTCGTATGTTTGAAATAATCTCATTGTTTTCTGCCAACAGGCGTTCTAAATGATCTATTTTTTCTTGCAATATTGAAAGCTGGCCCTGGAAAAAAAAAAAGTAAAGTTATTTCTCAGACCAGTTCCTGACAAATTTAAAAACAACATCAATTTCACACTAATATACAGTCACCAAAAAAAAAAAATCAAAATAAATCTTTATTCTGTATTTTATGTAAAGACAAACCAACATGAAATTGAACCAACATACGAAATCTTCTCGTTTCAGAGTAAGGGAAAACAGGAAAAGTTACATTTTCCACTACGAACTTGAATTTGCAGCACAAAATCAGCGATACAAAGACATTCTTAAAAGGTCACACTTTCAAGTACCAGTTATGCCAACTTCTACTTTTTTCATGCCTTTCACAGATTTGCAAAAATCTGATCTTTTCATTTATGATCCCATCAGAACATCAAAGAGAACGACATTTTTTACAAGGCAGTCACATCATGATGGGATTAACACGATGTATACACTTTTGGGTTTTCCTGTACCTGTAAAATAGTATTTCTCATTTTCAGTGAAATCCACAAAGAAATTAACAATAGCACTCAATGGGGGTAAAGGATCTCTTAACAGCCTGATCACCGTAATAATCAGTATAACTGGACCATTACAAACATCAGGATAATCCTGTAAAAGACAGCTCAAACTGATAGCACTTTTAGCCACTAGGTCATACTCAAGTCACCAAACAACAGGATTTTATATATGATTCTAGTGCACACCGCAAGAAAAAGGCTACAGAATAACAGCAACATAAATTGAAAGAAGTCAGTGTATCTCCCAAAGCAACTTGGGAGGAGAGACAAGACACCATAAAGCAATTTTATAGCATCTAATCACTGTACTGTTGGAATAAAGGAGGAAGTATAGCAGAATAAGATACCTAGAAATGCTACTGCCCTCTGATGTACTAGCCACTCCTTCCAAACCATTTGAGATACGCTTTTTTTCAGGCATGAATGTGTTGGCTTTTACAGAATCAAAAGGACAGATTATTTATCATGTTTTTAAGGATATTTTGTATTAACAGTAACGAGAAGTAGGACTTTTTCCTAGCGCAAATGCCTTATTTTCTAAGTAGTAGACAATTATATTAGAAACAATATCTGTACACGACACTTTTTGCCCCTTTGACAATAATTCACTTCAGGGCTTTGCATTTTAATTTTAAGGGACAAATTGCTTTCCTCAAACACCAAATTAATTCCAGCTTCTGTAGTTAGGCTGTAGGTTGCAAAGGATCAAGCCTCCTTTTTAAATTGTGACATGCACTTTCTTTCAAATTCTGTTCACTTTGATAAGTCTGCAAGAATAAAAAACCACCCCTTACCAAGAGATATTGATCAGCCTTTTAGGTTCTACTAAATCACCATTCCTATAATTCTATCTTTATGGAAGTTATGTGAAATTCTGCAGAAAATACGTTTTCATATTTTTTAACCTATTGGTAAGTTTCTCCCTTCATCTTCTGGGCTATGTAAAGTGCTGACCCACTGCTTTGTCTTTTTTTCTTGTTTGATTGATACATCCTGAAAACAATAACAGGCTTTAAAGTGCAACACAGACAACTATTGCTTCCCAAAAGACAAAAAATATATTTTGACAACAGATACGGATTAAGCTAGTTGAGATATAGGGCCATCATCCTAGAATCTCAACAGTTTAAAGACAAATACTAGAAACTTGAAAAACAGATGAACTGAAAACAACAGGAAATCAATATGCAGATGATCAGATACCGAGAGGGAAAAAGCTGTAGTCCCATGCCCCCTGGTGGCACAGAAAGAACCACCAGACCGAAATCTCTCAAATGCTACATTAAACATAGTGTGTACACACTTCTGTGTAAAATTAGTATTTTCTCTTTCAACATATGTGACATTTTAAAAGAAAGAAATATTTCTTTACTCAGAAAACTAACAGCGTATTATGCCACTCTAAAAATAACATATATAAAATAATACTGATGGGTCTTTGCAGGCTGCCTAACATAACCTCTGATCCTTACATTCCTAAGAAGCTAAAGAATAGCTGCCATCTTTACAAATTATTATCTGCTTCTCTCCACATGACTGTATTTCAAAGTTACCAAGCATGTAAGCAGCTAAAATGCTCTTCACACCTATCCCACCACTATATACGCTGCTTCTACAACTGTAAGATCAGACAACTGTTTAAAATTTATGATCTCATTCACGTATGTTCTAGAAATATTTTACCTTTTCCTACAAGAAGAGAGTTTTATATTGCTTAGCAACAGCCTGTCAACTACCTGGTCATAGATTACACCACCTATCTGCCTTAGGTCATCTAGCAGGTATTGTCTCACCAGCACTGGCCAATAACAGACACAAGGGGGGAAGAGGGGGGAACAAACAGACTGTTAAAAAAACCCAACAAATACGTGTTTAGATTGATCCTTCCATTGGCATATACTGCCAACTTCCAGCAGTCAGACACAAACTTCCAATTTGGAGGTCATGTATTTCATATCTCTAAGACAGAGTTTTCATTTCACTTACCTTTTACACATTCAAATATCTACAACAAGTTCTACTACTCTACTGTTTATTATGTGAAAAGACACTTTTCTTTGCACGCTAAGTTCCCTGCTTCCTGTACCACGAGAAACAGTGTTTTATTCCCTGATTATCTTCAAACAACGATTTTGTATGTTGTTATACACTTCCAGCAATAATTTATTTTTAAGGCGGAGAGTTCAAGGCTATCTAGGACTCTGAAGAGCAGTGATTTTTAGCAGTATGTTAAAGTGTGTTACTTTGACTTCAGAGGTAGATATTCTCTTATTTGGAGAAAGAAATCCTTACAAAGACCTCCCATTGTGGAACTTAACAGAGTAATACAGACAATCCTGACTTCTTTTCTCAAGACTATGAGATACATCATGCTGCTCTTCTGTAACATCTAAACATGCTATATACTAACTCAACTTGAAAGCAAAAGATGAAATAAAAAGTTACAGTTAAGAACATGTAACTATGACCTCATGCAGTACCCAGATTAAAACAGACAGGCAACCATATGTTTTGAGATTTTAAAACTGTTTTCAGTTTCTGTTGTGAAAGACATCAGCCATGAGTGTGAACTTCAAGAAACTGTGTCACATACTAGATATGGATCCCATTTTTCATTCAGTATAAAAATAGTTAAGGTCAGGAATCCATTCTCAAGTTGAAAATTTCATGTGGATGCAAATTATACAAAAAATAGGTCTATTTTCTTGGCACATTCACCTTCTCTCCTTCTTCATTTTAAACAGGAGTAGACAATGCCCAGAATGTTGTATTCAATAGTAAAATTATTTTTAAATATGAGCTAAACATGGAACATATTGCAAGTCTAAGACAATGAAATTAAACATATGAAAAGAAATGAAATTCAGTTTCAATATTTTTAGGGGACGGCAACTGACTTACACTTGCCAACTTCAAATATCAAGTCCAAACAGTACACAACACTGAACTGACTCTAAATATGTTTCATCTGTTTGATTGCTAGTAATAGACGTTGATTTACTAGTCAAGTAGACCAGAAGCTTGCTACAGGGGGCATTAAATAGGTCTAATTAAAAAACTAAACACACAGGACCTCTCAATTACCAAAAAGGTACTCTAACAGTACTTTTTTTCAAACCAAGTCTGAAAAATCTTCCACTCATTTGCAGGTGTGTGTGTGTGGGGGTAATTTCTTTTTTTCAATCTGAGCCAAGATGCACCAATTTTACCTTAACTAATTCTGCCTGAAATTTTGTAATCTACATGGCTTTGTAGATACTGGATAGCAAAATTTGTCTGGCTGCACAATTCATAAATGTCAGCAGACATTCCCCTGAGTTTAGAGAATCACGTCTTCCCAGAAAAGAATCAATCCTGATCCAAGACTTTGAGCCTTGCACAGAAAATCGGAAGTACACTGTCTGGAGAAGTATGACTTAGTCCAAGTGAACACCATTAAATGATGCTCTGTTAAGCTACATACTTGTTTCAACATAAGGAAATGCAATGCAGAATTACTTGAATCACCTGGCCGACACAACCACCAAACAACTTTATAAGAACTTTGGTATAAACTTCTTTCTTACATTTCTCTCTGCCTTTTTATATTGGTAAGATCGTGCAAATAAAAGAATTTATTAAAAAGCAAGGAAGGCAACCCTGCTGTTGCTCCATAGCACAGCAGCTATTTCTACAAGAAGTGCAAAGTACCAGCAAAACCAACAGTACCAAAAGTAGGTACAGCTGCATTGGTAGAAGAATGGCATCATGTGAGCCGCACATCTGTTCACCATCCCCATGGTTACACAGCGTTGGACTGAACCAACGAAATCTTCCCATGGCAGCACAGTACAGCACTGATCAGCACACCCTCCTCCCGTTTGTAACAAAAACTGTTCATACCTGCTAGCTGCACTGAGCAACCTGCCACGTCCACCACATGAACCGGCTACATAAACAGCTCCTTATGCTTCAGTCAGTCTGAACCCTTCAGCAGTTTTCATGCCCCAAATACTCCAAAGCAGTCTGCCTTCTGCTGCCCTCTCCTTGTCCTCTGTTTGCTTCTGACTCTGGTCTGATCTGTAGCAAGGACTCTCTCCAGAAGGGAGTACGCTGTCACCCAGCAAAAGGAGGGAAGTCCAGTAACAACAATGAAAGATCAAGCTGTTTTATTATGCAGAAATGGAGAACGGACAGTTTCTCCCACCTAAACATTGTACGCTGCAGAAAGGGTATCAGCTGCAACTTTCATTTCCTCAGTGAATGTTCACTCCTTCTCCAAACACAGTCGCTCTCAACCGGCCACTAACAAACATTTCATCAGGAAAAAGACTGATAGCTCATTTAATTGAAATGGGAGTATGACAGGCCCACAGATGAGGAAAGCTCATGGAAACTGGCAGGCAGAGGAGAAATCCACATTAGAGACTTCTGAGGTTAGGTCAGCTGGAACTTGATTATTTGTATCCAGACTCAGCCAGCAACCACCAAGTGCTTGCTTCAAAACCAGTCAAAGCTCCTTCTCCCCCACACAAACAAGCAGGAGACCACAAAGGAGCTGGCCGTGCCCTGCATAAGAGGCTCTAGTGCACTGATGAGCTGTGGTGAAGAAAGCCAAGTACCACAATGAACAGAGTTCTCCGGAGGATGTGGAATTCAAGTCAAGATCGTTGCCTATACAGATTTACTGCAGTAAGCAGTGAGCAAATCACACTCAAAAAGTCTCATTATCTGGCTGCACTGAATGGCAGTCATCTTAATTTTCTGCACTAGTCTTGTCAATAACTATTTCCAGGCACATCTTCACAAATCACGTTCTAACTTTGCTAAAATCTTGATATAAACCTCTGATCAGATGCCAGCATACCAAGATGGTGAAACCAGAAAGCATTCTCTGTTCACTGTTAGAGCACTGCACAGCAAAGAGAACATACTAAATGTAGAATTAAACAGACACCTCCTGTACAGAAAAAGCAAGCAGGTAAAAGTTGAAAATGCAACCTGATGTAGCATAAAAGCTTAATATTTGAACACATTGTTTCAGCATGTATTCACATCACAAGGTAGGACACAGAAAGAAAAACAAAGCATACAATGCATCGGTCAAAAGGACAAGTCAAGGTTTAAAGCCTTTATTAATCTGAGCAGAAGCCTGATGTGCAGTTGAGATGATGAAAATTACATAAATAACCTTGTTAATAGTTTGCTGCTTTTAAAGTACCATCCAAAACAAGCTCACTCTATGAAGGCACTGGAATTCTTCCAAATTAACTAAACTACAAAAAAAAAAGTCTGTTCTCTTAAAAAAAAACAATGAGAGTTCTGTTCCAAAGATGTAGCAGCCTGACAAATAGGTTCTCAGAAACTGATAGACTTCCACATTCTGTTTTACCAGAGGCAGCAATAACAGCAGTGTTTAATGTACTATTATCCTAGACTTTAAGTTTCATGTAATTTACAGAGATAAAAATAAGGCATGCTGTTAAGGACTAATTTGACACCATCACCAGTGATCTGAAGGCACAGAGAAAGAAAAGGGAGATGGAGACAAATCTAGAAATACTCCCTGTTTAAAGTCAATTAATCTGAAAAATGTTCACTACTACCCTGGCTGATCTGTTTTGGGTTCATTTCCTTTCTCATTCCCCTCCCTGCCCTACACTGAATCTTTATTTAAATGGCTAGCAGTACAGAACTGAAGTACAGCTTACATGTCATTGAGAGTGTGAGTATTTTAAGAATGTTTCTTCTTATTTGAACAAGTCAAGACTTAAAATAACAAAACTATGTGTCAGACAAAGAAAAGGTCAGGTAAGAGCAAAGTAGGAAGCTCCCTCTCTTCGTTTGGTTTATACAGTTTAAGTTAAGCATTGACTCTAAGTAACAGAAAGAAGTGCTCATTTATAGGTGGTGTTACTACTTTTCTGAAAAATACATTTTGCTCAAAATTTTGCACCAGATTTAAAGACTGTAATTGAAGGAGGCTGTTAGCTTCTGCTTAACTGCTGCTTAGCCAAAACTTTACACCAAATGTGCAAGCAACGAAGACAAATGCATTCTGTGAACATTACCAAGTACAAAGAACTCTTACTGACCTGTAATTATGTTCACAAAGATGGCCACTCCTCCTTTACAACATATGAAATGCTCAGAAGAGGAAATTCTAAATTTTCACTATCTTACACTGAAGATCTTTCCCATGACACTCAAAAGCTTTTAGATTGTGAACCTACTAAGTGGTGCTAATAAGGCTTTATTTGTTTGTTTTTAATATAAGTCAACAAGTTTCAAACCCAGGAAAATTATGATTTTTCTTGTGGATTTCTTCACTCAACACTCAATCTTCTCTGACATGAAACTCAAAAACTCTACTAGAAGTCACTGTGCCCACAATTTTCCAGTGCTTAGAAGTCAGAAAATGACAACTTCAAAATAATGTACAACCTTAATAGTCACTATTCACATTTTAGAGTAAAACAAACATTTCTTAAATACCTGATCACGCTGGTTCCAATACTTCTGCATACAGAAGTCATGTTCCTTGTTATACAACATAGCTCTGTGTGTATTTATAGTCCATGTAAGCCATTGATTACAGCCAGCGACTTCACTACGGCAAGGCATCTAGCAAAACTCTAGCTGGAAAAGGTGTTTATAGTGCACCAGGAGCTATTTCAAAACAGGAAGCATGCAAACTCGTTGACCCTGAAGGGAACTGAAGTTTGCACTGCACAGAGCTGGGGCACGGTAACTACCAACCATGAGGAGATATACCACAGTTGCAGCCACCTAGTGCAGACTCGGGGCTGACTGAAGGTTGTGCTTCTTCGCAGCAGCGGAAGCACTACCTCAGCAGTGCTCCAGAGTAAAGCTCACGAGGCAACTTTGTTCAACACACAGATTCAGAGAACTGCTGGTGCTTCTGCCATGTATTTGGGCCTAATTTCCTGCTGTTACTGTTCCACCCTACCATGATTCACATTTTGGCCAGGTGGCACTATTACCAAATTCTTGGCAAACTCAGATGAAAGAACACTCCATACTGCAACGATGCTGCCTGCGTCATTTGTGCAGAAGTACTTGATGGATTGTGTAGATGCCTTAAAAGCACGAATCCAACAAAGACGCTTCACCAGTATCACCAGCAGCCAGGCCACAATGCTTTGCTGGAAGGACACTGGAAACAAAAGAACAAGCCAGCTCCTTGTAGACAAACTGCACTTGATCACCTCTGTTCAGCGTGATGCAACTACTGAGCCCACAGAAGCACTTAACACAAATGAGAAGATCAGAGTAAGCTTCAAATAATGGTGGTCAAAGGCGGGAGAGGGAAGAAAGCACAAAGAGGTGAGAGACATCTTATTCAAATAACAACTGTTTAGAAAAAAGAAAACAGCAAGGATGGAAGTTGATGTATGTTTGTGATTTCTCTTTTAATAAAGTTTAAGGGAAAGACCAAAGATCAAAGGGAGCAACCATTTGGTGCCATTCCAGTTATCAACCAGAATCATGGCAAACTTGAGTTTTAAAAATGTATTTCCAGAAACACCCTTGCATACAGTGGGGAGATACGTCCCATTAAAGCAAGCTGTGTGAAAACTAAAAGTGAACTTTCATACAAAGACTACACAAAGGTCGTGCATTTCTGAAGCCAGATACTCTTACAAACAAATCCTCCACTTATTTCTTTTTATTGTATTTTTAATATGTGCCAGGCGTGCTTAGTCGTGAATCCAGCAAAATTCAGAATCGAAAGAAATATTCAACAAGCTTCTGTAAATTAACAGCTTTCATGGATCTGTTCTAAGTCAAGGTAAACTTAGTTGAGAAAACAAGATGTGTTAGGCTAATGACTTTTTTCTGTTTGGGTCCAAAATACAGAATAGATTAATACGGGCTTATCAGTATGTGGCATTCACCTGTATACAGTAACACAGGTTCTTCAGGATAATCTGTTTATGGACTTACTCCACTTTACACCTGATTTGAATGTAGTTTTCGTTTACTAGTTATCAATTTAGCCCACAAATCACTCGCACCTGACACTCCCTGTACAAGAGATGGCACAGGACTAACCACCACTCTGAACACCCTCTGCTGTACAGTCACACAAGACTTCCCAGAGAATTCTGTGTTACTACAGACAAAAACAACATACCAAACCATTTTTCCACTATACTGCACTAGAAGACTCTTACGCAACGATCTGTACTGACAACTGGTACAGTAATAATCTAAAACACACCCAAGGCTGCTCCTCCACCTAGAGCTGGTCTCTGCATGATGTTGTAACATTGTTCCTAGCCTGAGAGAGGACACTAGGACACATCATATCCTGAGATGTGTCCTCAGACAGGGGCATCCCATGGCTAGGAACAGGCTCAGAGAGAACGAGGCAGCCCATGACACGGCCATCGTAACATTAATACACACCCGACAACCAGGCAGGATCCATAAAGATATATGCAGAAATTACAGAGGAGAGGCCAGTAAGTCCTGACCTCCATGTATCATAGGTACCTAATCTTCCCAAAATTAACACGGACTTCAATTCTATGGCAACATACAGATCATCCGATACCATGATTTAAACGCACCACCAACAATGACACGGCTATAAACCACTCTGCCTCAAGTTCTGTTACAGCTGCCACAATGCCACCTTACCATGGATAGGTGTGGATAACATTCACTGCAAAACTGACTACTGACGCCAGCTTTTGCAAACCCAACACCTAAAAAGACTGCATGTCACCACTGCCTCCCAAGACTGACCACAGGTGTTGTTTAGCACAACAGTGAAAAAGGCATTTACAAGCATGTGGTTAGAGCATATGTAAAGGCATCAGCCTATGGATATTCACCCATCTTGAGAGACCTTGTCCAAAAATGATTTCTGCAAGACACTTCCATTGACATCCCTGAACAACCACCTAAACTCTCAAACTGGAAAGCAAGCTGCAGGAGGACAACACTTGGCTGCACTCCATATCAGCCTGAAAGACGACAGGTTCACAAGACAGAGTCTGACACAAACTACCCCAAGATCACGCAAAGAGAAGGCCCGTTGTCTGGAAGAAAAAGTGGAAATGAAAGTGGAGCAGAAATGCTAATCTTATTTTACTACTGGCGTTAGGTGTTGTGACACTTTAGGTGAATGCAAACCAACAGGCATTGCCAGCAGAAAAATTTCAACTGTAATCCTGGCAGAAATTACATAAAAAGCCTACATAGACAAACACTCATAAGCTAAACGTGAGACTGATTCCAGATAACGTGAGACTGCTTCCAAATGTACCCACTGCTCTCCTCTGAGCTTAGCGTAAGCCATGTATGTCAGGACGAAGCAGTTAATCAATACACAACTTCAAGGACAGGAAAGGTAACATGTTGTTACCAGAACTGCACAGAGGAACAGAACAGCTGGAAAATTGGCAGACTGTCAGAACAGAAAGAGGTATGAAGTGAATCAGTCCAATAATTTTTGAGAAACAGTCTCAATTCCTTTTTCTAAGCAAATAAAGTTCTGACCTTCGTCATGCTGAAAGAGAATGTCTTCTTCAATCTACAGACAGATGATCTGCTGCTGCCATAGCTTTTCACAAACAAAAACACCTTGAAGTTTCTACATCTGTGGCTAGCTTCACTTACGGTACGTTGAGTTCTGGCAGCACCGCATTGACACAAACAAATTTTTGTCAGCTGTTCCTTTTGAGTATTTTTGGTGGCTTCTACTCCACTCCTCACCTTTTGCATTTACTTTCACATGTTACAGAGCTCTGAAAGCTTCTGCTAGGTGTCAGAGGCTTCCCAGTCTTAACGAAGTGAAAAATCTCTACCCTATGGGCAGCAAAAGGAAATGACAAAATCACATCAAATTCATCTGTAACTTCCTCAAAGGAAAAAGAGCAGTAAGAAAGGAAAAGGTAACTGTTCACCCAAAGGAAGGACCACAACAGTGATAAGTAGAGGATTCTCCTGTGAGAGTCAGCAGCCTCACAGAAATTTAGAGATGGAAAAGGCAAAAAAGAATAAACACTGTCAGACTGTTCTAGAACACCGAGGGGAGGGAGGAGGACAGAAGGAGAAATGTTTGTCTCTAGCTGACTAGATCCCATAGAAAGAAGAGGTATATCAACAGATTAAGGTACTAAACCTTTGGTCACAAGAAGTAAGACCACGTTAAACCGCAGAGCAGCGCTACACTG
>Ga0181612_113210_pt1 | contig 14543 bp, 7 predicted proteins | sample HoacroProtozoa21_FD_119630 | JGI IMG/M metagenome (GOLD analysis project Ga0181612, IMG submission 119630) | Hoatzin crop microbial communities from Cojedes, Venezuel. Combined Assembly of Gp0051906, Gp0051904, Gp0051908 | reverse complement strand
CGCCGCGCCTCCTCGGCCTGCCTGCCTGCCGCTGCCCGCCGCCGGCCGCCCCCCCAGCACTCGCCGGGCAGCGGCACACCTGCAGGCCGCCCCTGCGCTGCCCCAGCAGCGCGAAATCCATCGCCCCTTCCCTCGCGGCAACCTCCTAGCGCTCCCGCACTGCTTCCTGGTCATGCCTGAAGACTCCTTCTCTCCTGCCCGGTTTCTGGCGTTCAGTCTCTCAAGCAACAGGTGTAGGGCTCGGCCCTGGTTTACTCCCTTTCTTATAAAATGTCTGCCAAAACACAGCCAACATCTCTTTAATGAACTAAGCAAATTCGTAAACAGGCGCTCATGAAGCTAGCAAAATACTTTTTAAAATAGTATTGCAAGGAACCAAATTTCCTATGTTTTGCAGAAGCAAAATATGTTCTTTTGGGGGTAACGTTACCCACCGCTTTAATGAGTTTGTATGCAGATTCACCCCTTCATCAGGAAAAAACCCACAAGCCCACCAGAAACCCAACAAGCCCCCGCCACCGCTCATAGCTCCTCAGGCAGCGAGGCATCTTCAGGATTGCTCTGGAATGACGGGTACGGCAGCAGCTCAGAAGCACAGAGGCCACCTTCTGCAACACCGAGCACTTCAGCCGCCCCAGCCCACGGCAGGGGCTGGCAGATGCCTCCCTCCCAAGCTGAGAGCCATTTAGTCGGCTGTGATGAGATCGGATCTCCTGGTGGAGGCTCAGGTCTACCTCAAAGGACAAAAAACCCCCAGGCGGTTGCTGCTTTCTTCAAGATATTTGGAAATTAACGATCCTTCATGGCAAAGGCTTGACATTAAAACATCTACCATAATCATTATGTTACTATAAGAAAACCATATAGATACTTTAATGCATATTTCTGATTGCAGATTTAAGCTCCAAACATTGCTAATAAGGGAGGAATTTCTTCTTGTAAATAGAGAAAAAAATTACTGTTGCTCCTAAGAACTTTGTGTAGAAAAAGCAACAAGTATTCTTTCTTCATTTTAAATTTATACTAAGAAAGAGACAAAAGGCAATTCTTCATACTCTTAGAAACATTATTCTTTGCAATTAAGAACTCATTTTTTTCAGATGCAATAAATTTACAAGCCAAGGACATGTCAATTGCATATTGCAGTGACAAATTTATTTGAAATGGAAAGCATTCTTAGTGAATCATTTTCACTGGGAAAAAAGCCAGTATCTGTATACGTTTGTGTCTACCTCCACAGGGGTATCAGTCACGCTACCTGTTCAAAGCAATTTTCACACCTTCTATTTGGTTTCCCAAACTCAGAAGTTAAGCAGAGGTTAGAGTGACATGAAAGCAGAGAGGCCCTACCCAAGTCACCGGTAAGCAGGGAATTCACCTCCCGTTTCCTCTTTTTCTCATACAAGTGTTAGGAGATAAGGAAGCAGATGTGCAGGCCAGCCGGAGCTTCAGGAACATGGGAACTGAACTGGAACTCCTGCAGTGCAGGAACCTGAGCAGACCAGGAAAACAGCAGAACAGCAGGAAATTGATTAAGAGTTAACTGGCGGGGGGGTCGGGGGTGGGGGTGAGGTGAAAAACCAGTAAAGGTGACCAGTAATGTGGCAGCTTGAGAAGTTTTTGTACATGCTTGTTTTTCCAACTTTGTGGTAGTAGAAGGCTTACTGTATGCTTTATTGGACGGACCGGGCCTGAAGAGTACATAAGAAGCTTTTACAGTTGCATAAGACTCACCCTTAACTCTCTGTCCACTTTGTATCATCCTTCTTGTTACTTTCTAGTAAGTCAGACTTCCGTGCCAACACTCGCAGTACTTTTTCCTTTAAAAGCCCAGTATTTAAAATACTCATACTTGAAAAAGAGTCTGATTTACACTACACGGAAACCTAGAGAATAACAATCATTATGAGCTACTTTACATTCTAAAGCTTATGTTTTGTCTTGCATAGAAGCATCCAAGCATACCAGGAAACACTGCAAATTGCAGGATTGCATAACATAGTAGCATTTTACTCATCTAATAGTTTTTCAGCAGGAATAACGTGCCTACAGACTATAGGAACCTCCTTTCGATACTGTGTAACTTATCGTTACAGCCAAGCTGACAGAGGACCTGACGGTTTAAGATAAACAAACTTCCCTGCCCAACCAACCGTAATTAAGATCAACATCTTAAAAAAAAATTACATGACAGAAAAAATTAAGATAAATAAAAACCTGCCTCAAAATGTTAGCAGCTACCAACCAAAAACAGCATTCCAAGGATCCAAGGATTTTCACTTTCTAATCTACTATTTATTTAAATTATGTATCTATAGGCATGCATATGACATTCCAGTATGAAAAAGCAGCAAGGTTCCATTCCTTCATACAACCGTACCTTTTTGCAGACTTTCAAGAGTAATACAACACACGTGATCTATCCTTGCTAAAAAAAATTGCTGAGCAGTCACTTTTGAGGTGGGTGTTTTTCGGACCTGGGGAAAAAAAAAAAATTACAAAAAGCTCCACCCAACAACAATTAGATGCGTTCTGTTCCAGAAGGTGATCAGCACTTCGGTGCCAGGTGAGAAACACGTAAACAAAATGCTAAAAAATCCTACCCAGGTTACTCCCGGGTAACACGCCATACCCAACCTCTCGCTCTGTCCGGAGCCTTTCCTTTCAGGTGCAGACAAAACGCATCACCCGCTCCATCTGTCCTCCTCATGTTTTGTCAGCCTCAGTATCAGGAAGCAGAGGTGTCACCGCAGCCCTCAGTTTTCAGACAGCGTAACTGAGCACCAAAATAAAATTGATTGCATCTTGGTTGCTGGGTCCAACTGGCAGGCTTCTGTCAGAATGACTGCTCCAGTTCCACAGAGTAAGCCACAACAATTTTCCAAGACTTTTTTTTTTTTTTTTGCATATAAACACCATCAAGCTGCCTTCCAGCTAGCAGGTGATATTCCCATTCACATGGCAGACCGCTGCAGAGGATGAAATAGCCTCCTCTTCTCCCAGCACCAGCACTCGAAAACCCCTACCACCTTGCAAGAGCAACCATCAACAGCAAGGGTGATTTTTTCAACTACTGCTGGACAGTCCTACAATATGCTCTGAGTTTATTATGGTACAACACACCCTTGCCTGGAACACAGCAGCAAGCAGGGAGAAATTGTACAGATATTGGACCCTTTTAAAAGTAGAAGGGATTTTAAATAAGTCCAGGAAATCTTAGCAGAATGAAGCCACTGAAAAGAAACGTATAAAATTGGAATCACAACGGTACCTTAATTAGATGATACAAGCTTATTTTGTTTACTAGGTACTGCATGTAGAACACCATGAAAGCGGTATCACTGTTTTTTACGTGAAGCTTTTATCTTGTACTCTAGATGAACTACTCAAGCTGTGATACTAGTAGGAATAAAAAGGATTACAGAGTGACAGTGAGATACATTTTTAATTCCTGTTAACAAGAAAGAAAAGAAAACCTCCCACCTAGCTGTTTTTTAGGATTTTTATTGAAAAACATTAAACCCAAAAAATGATCAAGGCCAGTTTTACAATAAATTAAAGACATACAGAATGGCTTACCTGCTATTTGGATTTAGGGCAGGAATCTTATTCCAATATTTTTCTCACACAATTGCTGGATTAAAATCACATTCTCATTTAACATCAAAATGGATTATTAATAACACTGTCTTAGGATTTAACCTTAAAATCTCGTTTAAAAAGTCAGTTTTCCAAAGGTTAAAAACATCTAAACAGCAAGGTTCCCCTCTTCACAGACCAGCTGATAGCTTCCCGTGTCTGGTAACTGGCAGAAACAGATCAGAGCACTCATTTTTCCTTTTTGTTATTCTAACCTGAGACATTTCTTAAATGCTTCTTACTGGGCTTTTATATTTGGCAACATTACTTTAGTTACACAGCAAAGCATGCTTTCTCATTCTTGTCAGAGACCAGTCTTTCACTACTTATCCCAAAAGACACTCTCACAAACGGGAGTTACGTTAGCATAAATCTGCTTCTGTGAATAGCGTGCCCTTCTGACAAGTTAAACCTTGTTAGTAACATCATCAGAACACTAACCTCAGGATGTCAAGTTCCCATCAGTTGTGTAATTCCTAGTATTGTGCGCTTTGAAAATATTTATTTTGGCATATTCTACTTTGTAGCTTAGTTGATTTTTTTTTTTGTGCTTACTCCCCGCCTTACAAAACCCGTCTTTTCTCTCTTCCTCTTCTTCAAGCCCTTTCCCTTGCCACCAGTTATCTCCCTTTCTCATAGCTGAACAGAAACAGGACACAAAGCACACAAATACCTTTAAAATGTGAGATCTAAAAAAGTTCATGAACCGCAGACAATGGTCTTGTAAAACACTCTTAGCTGATGAATGAGCTTGTAGAACATAAACCCCATAAACCTTTTAGTATAGTATTCAAGCCTTCAATTTCAAATTTGTAAGCTTACTTATATTTGATTCCAGACATTCTAACATTCAGTGGTTTACTGTATTTAAATGTGTTAGTCACTTCACACTTGCTCCCAATATATATAAACCCAACACTATCTAAAGAAATTATGAAAACCCACTTGAAACAAGCAATTTAACTTTCAACAGAATATAACTTCTTTTTGCATTTTCAGTAAATTTGTATGTTAAATAATCTGGGTTATCACAAATTGTTGCACTTCAGTTTTACCTGAACTGTGCTGACTTCCAAGTGAACCTTGATTTCTTCCCAGTTACTAGTCCTATCTGCCAGACTAAAATTCAAGAGAATATATTTATATAAACTGAGCTTTGTTTGCTTTGTACTCTGCCTATTAAAAACCATTACGCTAACCACGGAGATCAATGAAGTTCTTGATCTGAAAGGTGCAGCAGTCACATATCCCGAGAAATGGTGATCAGCACTGTTTGTGTTTTCTGTTTGTTTCTGTGTAACTCTGGTCATCACTATACTAAAATCAATATTGAAGTGTTTCAGTTTTCAACTCCTCTGCAAACTAGCATTAAAAGAACGTTACAGAAGATTACCACAAAATAAGATGTGGACAGATACCACATAGAGCTGATGCATGACAACCTTTTATTCTACTGTAATTTGTTGACATTTTTGATTTGGATTTTCTTAAATGCATTCATAATCCTAACTTCTTATTTTCCATCCAATTAAAAAAAACAGTGTTGAAAAATAGGGAGCTAACCTGTTTTGATAACACTTAGTTCCACATACCTTTTTAATACCATACAGTGATCTGTATTTTGCATATCAGCGCTGAGTGCACTTTAAAAAGGACCCCTGGTGAAGTATTTCCAACAGGTCTTTATAGCACCGGTTTTATGAAACTGATCAATGAACTGCTACATGACTCTTGCGGAATGGCACGGTTTAATTCAGTGGCAGAAGAATCTCATGGACGCATTGAATGAAGACATCTCTCTCTAACTCTTCATTGAATTTTGAAGGTCGCTTTTGCAAGATTTGATGCTGCCCCTTCTATTAGAGCTCATTTTCAATTCATAATAGAGGAAATCAGTGACAAACACAACAGGCCGAGTGCTGGCAAAGCCATAGTACAACACAAAAGGAATAGCAAGGGGAGAAGGAAGCAAGAGGAAACCAAGGTACCTCGACAAACTAAATACACTAAACACAAGAGAGCATCTTAGCCCTATAGCACATTTTACAGTCTTTCAATACTTAGATTGGTCTGTTTTCAACTGATACACAACCCAGAATTTATTCAGAATTAAAGGAATACACAATGTGATTAAACATGAAGTACATGAACCATTCATGCGCTAACAAATGCTGCCATTGTTTTCTCACAAGTAAAGCGGAAGCAAGTGTGTCAGAAAGGCATTTGGTTGAAATGAAAGTAATGCTGGTACTTCACCATTTTCGATAATTGTTACCTACAACAGTCAAAGTCAGTGACCATCTACCCAATGTTGCAAGAGGGTTGTTTTCCAAACATCAGTTCCAGTAAGCGGAAGTACAAATGAGATCAGTTTGAATACATCACGAAGATTTTTACACTGCATATTTCTGAAGAAAGCGGTCAAATGCATCATAAATCGCTTGTCTAAAACAAGGAAAAAAGAAAATAGTTTGTATAATTTGGGAAAGGGCAGACAAGTGGCATATTTCCATATATTTACAAATATATTTACAAAGATATCATCACAATTTTAAAACAGCTTTCAATAAAAACGTGATATTAGGTAGTCTTCTCTCCTTCACTTATTTCTGGGATCTCTCACTTCAAACCAGTAATATAGTTATGTTTCAGGAATGAGTGGGACTGTTTACCAACTTTAATATGAGTGCAAATGTGATCGGATTAGGAGTTTTCTACTCAAACATGCCAGGAAATGCATCAGAAACACATGCATAATTTATAGTTTTTGAGCAACTGCCATAAAATAAGGCTGAAGCTTTAGATAGCAATAAGCTAGTGGTTAGCACACCCTGACCTGGAATATTGCTATTCCTTTCTGTTCTTTCTTAGACCTCCTAAATGGGATGTATAATCTTACTAATTCCTTATATTTTAAAATTAACAGCACAAGTATCTAGCTTTTTAAAACTAAGGAACTGCATTTATGTAACTGATTTATGTAACTGTCTTCAGAAAGTCAACGCCTAGTATTACTAAAGCAGAAATTCAGGCAAGTACTACTCATTTACAGTCAAGCTTGTATTTTAATTCCCATCTTCAATTGTGTGACTTTGCAATACAACATAAGCTGTCACTGCTTTAAAAATATTTTCTTAGCGTCCAGTGAAAACTGGACTAACTAAAAGATTTTATAGGAAAACAGGAGTGAGAAGGATCATTCTTTTACCTTTGGCTTACTGAATGGTCTGAGCTATATTGCGCCTCATCTTTGTTCACAAAATGGAGATGTTGACATTCTCTTTAAATTATTTCAGATCCAGTAACTTGTTCGTCAAAGCACTAGTTGGTATTTATTGCTTTAGAGTAATTATAGACTTGCTTTTAGAAGAAAAATTATGTGTCTCAAAATTACGGTTTTAAGCTCTCAACTATTTTCAAACTTCCCTGTTTACCTTACCTGAAGAGTCCCTGTTTGAAGAGGTAGGCACTGACATGACCTCCATCCAGATACCTAATTTCACATCCAGGCCAGATTTCTTGAAGACTGCGCACCCCAGTTCGAGGAATATATGCATCCTCCTTAGCTTGTACAACTATGATTAAACTTGGGTCAACTGGAACTAAAGGAAAAAATCAAAATTGAATTCATCTAAGGGAAGAAATAGAAACACGTCAGCTGAGATTTCTGTTGTAAAAATGCTCGCTATTACGAAAAAAATTTGTCTATGATTTAACAAATTATTTTTTCAAAAGTCTCCAGCAGAATGTTATCTGGTTTTTGACATTACAGTAGTGAAGCCATCAGTAGAAAAACAAATTAATCAACTCTCTTCCCTCCCTTAAAGCAGAGAACTTCACAACTCTTTGAGGAATGACAGGAGAATTGTCTTTCCTCTTAACAACAAAACTCTGTAGCATTCAGGTTAGTTCTCTGAGATTTTTTTCAGCAAAAAGAACTAGGGGACATCGGAAATTCAATGGAGTGGAAGCTTTGTATAATTTTTTTCCTCAAGGAGAGGAAAAAAGACAACTTTTCATATGAGACGTCAGATAGTGCAGTATATGTTCACTTTCTTTTCTGTTTCCTACATGTTTTAGTTACAACATAAAAATCCCAACATATTGTTACATACATTTTTTACTCATAACCAGAACTGCACCGATCAGATTACTAACAGGAGTAACACCAAAATGATGTTGAGAAAAATAACACCAAAATGATGTTGAATGCAGAACAGTTCTCTCTTCACAAAGAATATACGTGGTATGGTAAACAGTGACCAGCCAAGATGTTTGACAATGGAGTGTCACAAATAATTTAGACCCTCTCCTTTCATATACACCAGATCATGCATAGAGGATATGGAATGCTAAGACAGATTCTAATCTTCCACTCACTTTTCTATGAAATCTGAATGTTAGGCAGATTTTCTGAAGCTCCTCTCTAGACACACTCCAAGGATACCCTGGGCAGGGGACACAATGTCTCCCAGAGCATGAAGAGACCTTGGAGACGACTGACACGAAGGACTACATCACTTTGACAAGTGCATTACGATCACAGATCCTCTTAAGTTTCAAGAAAGGTCAATGCCTTAGCCAAGTGATACCTGCATAAGTGTCTAGATAAACAAGAATGTCTGTACTTAGAATAAACTTTACAGGTGTTTTTCTGTCTACTGAAATAACTTTTAAAGCTTTAAGGAAAGCACTTCACTGGTACTGTCACAAAACATCCCCGGCTAGTAGCTATCTGGGACATCATCCAAGTCAAGAAATCTATGTTAGTGTAGAAATCTTTTGATTATTTTATGGGGTTTTTTTTAACATTTACCAGTGCAGTACTGAATGCCAGAATTAAACGATGAGGTGGCACAGGGTCTCAGTGTCAAGAATGTTTTGACATTGAAAGACAACTCTGTCAGAAACCCGTCTGAAGTCCAAGTACGTTCTAGGACATGCTGAGAGTCCTCAGTGGGTACATGCACAATCGAACCATTTTTTGTGAATGAACTGCCACAAAAGTAATTCCAAGCCTCCACTCCAGCAAAACCCTTTCAATCAGCTTTAGGAAGAAATAGCTTGCTTGCACAGCCTGCAAGTGGGCTGCTGAAAGGGATTTGTCCTAGATGCCAAGAAACCCAGGTTAATCAGGTTTATGGCTCACTGGGCTACAGCTCCCTCTACATGCTGCCCCTGTCTTGGGAAACACTATATTCACCAGACTGCATTGTCCCAGAAGGACTTCTATGCATTTTTACCGGTCACACTTGCTTAAAAGTATCATTCAAGCTTGGTTCTCAGCTATGTAGGCTACTTTCTGTCTGAAGCTGGTATCAGATTTCTACTTCATGAGATTTACTTGAATCTGCTTGAAAAACCTTATTAGCAGATTAGATCTAAATATTATTCACATCACATAGATGTTTTGTTCTTTTAAATAATACAAATCTGCACTAACTCATATCTGAAAATAGCCACAAGAAGGCACAGAAAAAAAATGAGCAAAGATACTGAAAGGCAAATTTTTAATTCACTTTATCATTACCTGGCCATTAAGAAGAAAGAGAAAAACAATTCGGAAATGGAGTGGTAAGCAGATGCTACTGAATAACATTCAAGATACTTTCATATTTCAGCTAAGGTGCCAGCGGGTTCACACATTGGAGAACAAAGAAAACACCTTTCTTTCCACTGTATTTTACTCAGTTTTCCAAATGGCACATTAAAACAACTAAATACATACCTGAGAAGTTAGCTACGTGGGTACATTCATCCATTACTCCTTTCATGAACCTTAAGGATTCTCTCTGTAAAGTATCACTCTTTCTTCTTTTATTTATCCTGTATCCTTGTGGGCTGGTTAAGTTTTTATTGCAGTTGCTACTGGTTGAAAACGTTTGATTTATGCACTGCATTTTAGGAGCATCTTGCATTAGGAGTCTTTCTGATGAGGCACTTAGAGTACTTTTATTTGTGGTAAAGCTGTGAACAGCTTCTTCAGATACAGTCTTATTCAAGGAATCAAGGTCAAACATTCTGGAAGTCACATCCACATCCTCCAGACTGTCCACACTGTCAGGGAAGTTTTTAACAAATTCTTGTCCCATCTTGAAAGAATCCGTCTAAACAAAGACAACTGGTCATTTATTAAGCGCTTCTCCTTTAAATCAGTTGGTTAATCTTATTTTTATGATCAACACAACATTAAAATAAAAGAAGAAAAAAAGATACAAACAGCACTGCTCACAGTACTTGTTACTTTCAGCCTGCACGTCACACTCAATTAAATCCTGATCATCAATCACAACCTCTTGATAACTTCATTCTACATTTCTGTCAGCTAAAAAAATGCAGGAAATACTTACATAGCAGCCTATGATACAAATGTTTGGTTTTAACTCTATATTAAACCCTGAATTTATAATTGCAGACATTTAAGTTTAAATTTCTGGGCAATAAACGTGACCAGGTCTAATGTTAGGTTTCAGACTGAAAAATCTACTGTCTCTAAATACTCGGAAGACACAAGCTGACCATCTTGAAATGTTTCTTCTTTTCATTTTGTCTGCTCCATCAGTGTTACTGGAGTATATTTTACTTAAAATGGCAAGCGCCTAAGTAACTGTCTGCAACCCAGCCCCTCTTCTCCTGTCATAAGATATTTGAAAAAGGACAGTCACAAAGCAAAAAATCTTAGGAAAAAAGTTATCTATCAAAAATGGCTAGAAGACAGTGTTGCAACATATAGGCAATTCTCAAAAAGTTGTAACTCCAATCTGAAAGAGCAGTGAGGCAACAAAATTCCCCTTGGGAAGAGTCTTTCAACCCTAGTCAGAAAGAGTCAAGAAAACAAGGAGCTAATTACAAAAGCTCTACCTCATGTTTATCCCAACTGCCCCTGCAATAAAAGTCCAAAGCTGAGGGAAGGCTAGCACCACACACAGAAACAGAAATGGAGAGACCTAGCACTGTAACTAGAAAAGGAACTTAATGTTGCTACATATTAGAAATATTCTACAGCACCGAATATTTGGAAGCAATTGCTTCAAAGGGCAATAAATCATGTTTTTATATTTACATGCCATTTACATGGTTTTCCAGACTATAAAGCCAGTTACTGGGAAATATTATCTACACTTTCAATATTTTGACTAAATTTATTTTATGTTGCAGATTACACTAAGTGCGGTCACAGAAAAAACTTGTAGCAAGGGCTATACTTAAAACACATTGTACAACCAAAACATTAGCTTCTGTTTTTCAGCAGGTTTTCCTTCAAAGATTAAATTTACCAAAAGCATAAGGAAACAACAGGCAAACACGTTTTAGTTAACAATTGGCTATTCTTACTAGAAGTAAAAAGAAATTACATTATTTGTTAGATTTGCACATCTAAATATTAGCAAATAGGGAAAATAAACTATACTTACACCACAGTATTCAAGCATTTTAATGATTTCTTCTTCATAAACAGTTTGCGTGAAATACTGTTTCTCTAGCTCTCTCCAGTTCACTGCCTTGCTCAGCACACCCTGAGATTATAAACACAAGCATCGGTACACAAGTAAAACACACAGATCACTCTAAAATTATGATACACAGAGAAAATTGATCTGTTCCTCTCTGTGATTTGATTTTTCCAGTGGACTTCTGCCCAAGTTTCCAGATAACCCTTAGAATTATTAGAATCAAAGCGTAAGCACATACTGTAACGTAAGACATGGAAACCCACCTCCTTTTAAACAACAAATGAGAAAGGCAGAGAGAGAAAGGCAGAGAGGAGAAAGCAGTCCCACCTGGGGTTTACACACATCTAGACTGGGCTAAACCAATGATGGGTGTCAAAGCCAGTCTATTCATTCACCTACCCTGGCAGCAGTCATAAAAACAGGTGCCCTTGATGGTAGCAGGAGCATTATCACCTAACTATTTAAGCCAGGCTTTGAGCTGAAGAAAACATATTTTCACAGCTTGCTTCCTCACCTTCCTAAATTCAGATCAGGACTCTAATCACTGTCCCACAGACCAGCTCCAGCCTCTGATTTGGTACACGGGCCACTAAAGTAGCACAAAGTTACCTTCTTTATCATGTGTTGTATACCCTGAAGGTATACAAGGTGGGGTTTGCCACTAGTCACTAGTAGATGCCAAAGGGTGATGAATTGCCCTAACTGAAAAGGTGAATGTGGCCAACCTAGATCTTTTAACTTAGATATCTGATTACACTCCAGTATATTAACAAAAATATATGTTTAATTACCGTAGTAAAGACTGCAGAAGCTGTTGACCAGGAAAGACACGGAATCAATGGCAATGGTTTAGGCCAGTTTGTCACTGCCAGTGAAGCCATCTAGAATCAAAGGCACCTCTTAAATATTTTAATATTGAATTCACAACATGGTAAAAAGAACTCTCCTATCTTCAATTTACTTACTTATACAGTATCAAACAAATATACAGTGCAAAAGCAGTTAAGGACTGTAGTAGCTGGATATACTTTCATCTATGTAGAAGATACAGCCTATTCTTCAACTACTTCCCTAACAATAAACATCGCTCTGGATAGGACTAATTTCAAGGCTGAACAGGTTCTTGTTATAAGAATTCCCAATGGAATATTTATTCTGACCTCTTAAGTTGTTTAAAACCGTGAAAAACATCCATAAAGCCTTTTCATCAAGCTCTTGCAAGTTTATTTGAAGGCAAAATTAAGGCAATATATAGAAGGACTATTTAAAATTCTGTACTTTTAAGATCTGCATACTGTAAACAAAGGTGGTGGAGAAGTAATTCAGCATCTTAAGTGGACTCTTTTTCTGTCCTTTAAAGTTTAAATTATTATTTTTACATCAGTTCTTGAACACATTTGTGTGAATATTCTGTTTATCCCAGAAAAAAAAAACAAAGAAACTCAACATACAGAAGTTCCCTATACGGTATGTTCTTGCCAAGTTTTATTTCATTGTTCTAAACTAAACAACAATGTAAAACCCCTAATATAAAATACCCCGTGTCTGTGCCAGATGGTCTAATAAATGGATTTATACAACTGAACTATAACTCTATTCTAATTCTTTTTTATTAATAAAAAGTTGCAAGGACACCACATATTTACGTTTTGATAGCCAGAAAGTCTTCCTTTTTGTTCCAGCTCTCCCCATCAGTAGAACTGAATTAACACTACCTGCCTTCTGTTGTAAAACACATTCTAAAGATGATCAACATAGAACATGGTTCATTTCTCTGGTTCTTAATTGTACCAGAAGTCCTATAAGTAAGGACTAACCAAAAAATGTATATTCCCGAACTACGAAAAAAATTTCAACAGAGTTTCCAAACTCACTCTCTCAGATCTTGCCTCCTTCTATACCCACGCTGCATATGACCATTGGTATAGGATACAGTACTCGGTTATTCCCATAGCATTTGCACAGCATTTGAAGTGTCCTGCATGGTTAGGGGTGGATATACCAGTTTGAGAATTCCAATCCAACTTACAAATAAGACAGGGAAGAGTTTAACACAAAAGTTATTATTTCAACAGGCTGATGTTTATGTAAATCAAAGGTGTTTTGTACATTTATGACATTTAGACTTATAAAATTTGGTTTTGGGGGGAAATTATTTTCTTTTCAGTAGACATTACCATTACCAACGTTATTTACTTAGCTCCTAACAACAAACAAGGATCAGCAAAACAGATGTATGTTGTTTTAGTAAGTTTTGTACCTGTGTCTCACAGACCAATGATTATCTGTAGACACCAGCAGTAATATTTTAACTGTGTATTAGTCTTTCAAGCATCTTACTAACACACTGCTGGTTTAGTTTGAATATACACGGTGTTATACACAAAACGTTATCCACTTCACCACAGAAATCTTCTCTAATCAATACCAATGATTGGGGAGAAAAAGATGACTTGAGAACAGAACTGACACCAGAAGTCATTTCAGTTACAACATGCCTACAAAGAGGATCATTTCACACAATGCCTTCAAACACAAAAGTTTAAACAAGAAGAATGGAGTAAAAATGGAAAACTAGCAATTGATGAGTACAGACCTTCTTTCAGAAAACATTTACACACAACCCTTGAGGAAAAAACATAAATTATGTGAGAAGCTTATATTCATAGTAAGCCTGTCGGGAGATGGCTGACAAATGGCTCCACGACTTGTCAGTACTTATTGAGTATTATGTTAATTCAGCACCAGAGAACATGAGAATTGCCAACAATTGTTTTCTAATGACTCTAAATGTTTATTTTAAAGTAATTCCAAGAGGAACACTATAAAACAAATTATTTTCATATGCTAAGTGATCAAATTAGAAGTTAAAACAAAAAATTACTGAACAGGAAATATAAAATCTTACATGTCCTCCCATGGATATTCCAGTCATCCCTAGTGGTCCATAGCCTTCTCTCTCTAGCCAGTGCAAAAGAGCTGCCGATTCTAGAACAAGAGCTCCTCCCATCACAAACAGGTCCGAGACATTTTTTAAACATGACCGTCTTTTCTCCCCAGAAAAGGAAAATACAGGATTTATTTTCTAAGATTAGATTTTGACAATTCTATATTCTATACATACTTTCACACAAAGCACACTCCCAGAGAATTTTGGAGCTGAACTCCTGTTGATTCAACAGGAGAAAAAGCAAGCCCAGATTCTTTGGCACTTGCACTTTTTCATCTAAATGAGTACTAGGAATAGACACCTGCTAAGCTTCTAGTGTAATATCACTGACAGCCTGGTCTGCTAGAAATAGATACTACCAACATTAGAATCTCATTCATAGTAATCTCCTGTCCTGTAAAGTTATAACGGATCTTTCAGAAACAGAATCAAAGTGATACAGTCTTAGACATAGACTATCTCATTTGCAGAAACAATTATTTTTTCTTTTTTTTTTTTTT
>Ga0181612_176610_pt1 | contig 14544 bp, 6 predicted proteins | sample HoacroProtozoa21_FD_119630 | JGI IMG/M metagenome (GOLD analysis project Ga0181612, IMG submission 119630) | Hoatzin crop microbial communities from Cojedes, Venezuel. Combined Assembly of Gp0051906, Gp0051904, Gp0051908 | reverse complement strand
GTGGGTGTGTGTGTGTGTGTGTGTGTGTGTAAATCCTGCTGTGGGAACAGCTGAAAAACATTGAGACTTTCGCCCACTTCTTGCCTGTGTAAAACTTTCTCTGTTCACCGCTTTCTCCAAAGAACTTCCAACATCTTTCTCTGTCTATTTTCTAATGCCAATAAGGGCAGTAAGCAACCAGGAAGGTGTTTTTAGCACACAGAAAGACATAAGCTTTGACAACTCTTTTCCTGAAAAACAATAGCGCCCTTCCTTTGCAAATTAATTTTAATAACTGTGGCTAGTTTGCTGTGAGGGGAGTAGGTTTGCATGAACATACACTATTAAATTAATATGCAAATATTCCCATTCCTCTGAGAGTACTAAGACACATTCTTTACAGCATGTGAGACAAGGAGAAAGAAAAGAAAAAAACCAGCAGCCCCCAAGAGAGTCTTGTTTAGGAGGGTGGGATGTCTTTTCTTCGGCTAAGCCACTGAAAGGGCATTCAGGCCTGACTGAAACAACGCTTGTTGATGAAGCAGAAATAAAGGAGGAAGAGGAACCCTCAGAGATAAAGGAAAGAGGAAAAGACTGGAGCATCCCAAGTTGTTAAAAACTGACCTCAGCAAGTCTAAATCTTCACAAAGGTGGCTTTTACTGTGTCAGGCCTCACAAAGGTTCCCATTCTTCCCTTGCCTGCGGGGACCCCCTCTTTCCCCAGCCATGTTTGAGCAAGGGCCTCAGACAATTAGCACAGACTCTGCCCTTCACCCTTTGTTTGTCAATCACCTTCCCAAGCAGATGGGCAGCAGAACAAGAAAAGATGGTTTCCAAGCGTCTTTGCCTTTCGGCTCATATCTATGCACCACGGGCCCCTGGGAGTGGCGGCCTGGCTGGGAGGGTGTCGGACTCCCTGACAGCAGACACCTCTGCTACCCGGGGCATCGCTGCGTGCAGGCAGGGCTTTGTACAGCTGGAGCATGAGAGCGGGAGCATGGATGGGCTTCCCAGGAGCCTCCGTCCCCAGCCACAAAAGGCCCTCTGGAAGCCGAGAGGCCAGAATGACTCAACAGTCACTAAAAGTTATTATGGAGAAAACAGCCCTTTCACTTGGGCCCTTGCTTGCTGGCTTTGTAGACTTGGACAAAAAACGCTGCTGCCCAGACAGCAGATATATCACAGGAGAGAGTGCATGTGTGACAGAAAGACAGATTAGAAAAGACTGGGAACATGGACGCAAATAGATATAGATGTGGATGTCCAGGGAGGGGAGGGAAAGAGATAGGACACAAAGGCGCTCCTGTACTGCTGCTGTTCTCACAACTGTGCCTTTCTCTGACCTTCTGTACCAGATTTAAGTGAACCAAGACCACTGGTAATACTGCAGTGGGATCGGGTTTGAAGCAAGGCCAGGGGACTAGGAGGGAGGACACAATTCCTGATTCCTCTCCTGCGAGCCTGCCCCAGCCTGGGAGCAAAAGAGAGGGGAGGATCGAGGGATGAGCAAAAAAGCATGGGCAGCAGTGCAATGAGAGCCTGGTAGCCAGGAAAACATCCAGCCCTTGTCTGGACAGCAATGGAAAAGCAAGTGGAGGAGGAAGAAAAGCCTGTTTTGAGCTAGGATGAGCCAGTACAAGAGTGAGATCAACTGGGAAAGGCATGGCTCTGATCTGAAACAATAAACCCTCTACGGATGACCGGTCAGTGGGTCCCAGTGGGTAATTAGGATAGTTCTGCTCACCCACCTTGGCCAGGGAGGGAAACAAAGGGGCTGGAAAGGGCCCGTCTTTAATTGCCTAGCATAATCTCCTTATGTCCTTGATTTGCACATGTTTTGGAAGATGAGTGGTCTGCAATAAGCACATGCATGTGATGAGAGGCAGAAAGTGGGGCTACGTGCCTTTCACTCACCCAGCACTGCTCGGCCAGCGGGACACAATGAGGATGCCATGCAGGGGTAACTGGGACTCCCGAGAAGCCATGACATCCAGCACGTTGTCACTTTCCCTATTTACCTTTTACACTGTCCTTCTTTCACGCATGAGAGTGCTGTGAAGGAAAGGAACTAAAATTCATCCAGAAGAATCAGTCTAGATTATTAGTTACGCAAAGAAGTGCTTTTTCTAGAAACTGTACCCATTTCTTAAAATCTTATAAACATAACTGCAGGGAGACGATGCAATTTATTAATTTCCTCTCTTTTGTTGATGTGAGCCTGCCATCCCTCATTCTGAGGAGTCCAGGGCATCTGAGAATGAAAATAAACAGCTTCCCTCTCCCCCTAAAATCCTACGACTGGTTAAAACCTAGACAAGATTTTAATAAAAAGGATCCAATTTGTTTTTTATTTACCTTCTGGTTTTGAGTCTTTAAGAAAGAAATTGCTATGCAGCTTTGCCGGCTAAAATAAATAAATCATTACATAAATCAATCAACAAATAAAGTGAACAAAAATAAACAAATAAATCATTAAAAAAAAAAAGCCCGACACTTCCACAGTCCCTAGCTCCCAGGAGCTGGCATATTAAGGAGCGCACCAGATTGTGCCATGCTCTGAGAAACAATCGCAAAATTTATTAAGACTTTATGCATTATTGTTGCCTTTCTTCTGTTATTACTGAGCCTATTCTGCCTTTCTGCTTCCTTGCCCTGCACACACCATCTGCTAGTAACTACCAGGAAAACAGGAAAAGGTATTATTATTTGTAGCCACAGACTGAGGCTGCAGCATGTGAGCCACTGTACAAATTGAAAAGGTAAAGACAATCTATGCACGAGAAGGATCAGACATCAAAGAAGAGGTGGGTGAGAGAGCACGCAGAAGCAGCGAAACCATCACTTGGCCTCGGGGGTCTAGGCCTCGATGGCAGAGGTGATGCCCTTAATTTTAATCTCCTTGAGGAGCACAAAGGGAAGAAGGATTTATGACACAAATAAAGAAATTACTATGAATAAAATGTCTGTCTGAGCTACAGTGAAAAATGCCTGGCCCAGACTTTTATTGTGTTTTTGTTTAACCTCCTCACACAAGGCAACGGGAAGGAACAGAGGACGCCTCAGCCAACACCTCAGTATAGACAGCATCAGGCAAACACAGGCCACAAACATGAGCTCAGTTCTCATTTTGAGGGGGGTTCTGGAGTCCCAAAGGGATCTGCAGACACAGACACAAGTTTTTTAATATAAGTGTGCAGGTACTAACAATATTACTTCATGGGCACCGAGGTCCCTTCTGCCCAAGACCAAATATTTCACCAAACCTCTAAGATAGAAGTAAATTGCTAAGAAATATGCTATTTTCTTGCTCGTCTCAAAGTCTAGTTTCTGTGGAGCTTTTGGCCAAGAGCTTAAAACCAAGAATCTAATTTAAGTATAACTCCCCTTTCCTGAGGAGGAACTGCCTGGAGATGCAACAGAGGTGCAACTCTCAGAGGTGCTCTGTCTTCTCACACAAATAGGTAAAACAAAAGCCGTGGTCTAGGCTCTGCTTCCCATTTGTATACCAGAGATAGTGTTTCTCTACTCCGTGTGTTTACAGTTCACCACAAACTTAAGTTCTCAATGAACTAAGGCAGGAGATCCTGCTATTATTTAAATATGTTTTAAATACTTTTCAGCCTGTTTGCTTCCTTTCATGATCATTGCCTGTTTTTCACTGGACACCCTCTAATTTTAGATGTCTGTGTCTATATATTAATCACCTGCTGAGGAGAAGTTCATGAATTCTGAGAAACTTTCGACCTTTGTAGTTCAGCCTTGTACTGAGCAACATTTGTTTTTCTGCTCTGAAAATGTGAATATCTTAGAAATTAAAAGCTGTGACCTAAGCCAGGTGAACTGACAGAGAAATAAAGCCTGTAATAACAGACAAACTGAAATATTCCTAGAATGACATTCTGAAAGCAAATGCTTCCTGTGAGGGCACTGGTAACAGTTTGTAGTGGATAAAAGCACATTACTATTACACAAAGCTGTGGCTACTTATGAGAAATCACAAAGAGCAGGTGAGGATGAAGTCAATTGATTCAGAACAGTTTACATCTATACAACCTCCAGATTCTGAAATCTTGACTTCACACTGGCATGGGGAGGCTGCTTATTCACCTTTATAAATGAAATGAACAGTTAGACAGTGATATAATGAGAGAGGACAGAAGGGTAAAGCATTATTGTGACTGTGTGGCATAGCAAAGAATGTAATAAAAATACTACACAGGGAAAAATCAAGGTAAGTTTATTCAGCAACATGGGCAATTTAGACTTGTATTTTTAGCTTGGGGGGTTTAAACACAAAGCTTCCACTCTGCCTGAAGAGGAAGTGGGATCTGCTTGATATTTCAGTCGTCTGGGTTTCTTACAAAATCGTGTTCTTTTGCAGCTAGTAGAGGTACCAAAAAGACATCTACATTCCAGATCTTTCAGGAGTTCTATATTCTTGTTGCCTGACACTCCGAAAATGGAAAACGCCAAAAACCTTATAATAGTTGAGCTGGCGACCTCTGTAAGAAGAGATGGAGTCACTGTGCTTGGGATCTGGCATGGCAAAGGGTCCAAATACAAGAGGGTACAGAAACATGGTAAGCCTTGTACGGTCTTGGCCAATGCACACAGAACAAGTGACTGGAGAGGGGAAGAAATATTTGCTCTTCCTTTTCGTTGCCCATGCTGGCCACAGCTGCACCAAAGCAGGTTATCAACCAGCTTCCAGGCCTCTCGATCCCACTCCAATGGCTTGGCCAGCCCTCTACCTGCATGGTTTCTTCCCCAAGCAGCAAGGATGTCTGGGCAGAGATAGCACAGACTGGGGCAAGGCAAGAAAGCAGTAGGGCTGCAACCACCAGTAGCAAATCTGACTCTGTGTCAGTTCCTCAAGCTGCAGCATCAAGGACAGTGATGCTGGAGACCTGCTCTGCCACAACTTCACCTCTCTCACCTGGATGGAGGTGCAGATCCTCATACAAGCCTCAAGATACACGTTACTGTCTGTAATCACTGATGAAGTTTCAAGGCTGAGGCTGTATTGCCTGCATTAGCTCTCCTGCCATGTGCATCTTGTTTCATTTGTCTTTTCCCCAGCTCTCTGTCACCATCTCCAACAACCATTCCTAAAACAAACGTCACTTAGAGCCTTCCTCGAGATGAGAATATGCTGTGTAGGTCCTGAACAAACAGTCCTGAGCAACCTGATTTCACATCAGGAGGAAAGACAACAGTGTGGTCTGCACCCACAGTGACTGACTAGGAACAATGGATCTGTGGTGAAGGATTTCAACCCTGTTGGAAGGGCAATGCTGGTTTAGTGCATGAAAGAAAAGTTGGATTGGCCCCAAGGTCAGCACAAGGAAGATGAGAGCAGTTACATTACTGAGGCTCAGCTAGGAAAGGCATATTTGTATTTTTGTAATATGGGAATCTTGTTCTTGTTTTAACCAGTGATCAAGGACAACCAACACAAACAGTAGAATTTCAGGTTGTTTTCTTGTCCACAATATACAAAGTTAAAAACAATTGCTGGAATTAAAAAAAATCTGTGATGACTGTGTAGAAAACACACAAATCTTTAGTGAGCAGCAGGGAGCAGAAACACGATAAATCATGGAAAATCCTCTTTGAATAGGTGTCTTCGCAATACTTTGTGAAACAAAGACAGCTCTGTTGTTCTACAGAACAGACTATGGCTTGTTACAGAAAAACTGCATTTTTTCAAGACAGTTTTGAACTTCCTCTCTCAGACATGAAGAGCAAGCCAACTTGAGATGTACCTTAAAACATATATCTGACTGCAACTCCAACCAGTGTCATCTATAGCAATAAATTCATAGTCCTCAGAAAGCACTTTTCTAATGTGCTCAAAAATATCCAGACCAGGCTCTGTTTTCCAATGTCTTCCTGAGGGATCCACTGATGTCCAGAGGTGTTACCACATACCTCCAGGGCTGCTCTCCTAATGAGAAACTGAGGTCTTGTCATTACTGCCCTTCCCTCAACCAGTCACTCCAGCAGCATCCTTAAGGAGGAGACAGTGGGGACCACCCTACTGCCTAAGCACTCCTCCAAGCAAAAGCAAACTCTGCCTGGTCCAGCTGAGACCATGACCAGGAAGCAAAAGACAGAAATCCTCTTTGTCCAGGACAGAGCAAGTCCCAGATTAGAGTCTCATGAGACACGTTCTTCGCAAAAAACCTTTGATCACGTCTGCCCAGCCTCAATGATCCTGATTGCTGTCTTAAGTTTCAAGAGTGACTTATAGCTGGAGAAACTCTCAGCTGCTCCCTACAGCCTCAGACCAGCAGAACCCCGCCATGCACCCCCAATACATCCAGCCAAGGCTACATCATATGACTGCTGCCAGAGAAGCACAAGTGAAATTTTTATGGGAGGTTAAGTTCTTAACGCATTATTACGGGTATCACACATATCAGAGTAAAATAGAACACAAGCCAAAAGGAGGAAGACTCTGATGTATAATCTAAGCAAAAAACCCTGGCTGTTTTCACCTAGTCAATACTCCCACCAATTCTCATCACGGTGGAGGTTAGAGAATATCCATAACAGGAAGCCTCTGGGGTGTTGCTCTACGAGGTGGAGCTGAGCATTGAATAAACCAGATCTCCTGAAAGCAACATGAGCCCTAGGTGATCACAAGACGCTACAAATACATCTTTGTGATTGTCCGTTCTCACTCACTTGGGAACAAAATGGGATCTTTAATCCTACAGTAAGACCTGCAGAGCAGAGACTTCAAAGCAGAAAATGCGTCAGCCCCTTCTCCCTGAGTAGAGATTCATAGCAATGTTTGAAGGGAACACAACCTTGCTTTTGCTAGGCAAATGCTGTCCCAATGCAATCTTAAGCTCACTCTGTATTAGACAGTCCAGCTGCTACATGAGCCAGGCTCCATTTCCACACAAGAATAGCTCTTCTGGAAACGACAGATTGCTTGGATTTAAACACTGCTGTTTCCAGATGCAATAAGCTTTACGTTGAAAGTATTTAATGCTAAAATTACAGTGAATGTTCATGGCAATACTGTGAATCATGGCAAAATAATATTGGTAGATCACAAAAACAAATCCATGCATGCATGCTTTCCTTCTAAATTTTTAAATAAGTTTAAGATTTTTACATGCTTAAAATATCACATATATAATCTATCTTCGTATGTCTAAACCATACCTTTCTGTATATGGTCATATACATATGTATGTATATAAACTGCACATGTATAAAGACATATGGGGGTACATATTTACGTATGTTAATGCATCAGATATGGCATTTATATCTGAATGAAATTTCTACCTATAATTCAGCTACATTCACACACCTAATCTTGTTGCCCTATATTTGTACAGAAACAAATGGAAATAAGAGGCAGAAACAGTGACTGTAAATAAAATCTTTTTGTCCATGTGTTAAAGGGCTAACACTGCTGAAGCAGGAATGGGTACCTTTCAAGCAATATAAACAGGGTAGTTCTGAAAAAAGATGTTTATATAACAGCAAAATAACGTTATTCCAAAGCGAGTTTCAATTCTAAGTGCCCCTTATTAGGTTTGATTGGCTGCTACATAAGAAATCACCATGATCAACCTTTTAGTTAATCTCCATCGTCCTTCAAGCATCACAGTGACATGGCTGGGGCATGCCAGCAGTCACAGATGCTTCATTAAGTAGTTAATCGGCAATAGCTGTAGGGGTAATTCAACATTTTCCAAAGAGTTCAAATAGAACTTTAGGGTAAAATGTGTCCCTCCACTGATCTCTTTCTGGGTTGTCATGATTGTGCATAATTAGGGTTCACCCATCTCTCTTCCAAATAATAAAACTAACACATTGGAGGTTTGTGAATGCCAGAGGGTGTCTGGAACATCAAGTTCATATTTTTATCAGTAGATGTATTGGTTTTATAGCCTGGACCAGTGGAATTTAGCAAGAGTGCTCTGGTTGTTTATTAGAGAGGGTTGTCTGTGCTTAAAGTCCCACAGTGAATATGGTCTGTATAAATAGTCCAGTGGTAGGATGTAAAAGCAAACACTGATTTACTGAGCAAACTAAAAGTAGCCATGCTGTAATGTTCTTGGTTCGGATCAAATGCTTGTCTAGGGGAGAATCCCTTGATTATCAGCAGCATAAACTTCTAGCAACTAGCGAACATTTGAATGGTTATGCCTGCAAAAAGCATAGCTAACAGCAACCAGAAACAGTGCAATCTTCCAGCAAGCCCCATATGTACAATGGCCTGAGTAGTACTAACAGCTCCACTAGTTATCCTGTTCTCTCCCCTCACTCTAGCTGTCAGTGAGGCTGGTCAACCATCTATCACACATTCAGCCATGAAACAGCACATAGTTTGCAAAACAACCCTGATCCCTTGGAACATACACATTTGGGTACAAGCCCATGTTTCAGAAATAAGTTTCAGACCAGAACATGCATATTCCCACTATTCGCTGTCCACTGGACACAGATAGCCACTGCAGTACCGAAGGATTGGGGGTTGGACTAGATGACCTCTAGGGGTCCCTTCCAACCCAAAACTTTCTATGATTCTATGATTCTATGATATGATTAATACTAGAGGAATGGTGTCCAACAGCTCTGTTCTTGGACCACCCTGTGGGCAGTGCACAGAAGGATGACCTGTGTCCCCACAAGACCTTAGTCTCACCTCACACACTTGTTCCCAAACCTCATGTAGATTGCTGGAATGACTCAATGAAGGGAACACAGAGTTTCTGTAAGTATCTTTGCATGAAGGATAGAAGCAGTGCTTTGTGCTCTAGATCCAAGCAGCTACTGGCCTTGACAAGTGTTTTCATTCAATTGGTACCCACCTGACTCTCAGAACATTAAAAAATGAGAGCTCTCAGAAGAGATGTCCAAACAAATCCAGTGTTTCTATTTGTCAAAGCTTTCAGTCAAAATTAATTACATGCCAAAGATGTCATGCTGGCCATGTTGAGTGGCACTCAAGGGCTGCCAGAGACACCAGCACTGGTGTATGCATTAGCAGCCATGCAGAAAGAGCACAGGATTCAGCCGTCTTAGAACACGCAGCTAGTGGAAAATACAGTGTTGTTCAGACACTCCTGTGCTCTCCTGCTAGTCAACCTGCTGCCACTGCTAGCAGTGGTCTCTTTACCCCTTTCCTTACACAGAAAGAACAGCCAGATACATGGATTCATTAAATAAATAACAAATGCTGGTTAGGGCACTGAGGTGCATTGCTGAGGAGGAGGAGGAGGAAGAGTTCAGTGTAACAGATTGATCAATGAGGCTGGAGAAACACACGTGCAATAAAATAATTATGACCAAAGCATGAGGAAGAGTAGGATCTTGTGCTGTAAATCTTCCAAGGTAAACTGCAAAGAAGAAAAAACCTACTATAAAGTCAAAACTTCTGGCTTTGACATATATGCTTTTCTCCAAAGTGAAAATACACTTCATGATTCTTATAGTCATGTCCACATTACAAATACACACCTGGATCCTCTTTCAAGTGTGTATTGTACAAGTGCATTGCAAAAAAGTACTGAGCTCTGACAGTATTCAGATCTATTACGGTCTCACACCTGATATAGGACTGAGCCATATATGTAAATGTGTACTGGGACCATTGATTTTGTTAATCCATGCAAGGGTAACAATTATTCTACAGCACAGGGGCTACAGAAGGCTGTGTGTTTATGTACAACTATGGTAGTGTCACTTAGAAAAGGTACATTGTGTGTAGAAATCCTCAGGTATACTTACATATTTTTTTTGTATATAGACCATCCAGCTTTCTAGAAGGCTTTTTTCTCATTACTGTCATCAGAGCTTGCACAGCTTACATTTCCAAAGGATGAGGGAACACATATGACTTTTTGTGTTGTAACAACTCCAGTACAAGCACAGATTTGCTGTCAGCAGTGTAACATCCATGATTTTGACCCAACACTTCTGGGCATCAAAGCAGACATGTAAATAGGAATGCTTGCAAGAAAAAGAAAGATCAGACACTTTTGCTGCAGAATGAGCTGCTCACTTTGTGCAGTGAGAATCTCCTGCAATATTTCCTCCTGTACTTACGAAGCAACAGTGCAGGGATGGGCTTTTGAAAAGTGATAGTATGCAGGGATATGTTCTGTGAATCTTTCAGAAAAGTAATCTAGAATGGTTGGCCTGGACTTGTTCTGGGCTCCCAAAGCAGCTTCTGGTAATTTGAAAATATAATTTTAAAAAAATAAATAAAACTTAATAAATGATTTAAAATAAAACCAAAACCAAAACAAAAAACGAGATGAGAACAAAATCAACTCAGAAGATGGCCAAGTTTTATTGAAAAGGCCTTTAGGAGCACTTGCACCACTTTCTCAGGATGCTGTGGAAGAATATGCACCCATTCTCAAGCTTTCTGCATTTTCTTAGGTGGCTTTTTCCGCCCAGTTACAAGACTGTGGGACACAGTAATATGAGGTTGCTTGCAAAGGAGGTGACTTCTGTTCATCTATACTGCTCTATCGCCTTTGAAAGTACAGGCCATCAATGTCAGTGGGACTCTGTGGCTGTTTAAAGCTAAGCATGCACTTAAGTGTTTGGAGATTCAGGTCCTTAGCATAAAACTGCCTGCTCTCTGCATGTAAAAAGGACAGAAATCTATTACTGGGGTCTGAAAACACCACTCCTGCTCAGCAACTGAATATGATAAACATCTTCAACATAATAAAGTTGCTTCATCTGAGTGATCTCTGAACATATACATCACCTGGCTTGCTGATCTAACCAGATCCTTCCAACTTTGTGTACTGTTTCAGAGTACAGACCCCTCTTTCCTCTGGGATATTTGACAGGCCTTTAACTTGAACACTGAGCACATCCTTTATACTTAATTAAAGCTTGAATTATCCTCTATTATCCAAATACTAGATTATGAAAGAGATTTCATGTTTTCTCTTTGCTTGCACTTTAAGCAGTCTTTAAAGCTTCCCATACTTTTCTCCAAGCACAGACGTTCTCCCTTTTGACAGAATTATGGAGAACATATTTTTCCTTATCTTCTTTTACAACTTTTTCTCTTCCTACCATTTTGAGAATATACTCAAGCTTGCTGACATATAACTTTCATTTCACTTCACATGAACATTATATTCTATGTTACAGAAAATGTAAACAATTTTATCTACTGTGAACTGCTAGTGGAATCAAATGAAATTAAGACTAGATGGAAATCGCAGTGAAATGATGTTGCCCATTCAAAGTATTGTAAAAGTACTACCTCTGGAAAGATCCTGCTGTCTCCACAAGAAGTATCTTATTCCTTAAGCAACTCCACCATTGGCTTCATATTCACCTTTATATTTTGGTCTAACACAAGATGCATTTTATGACACTCAAATGCAGAAAAGGCTTTAAATTTTAAATTGTTTTAACTAATGCCTAAGTGTCCTGCACCACACAGGGTAATTAGTAGAGAAAGACATTACTCAGAAAAAGGAAGGCTTTCACCCTCTAAAATTCAGTAACAGCAGCATTGGAGTCAACGCATTCTTGCTGATGTGGGCCCTTCCTACCGTCCACCACTGTGAGATACCCGAAAAGATGAAATAAATCAAGTATATCCCAACTATACACCCACTAAATACTGCTAGAGACATGCAAATAGCCTTAAATGATTAGAAGACAGGTAGGTTTCAATGAGATCTATTACTAAGAGCTGCACTATAATATTCTTCCCCATGACAATTTATTGCTCCTGATGTAATCACTTCCGCAGTGATAGGGCAGATCACCATCTTGCTTGCCTGGAGGGATTCTGGCAGTATCAGAATGACCAAAACAGGTATGTAAAGTGAGGCTTTCCTGTGCTGTCTTTGCAACCAGACATGCCTGTTTAGCTTACTGCAACTGGAAGGTCTTCCCTAAGCAGATCAACTGCAAAACGAATAAAGCAGTACAGAAAATGTTAAAATAACATTGTTTGTGTTGTAAACCTGCTGTAATTACACTGGTACATCCACACACTCTGGTACATTGCAGATGTAATTTTACTGATGTTTTATAATGCCGAAACACGCTCTCAGCCCGTCCAATTAACAGGCTAGCACTGATCAAACCATCTTCTGTTTTTGTTTCACTCTTCTCAGCCTCTGATTTTGTCCCTAACACTCTATCTTGCCTGCACAAAGCCCATGGAGAGAAAAGCAATATAGAAGACAGTTCAAAGGGGACTGGTGAACTGAACATGTTGCCTCTAAGGGAAGGCTTTGAAAACAAGTTTAATTCTGAAGCTAGGAGAGAAAAGCATAAAACTTGATGCAATAATCACAGGGTAAAATTCAATAGTCTGTACCACCCGAGAGGTCAGGCCCAATGATCGCAATGCCTTAAAAGTATGAAAATTGAGAGCTGCTTTAAGATCCGTGGACATATCAATAAAATTTACACTGCTTATGAAGTGCTCCTAGTTTAACTCTCTGTAGCTTCTTGCTCATTTCTGCCCTGTGTTGTTTCTTTTCCAATCCACTATCCTTCTGCTTGGGGGTATGTTGCTATGTCTGTCTATCACACTTCCATCTGTGTTCAAGATGTCCTTCACCCTGCTCTGCTCTCTTACCCATTTGTTTACTCCCCCATCACCCTACATAACAGCAGACATGTATCTTGCTCTGCCGTTCAGCTGTTGCATACATATACACTCTACATTTCATCACTGTCAGTGTCCTCTTTATTTTCTGCCTTGAGGGAGACATATCTGAGCAAAGATCTCTGGAGGACTGGCAGGGAGGGATTGATAGGGACTCTGGCATAGAGCCACTGGATGCCAGTGCATTCAAAATTTGAGTTAAATAGCTTGCAAACCCTTACTGTCATGATTGATCTCTTGGCTCTTTCTACATTGGCAAAGGTAGGCAAAAAAAAAGGTGTACCATTATCAGATCTTGAAGGTCAAATGACTCACTTGATTAGTCTTAATTTGAATTGCAGCTTCTGAAATTAATTTGACAAAAATAATTTGATATATTGGCAATTTTGGAAGGAAACCAGAATTTTGGGGTCACTAAACTGGAGGGACTTCCAAGGTCATCAAACTGTCATCCCACAAGTGGAAGAAACTATGAAAAGATGCTAAATCTAAAACACTCCATGCTACCTTTGCCACCCAGACACACCAGTGGCCACAAACCACTCTGCTAATGTACAGCAAACCAAACACTTACAGCACAGAAGACCAAAATCTGCAGTACCTTAAACAAAATGAATGCGAGCACAGCACTATAGTTGCTTGTTCCAACTGAGGAATACACTGGGTGAAAACTTGTCACACAGACTGTCCTCCGATACATGTTATTTCAACATGGAGAAGAATGGTGTTATTTTCATGCGTCAGAAGGTTCAAGAGATGTGTTTCACAGCCACATGATCATATCCTAGGACCTCTCAGGATTCCTACAATCTCACAAAGCTACAGAGGAGAGGCACTCCAATAGGGAACATGGTGACTGGGGCACACTTCTGAGCCTTCTGGTGGATAAAGCCAGGACTGCTCAAGATCTGGCCATACAGACAAAGACCGCCTTGCCATGCTACTCTGCTGAATGAAGAAGAGCTAGGTAAAGAGGAGCTTAATTTCAAGGGGGATCAAATCAGCCCCCAGGCTCCCATTTGCCATGTGTGTGAACTGGAAACTCTACTGTCCCCTGTGACACTGAAAATTTCCCCAGTGTATTTTAGCTAAGACAGGACCCGAACGGGAGCTGGAGCAAGCCAGCGGACCACTCAGATCAATCCCAAGTGACAGACTTTCGTTGGAAGACATCGCTTATCTATTTATTTTTTAACCACTTGCTTGTGATAAGATTTTTCAAGGTTACAGACAGAAACTGCATCAAATAACTGTATAATTTAGTGTTTCAAATACTTTTTCCACCGCTATATATGTCTGGCCCACTCCTGCAGTAAGTGTTGAAGTGGGAGAATAAGTTCTCTGGCTGACAAACACAAAACTGCAACATTTGTCTTCAACAAAAACCAATTCCCCTTTCCTCTGGTTCCCCTTTGCTCTGGTTCCCCTTCCCTCACTTTGGGAGAAAGTATGATGCACTCTTGATTTGTCAAAATACTTCACTTAGTTGAAAACAGAAAACTTTCCTCTATGGGAGAAGGTCTTTTTTTCTCTTTAAAAGTTAGAACTGAACTTAAGTGATATGTCATTCAGATAACAGAACCCGAAATACTTCAAGGTTTTCCTGAATTCTTGTCAACCATATCCTCCCTCAGCTGAAACTATTTGACCTAAATTCATAAACACTTTTGGCTAACATGAACAAGGTATTACTGTCAAGAAAAAAAGAAGACATGAAGAAAATAAATTTTGTTTGAATGTTTTCTTATTTCTAGCCAGAGGCAAAACTGCCATTGTGTTCACTGGGAGGAAAGCTGGGTTCCCATGTCCTCTAACTCTCCTCCAAGGTTAGTAATCCACACTCATTTTTCCTCTTATGCTGGGGAACAAAGTGCTTAATTTCACTGGGATTTCTCGGTGTTGTTCCCCCCCCCCTCCCCCGAACTGCAGTGGTG
>Ga0181612_160917_pt1 | contig 14544 bp, 9 predicted proteins | sample HoacroProtozoa21_FD_119630 | JGI IMG/M metagenome (GOLD analysis project Ga0181612, IMG submission 119630) | Hoatzin crop microbial communities from Cojedes, Venezuel. Combined Assembly of Gp0051906, Gp0051904, Gp0051908 | reverse complement strand
CATGGGCCAGCAGTGTGCCCTGGCTGCCAAGAAGGCAAATGGGATCCTGGGGTGCATGAAGAGGAGTGTGGCCAGCAGGTTGAGGGAGGTTCTCCTCCCACTCTTCTCTGCTCTAGTGAGGCCCCATCTGGAGTACTCTGTCCAGTTCTGGGCTCCCCAGGTCAAGAAAGATGAAGAGCTACTGGAGAGAGTCCAGCGGAGGGCTACGAGGATGGTGAGGGCACTGGAACATTCTGTGATTCTGTGTTTAGAGTGGTTGTGTATTTGGCATTTGAAAGTTTTGTGGCGAAGATTCCAGAGTATTGCATAGGTTTGTGATATGGAGATTTGTTTAAAGGTGGGTTCTTGCGAGGACAATTTACATAGCTGCTGCCTTTGAGTGTAGTTTGGTGATTCTTACCCCTTTAAACCAGCACCAAAATGTCTTATGTCTGGAAAGCATGCCATTATCTTTCTGGACACTCCTATGTTATAACCGTATCTTATTAAGAAATGCCGTATGTGTAATTCTGTACCTATGTGTTTGCAACATTACATGGAGTAATTTGGGGTAATCTTTTAATGTAACATGTTTCTTAAATTGGATCTGTCTTCAGTGCTGGACTAAACTGGAGTAGTAATTTCAAAGGATCTGGGAAATATGTGTTACTAATTAAGCTTTAACTGCAGATTTTTCATGTAAGAATGAAGTGAGTGTACTTGATTCTCCTTCTGATAGGAACTAAGGTGCTAAACAGCGTTTTTTGTGTGTTATGTTTTTAGGTTTTTAGGGTTGTTTTTTTTAGTTTAGCATATGTGTATTTTTCAGTTAAGGGTTTTCCCATTTTAAATGCATATCCAGTCCAGAAAAGGAACTACGGAGGCCCTGGCATAAAAATAAAGATAAAACATATGGTGTTAATGCTGTATGTTTTATAATGACTTTGGCAGATCTGGCTCAATTACTGTTATGCCTGGTAACAAATGTACGGTTTGTTTTGGACATGCAGTTCTGCTGGCGAGCCTCAAGATGGCAATGCACTGTCATTTCTATACTTCCCTGTCAATATCGAGTATGTTCTTAAGGCAAAGGTAACGACTTATTGAAATTTAGATCAGTTTAATTCTAGCATTGTTCTTCTTCTTTAAGTTAGCAATCATTAGAGGAAAAAAATACCCACCAACTCTTTTTAAAATTATGTTTTTGGTAGCATATGCACTTAAGGTAAATGTTTCTGAATATGACAGTCCTTCATTTTTATAAGTGACAGTGCTCCATGTATTCTCTGTCTCACCAAGTGATAAATCTATTTCGCTTGCACAAAAACCACTTGTCAGCTTGAGGTTTCAGTAGTACCACACCGATTTTGAGTATGTTGGTGGGTGTTTCACTGCTAAATCCTACTAGCATGCTTTAGCATTAGTATAAATCTCATGTTTGAAATAGACTCTTTTTTTTTTTTTTTTTTTTTTTTTTTAAAACGATGGACACACGAAGGAGAAAGGTTTAGAAGGGTGAATGAAATTACACTTGATTCCATACTTCTCTGAAAATCTACGCCCATGCTCTTGGATAATGTGAGAATCTCTGTTTTCACATTAGAGGTACTAAGTAGGTAGGTGAGGGGAAAGCCAGCCAGAGAGGTTTTGGTTGTTATGTTCCAGAATAGCGTACAAGAAACTTAAGAAAAGCTGGTGGAAGGCAATGGTCGTGAGGATGTCAGCTCTGTGCTGTCTTGCCGTAGCAGCCTGGGATGTACTGCTTGACTTCAAAAGAAGGAAAGTCATCACCGCCTCCAAAAGCATTGGGGGAGCCAGAAATGAAAACTGTAGCAGAGGGGCGTGTTGAAAACTCAGATGTTTCCTGAAATACAGAAGGGCAAAAATAAAAATATGCAAGGTTTTGCTGTACGTGAGCTTACTCAGTGAGACTGAAACTAGCAGTCTGATAGGTAAAACTGTTTCAGTAGTTGAGTGTTTTGATGAAATTAGTCAGATCTTGAAGAAAAAGACTATAAGCGTTTCAGGGCGTGTTTGGACTTCAGTCATTAATTCTGCTGTTTGTTTGCAGTCTGTGAGCATAAAGTTTTCTTTAAAGTAAAATTACCAGTGCTTCACAGGCCAAACAGAATTTGGCTTCGTAGGTCGTAGGCCTGACAAAATTTTAAACAAACAAAAACCCCTCCCTTGGAGCCTGATTGATTTCATGGTTGAAGTCTAGTGTAGGAAATAATTAGAAGGAAGACATAATCTTATGTAAATGTCTGTATTAGTATGCTATGAATAGCAGAAACTTATTTGGAGTGCAGTTTTGTAGCTCTAGTAGCACTTACACTTCTAATGAATATCGTATATAACACCAAGTTGTTCCCATAGCAAAGCAGACACGTCAAAAGGTTTTGTATGTGTCTGGGGAAACTGTAATCTGCTGTTTGATGGCACAGCATGACTATTACCAGCGATTTTATTTATTAAGAAATCTGACTACACAGATAAGTCATTTGATCAGACAGCATCTTTTCGTTTATTTGCTGGAATCTCCCTTTCTTGGGTAGGCCACCAGAGAACACCCTTACATTTTTTGGTTAAAAGTAGCATGGTTTCTCTTTTTTGGTTTCAGTTTAGGGGTTTAGCTTGTTGGTGGTTTTTTTGTTTGTTTGTTTGTTTGTTTTGAGTTTGTGTAGAGATGCCTAAAGGTGTCAGAGCGTTTTTGTTGGAACTCAGGTATGATCTCCATTGATCTATATTTCACAACCTGGCAACAAAAAGGTGTGGAAGAAAAAAGAAAAAAGATGGTCTAAAATGGATGGCCAAGATCGCGAACTTGGAGATGCTTCAGGCACTGGGCTTCTTTGTGCAGAAGTCAATCATGATCCAAGTGATCTTGCAGTGATAGCACCCTTGGAGATGAACTGTCCTCATCTGCTGGAGGGGGGTACTTGTGGGGTACCCACTAACACTGCTACATTAGTCACCCCCTGTGAAGGTGACAGGTTTTATCCTGATATTACAGGATTCCTCAGTGATTTGGTAGAGGAAATGGAGGATGGCTGCCTCATGCTTACTTTAAGGCATAGGTAAAAAGATGGATAAGCAGGATAAAAGCCTGGCTTGTTAAACAAATGAACAAAAGAAGCCTGATATTTGGCGCATTGGGTGCACAAGGAGCTGAAAATGGGGGGCAGGGGGGGTGTGCACACAGTGCAGTGGTGGCATCTGCCTGGACAGAGTTTTCCAAATAACGCATTTGCTATCAGCCTCTCTTTTCTGTTGATTTTTTCACTTGTCAAAATAAGTCAAATTGTGGCTGTTACTGTGTGTTAAATGTGCAGGCTAGAATTTATAATAGTTCTCACTTCATTTTTGTTGAGTTATGATGTTCTGTTCACCCACCAGAAGGAGAAGCTTTTTACAAGATTATATTCAATTTAAAAAATAAGATTTCCCACAACATCCCAGCTACATCACAGTGAGTTATTTTACTATTTGATAGCTAACAATTACCTTAAGCTTATGTAGCATTGCTCACCGCCGAGGAACCCCAAGGCATTTTACAGTCCTGGTACCACATGCAAGCACACGATGCACGCACAGGAATGGCTTTTACCCGCCACCGCCAAGCAGTCACTTCTTGGGTGAAGCGTAACAGCTGCTTGTCAGCACTCTGTGACACTCCACGGCATCTTGAAGGGAAGTGAATAGCACCGTGGCAAATTAAAACTGCTGGGACAGTTTAAGAAAGTATAATTACCCAATAAATGCAGTTACAGAAACAGGAGTTTGGCCAGGAGACGAACTGTTCTTGCGGAAAGCGCAGCAGGATCTGCGATGGTCAGAAGCAGCCAGGTCTTCCAACGTTATGTTTCTCATGCGAAAGTGCCTCCTCTTTCCTGGCGTGTTCCAGACACTGTTGTCAGAGGGCGAGCTGCTGGCGCGGTGGGGACTGGAGAGGCTGGGTGCCAGGCACAGCACTTCCAGCACCGCGTCCTGCCTTCCCCTTCAGGAGCCGGGCAGGCAGCATCTTGTTCGCTCGTGGGGGTCTGGCGGGATCCTGTGGGTCCCATCATGAGCTGGTGCAGCTGGTGGCCAGAAAAGCTGGTCTGCTGCTTGGAGAGGAGGGTTTTGTTGCAGGTGATGACCTTCATTCCTCCTAGGCTTGGCAGCTAAGTTACAAAGATGGGACGGGGAGGGTTTGCGATAAAAGTGTCCAAAGCTTGCAATTTGAAGTGACCGGTTACCCAGATGTGCCAATTTCCTTATTCTCAGGGTCTCTCTCGGCCTGATACCACTGGGATATATAATCCCTTCCAGCAGAGCTGCTCGGGAATGCCAGCATATTCTGCAATACCCACAACTGTCAGTTGCCTAATCCCGAGCCAGCACATGTGTTAAGCACATGCTCCCTTCAGCAGAGGGAACACGCTTGGAAGCTGACTGCAAGCACAGAAAAATTGCTCCCTAGACAACTTAGTTTGAAAACTTCTGCTTTTTCCTTGCAGTTGTTTTCATGTGTTTGGTAGACTTGCATTTACCATCTCTGGAGTTATCCTTAGCGTGCTGTCTTGCTGTGTGTTGTGGTTTGTTTGTTTTTCCTATATCCCATTCCCTCGAGAATATTAGAACTTTAAAAGCAGAAGAAAATACAAACCTGCTCCTAGGTGTGATTTGACATCCTGTCCTGCATATACTGACGGTTTGGGTCTTTTTCTTCTTTCTTGTTGCTTGTTCTGTAGAGGTTTGCTAAGGAAAATGGGGTAAAAATCCAGACCAAGTCAGATTGGGGGGTTTGACCTGAAAAATCCAGACCATATCAGGCTGGGGGGTTTGACCATAATGTCAAACAATATGAAGCTGGGGAGAGGGAGGAAGGCACAGAGATTTACTGTGGTATTGTAAAATGCTTGTCCTGCCAGTAAGGCCTTGCTCAAAGCCCATGAAGGGATGGACTGTGGCACTTTCTCTACTGGTCGCTTGTTTTTCTGCATTTAATTTGTAATTAGCCCAGCCCCTATCTCAGTTCTATTGACCTTACAGGCCACCCTGACTAAGTTAAGTTGATGGCCCGTCAGCATTGGGAATACTTCTGCATGGAAAAGGCAACCAAACTATTGTGTCAGCATCACCTTGTTCATAAAGTTCTGCAATTTTGTTTTTAGGGCCCTCTCATCCCTGTTTCCTTTGTAGAACAGGGAATTAAAGGCAGGACTAGTTACTATAGAGGTTCAAATGGCTACGTGCCTATTGAGGACCATGGTCTGAACTTGAGGAAGAAACTGGAGTAACACTACGAGGCAAACCCTTATATTGTTGGCAAGGCCTCTGCTGGAAACAGTCCCAAAATATAAACAGTTCCAGTATTTTTCACTGAAAAAGATTGTTAAAGATTGCTCCTCCACGATGCAGTCACCATTCATAAAAACAGAAGGCCTTGTCCATAAAAATGGTATGATTGACAGGTCAAAACACAAAAGCTTCCTGATCCTGGTGTATGAACTGTTATTCTTATTAATTTTTCATCTAATCTAAATGATTATATCATCATGTGACAGCAAACCACAGGAATTTATTCTTACAAGTGAAGTAATGTGAAGTCACTTAGCCAAGCAAAACCCATTGTGAAACCAGAGTAATTTATAAATGTCAACCTTAATTTGATGGTAGTATGAAATTGTAACTCCTGCAGACATGGTGAAAAAATGAATATGTTTCTAAAACTTGAGTGTTTGTATTTAAGAAGGGGCAGATCATAATACTGATGCAGAAATATGCCACCTACTTGTTGGAGGCAGAATGACCTGGTGTACCTCACTAAACTATCTGCTGAACAGAAATTCAGCTTACAAATATGACCTTTGACAATTTTCCTGTGATTTGATGTTGCTAAATTCATGTGCTATTGCACCAAGCTGTGCACTTAAACTAATTGCATACATAAATCAGATGCATATTCCTTTCTCTAGTCGTTTAAACGGAGATGAAGAGGTTATTTGTCTCTGTGGTTATTTCACACCCATCGAGTGGGAACATTGACCGACTTGCAAAATTAGCAAATCATCTTTGATTTCTTAAAAAAGCAATTAGCTGCTTGTCACAGACTGGCTCATCAGATCAGTTCCCCTTCGTTCTCTAGCACCAGATCAGAGCAGTGATGTGTCTTGTTCAGACGTACAGGTGTAGGACATCCAAAAATTATGCCTAATATTTGTTCAACACATGAAAAGTCAATATACCTCTGGTAAATGCATTCTTATCGCTATTCAATGTTAAACATCAGCTCCATGCAACTGGCAGATAATCTGCGTGTCAGCGAGACTGGATAGTCATGCTCCGCAGGCATAGTCAAGCTGTTGAGGTCAGAAGAGGAGCTAAAAGCGAGGGAGGAAAAATGTTACCTGCAGAAAGCTACCAAATGAGTTTCTTAACTGTTGCTCCAGAGAAATGAGACGCTGTTGTACAGGTCTTCGTTTTCTCTGTCTCCTTGAGGCACGTTTTCGGTAAAAGCAACGCCAGTTGTGCCAAATTTGTGACGGTATGTGATGTAACAAATCACAAGGAGTCAGGCTGAGTGAGCCAAAACCACCATACTCATTTCAATTAAGATGCTTTACAGCTAATTTAGCCGGAGCCTTTCCAGTTGAAAGGCTGGTTGCTAGCACAGGAACTAGCCCCTCCAGTTGCAGGGGCTGTTGAAATTGGGCCGGGGTGGCACCTGTTGTGATTTTCCATGGGTCGCATACCAGCCTTCGCCAGCATTTAAAGACATGATAATGGTTTAATCCTTCCTGTTCAGCCTTTAATCAGTGACAGGGGTTTACCTCTGACTGCGCTTCCAAGACTCTGTAGGAAACAAAAAGAGAACTGCTGAGCACAGGGTTTTGGGGTTTGGGGTTTTTTTTTGTGGTTTGGGTTGGTGTTTTTTTTTTTCCCTCCCCTCTTGCTTGTCCTGTAGCTTTCTCCATTGAACTTGTGCAATTTCACGTGGGCCTGGTAGTGGATGGGGTGTTATATACGGCTAATGTAATGAGCTGACAGCCGAGCTTTTCAGACACGTTACTTCATCCGGCCATCTGTTTGCTTTGGAGAGGAGAAACAGGAAGATCTCTTACTGTACAGATATATTAAGAAAAGTCAGAAAATTGGACATATGAAGTTTATATTTTCCATTTATAATACAGTAGTTTGATAGCAGCGTATAAATCACTGAGTTAGAACACTTTAAAATGAAGTTCTGGCACTCCCTCCGCTTAAAGTAGCATTGTTATTTATAGATATTACATGAAGTCTGATGTTATGTTTAAGTGAGCGTTAAACAGTTCAGGCTGTTGTATTGTTGCTACGCACCGGAGAACCGCTGTCAAAGTGACTTTGGCACCGCCTTTCTCCTTTTGTCTTCCAAACCTTTCGCCAGTGTTTGCAGTTATCCATGTGCTCAGCGATGGAACAGCCTATTGTTAGTCTAACGAGGGCAAAGTCACACTGGGATTTTTGAGAAAGAAAAAAAGCCAGTTCTTTACCTTGCCTAAAACTTTGTTAAATATTAAACTAGCCATACCAAGGAGTTTAGTGAAAGCAAACACTGAGGGTTTGCTAAACTTAAACCTAATAAAGTAGAAAGTTAATAGTCAGGTACAGAGTATTTTCTGTTTTAAAAAAGCCAGCTATGACAATACACAAGTGTAAATGAACCGTGCTTTAGAAGGTTTAATTAAAGAGAGCGAAGGTGAAGTGAAGCCTGCAAAACTCTGAAATTTGGCCACAGAGATCTTTTCATGACCAAACCTGGCACTTAGAGTAGACTAGCTCCCAATAGGGTGTATAATTCCTATAAATTATTTCTTTTTATTTATTTATTGTATTTATATATTGTGATTCATAATTCTGCAGAGCACCTGCCAAAGTTGCTGTGCTGTGTCCCAACTCAAGCAACAAAGGTGGCACACAGGAAATACATGGTGAGATTGTGTCGCGAGGCAGCTGGAGTGGTTTCCCATCCCCACGTGGTCATCGTTCACAGTTAAAAATGTGTGTGCACCTCGCCAGATCTTGAGTACCAGGGCACCTCCCCAGCACTCTTTGAGAACAGAGCTGCTGATGGGATCCAAAATCATATATGTAAAAAGTAAAAAGCAAAGTATAAAGCACAAACCACAGGAGAGCTTAGATTGATTGCCAAGAGTTGAGAGGTCTTTGCTTAGATTGAGTGTAATAATTTGTACCTACCTTGTTGTTACTGGTGTGCCCTGGTAAAAGCTTCTCATTGCAAGAAAAAACACCTGCATAAATTTTCTGGACCTGATGTTTTTCTTGAAATCATGTGGTTGTGTTTCAACCTGAAAGGTTTGCAAGGGAATAGGGAAGAGAAAGGAGAGGAGGAGAATGCGGGAACTCTGAGAGCGTTCCCTTCCTCTCTGCTTGCAGAAGAAACCATCTTGTTCAGTATGAGAGTGTTAAACTTGCTGTTTAAGTAGAAGGAATAGTTGGGAAACATCAATGTTCATTCTAAATAAGAAAACAGACCTAATATTTGAAATTCTGAAATCCACAAGAGGTGGAATATTGTTGGAAAAAAATACTGAGAATTCATGTAAATTTTAAGTAGAGAACTAATAGTGAGGGTTTTAAAATAAGAAGAATAAGCCGAACCAAACAAAAAAAAAAAATACCACCACTAACAAAAAAAGGTTCCACGGGTTGCAGTGGAAGTAATGAACCTTTGCTGAAATTACTGGAGTGTTAAATGTAGGTTTGTGGCCTGTGGAAAGACTCAAGTGGGCAATAAAGGCTGTCCTCCGGCTGATGTTCAGATGAGAATGAGGAAGGTAAGGCTGAGGCAAATCAAGCGGTGAGAAAGGGAGAGTGATCTGTGGTGAAAAATAAAATCTAGCAGAACAACTGTAGAAGGTTTATAAAAAACAACCAGTGTAATAAACATGGTGAAGTAGCTGTTACTGTACTTTGCTGGTGTATTTTCTTTAATAAATGTGGATCTAAAGGCAATGGAAGCAAACTGACTCGTCTTCATTAGGATGAAAAAAAACGGAACTGAAATAAACTTGAGCTCACTTCAGAACAGGAATAGAGGGGAATAATACTGTGCAAGACCAACAAGGTCTTCGTGTGAATACCAGCAAAGAGAAAAATACCCCTTGAGAGAATACAGTGGAGACAAACTGTAAGCATGGCAGGGAGCTTCATGGCTTTACACTGGCCTTGAGAGATGGAAGAAGTGAGCATTTAATAAAATGCTTTAAGGTCTTGCTTTTCAAGGATGTTTGAGCAGAAGGCAGCCTTTCCTGTCTTAGTTCTTAGCTGCTGATGGCATCTGTGGTCATCAATTAGATATTTTTCCTGTCGTAGTAGACCAAATAGTGACATAAATTTACAAATGACAGTTGAAAAACCTTTTAGAACTTCATTTTGTCCAGTATCCAAAAGTACTGTGGCAAATATAGAAGTATCTGAAGACTTGGGGCTTATTTGTTATTGCCCTTATTCGTTTGCATTGTGGCTGTGTTCACATGGGAGTCCTGTGTCTGCTGCAGGTCTGGGTGTTGAACTCGAGCTCACCGATTTCAGTGGAAGTGGTCCATCTGTCTTTACTGGTCCTCATGCTAAATGCCCAGCTTGTTTTTGCTTAGGCCACAGCTCTTTCTCAACACGGTACAAATTTGTGTGGTTTATAGTATGGTTTGCATGAAAGAAAATTTTTGTTTTAACATAGGGTCATTAATAGACCAAATTTATTTTCAAAACTGATGGGCTATCTCCTTTTCTCCTTTTTTAGTGCTTTGATAATTCAGAAATGACTGATTTGTCTAACAACTGAGAGAAGATTTGTGTAGACAAATCCTGCTCCTGGCCAGTAGTAACTTCAAAGTTGAGTAGTGTTCAGAAAAGCATCATTCATAAAAACAGCACTAATGAAAGCTGTAATGAGACCAAAGAAAAGGCAATAATTGTGGTGTTTGTACTTTTTTCCTCTTTAAGTAAGCAGAAGGACTTTTTTTAGCTACACAGTGCAAACAAGAGCTAGCTGATGTGTCTGAATGGGTTTTGGGATTTAGCAGATAAACAGAAATTACCAATATATTAGAAGGTGTGCTGCAATTTGATTTATGGCAAAAGCAGTCTTCAAACAGATTTATTTTTAGTGTGTATTTTTTGTCTTCTTGTGAAATGGGACCTGAATATTAGAAAGCCATGTGTGATGACAGGAGAGGAAAGTGCTATTAATCAAACCCACTATTGTTCATGTCTTCAAAGCCTTTCTGCCACCTTTTCCATTTTTATCTGTTCCTGTGTTTTCAGTTTAGCAGGCATTTATAATCTAAAATGAACCACAGTAGCAGAGTGATTTGTTCAAGATCCAGTGCTTCTATTCCTAAATACTTTCTGCTCGGGAATGCTGAATGTTTCTAGAATCAAGATGTTATTTTTCAATATATTGCAAGTTAATTAATTCTACATTAAATATAAACAATAGTTTTATATTTAAAAACAAAAACCAAAGCACAACAAAAACCACTGATGAGCTGGTATAATTTTTGCTAATTCAGATATTGAAAAGGATCCAAAAATATATCAGTCTTGAAATTATCTGATTCCAGAAGATCTGACGAACCACCCAGTGAGTTAGACAAAAAAATGACTACCTTGCTTTTTCGTACAAAGAAAGAGTAAGCAAAAGTAGGTATTGAGCCTGTATCAGTGGATTAATACCAAGCATAATTATGGTACAAAAGTATTTGTGTTAAAAAGGGTTTCTCTTCCAGCTGTGTTGCTTTAGCTTACAAATATATGTGTGTGTGTGTGGGGAGGTGTTGTTAATTAAAGTTCACTGGACTGGTTTGATTAAATTATGTGGTGTGTGGCTATCTTCTGTAAATAATAGGGAATTGCCATTTCTGTTGAAATTTATGTATGTTACTGTTGCTTAAATTTATCTTCTCCATGGATTAGTATGCCACTTCCACGGAGTGCAGTATTTTACCTGAAAGCTATTTGCAGCTTTTCTGTAGGATGGAGGCTGATCAGCATTACGTTGAGATAATGAGAAACAATTTTTCATCTTTTCCCTGGAAGATGATATGAAAGATGGGAGAGCAAGACTAGCACAAAAATTAACAGCTCCACAAACTACTCTTTTTGCGAAGCGACATACCAATGCCCTGATGTTGCCTCATTGCAACAGAAGCATCATCCTGTGCTGTCCGAGATCTCTGTCATTGCTTGGTTGTTTCTCTCTGAGCTTCCACTCAAATCTTAATTTCACTTTTTGATTTACAAAGTTTTAGTAAAGCTGTGCCAAACCAGGACACTGAGTAAACACTCACAGTTTCTCTTGCCTGTGATTAGAAGCAAAAGGCTGTGGAAATGTGGGGGGGTTTAGCATACCAAAAAGAAAAAGAATTCTCCACTTGACAGGAATAACTGCTCCATAAACTCGTGTTGCTGTAGCTTGTACGTTACCAAGGTACATATATCAGTAGGGGAGAAAGAAAAGCAGAGGACCGTTTGTTTCTTCATTACCCTTGGCAACAGTATCATCGGTGCCTTTCATTTTTGCAAATGCATTTGTCGTGCTCTGTGAAAGCTTATGTCTACTCTACGACTCTAAAAATCGGAGTGCAAATGGAAGTATGTGGATGCATACATTTATGAAAGCATCAGGTTTTTATTTCAATGTCATAACTTTTATAAAGAGGATGTGAACGTGGCCTTTGGAGTGCTTCAGATTGGCAGTATCTAGTGGTCTAGACTAGAGTTTAAATTTGATTTAGAAATATGTTTTCCTTATACAGTACTGTATTTTAAGTTCCTGACCGTGTTGTATTGAATGTGTACTCTTGTTTAATCTGCTAGTGATGATGTATCATCTATTTCACTCAGTGTGAAATGTTTTGAGTAGGTATGTCATATTCTCCTGTCTCTGTTCATACACTGATATTCTTGGCTTCAGCTTTTGTATCTAAAGCAAAATAATGCCTTCACAGGTTGTATATTCTTTCGCCTAACTTCTTTAGTATGTTGAAATTTGTCCACTACTTCAAGTTAGCCAAAACCATTCTGTGTTATTTCACAGACATTTCATAAAGTAGGTAGGACCTGGTGGAGGAGGAAGGGAAAATAAGTGCTTTTCAATTTGTTCCTTTAAATAGGCAGCTATGCACTGGACAAGGATGTTAGGCAAATGTTGCCAGTTGCTTGTATTTCAAAATAATTTACTTGGTACTGAAAGACGGTCTTCTAAATGCTTTTGGCACTCTTTCCCCAGCTCCTGCCAGTGGATGGACATCAAACAGTATTAAACCACCTGGAACAACTGCCCCGAGTGAAAAATTTGTGACAGCACCTCAGCTAAATGAGCAAGACACGTTGGTTCAGAGGGCAGAGCATATTCCTGCAGGAAAGCGTACTCCCATGTGTGCGCACTGCAATCAAGTCATTAGGTTGGTATCTATTCGTCCCGCGGGCTCTCTGACATTAGGGCTTTGTTTTGCTTTCATGGCTTTTGATTCCTTAGTCACAAGTGTTTTTAAGGCTTTTCATTTCAGTAACGCAGAACACTGTTTTCATGCATGGGTTATCTAACAGAACTGAGAATGAGAGTAATGGAGGAAAACATTGTGAACTGCAAACAGTCACAGCCTTACAACCTGTTTTACAGAGAACCAGAAAGCTGGGTGGAGTAGAGCAAAAGTAAAACCAGAGAAAAGTAAGCGAGTTAGTTTTCACTTACACACCCATTCCAATAAAAATGAGAACATTAGCTAGTTGAAACCAATGACAGAATATACTCTTAAAAAGACTAACTTGTCACAAATGTTGATTTATAAACTGGAATTTCTAATTGAGAAGAGGAAAAATAGCAGACCTCACCCATATAAGAAAAGCGAGGAATAGAGATTTAACAGTTGCTAGGACTAGATTAATAATAATTTCCTGCAGTGTTAGATTTCAATCTCTTTGGTGGGCTCTCTGGCCTTTGGGTATTATGGTAGCTGGTATCCTTCACTTGCATAACATGGGTAGAAAAGATTTAGCAATACAAACATGAGTTTGCCAAGTGAGGTTAATGCCGCCTTTGCCTCAGTCTATCATAGTATGACCAGTTGTTTGCAGGGTACCCAGCCCCCTGAGCTGGAAGACAGGGACAGGGAGCAGAATGAAGCCCCCGTAATCCAAGGGGAAATAGTTAGCGACCTGCTACACCACTTAGACATGCAAAAGTCTATAGGGTCGGATGGGATCCACCCAAAGGTACTGAGGGAACTGGTGGAAGTTGTCACCAAGCCACACTCCATCTTGTATCAGCAGTTCTGGCTAACTGGGGAGGTCCCAGTTGACTGGAGGCTAGCCCATCTACAAGCAGGGCTGTAAGGAAGAGGGAACTACAGGTCTGTCCGTCTGATCTCGGTGCCAGGAAAGGTTATGGAGCAGATCTTGAGTGCCATCATGCAGCACACACAGAACAACCAGGTGATCAAACTCAGTCAACATGGGTTTATGAAAGGCCAGTCCTGCTTGACTAACCCGACCTCCTTCTATGAAAAAATGACCCACTTAGGGCATGAGGGATAGGCTGTGGATACTGTCTACCTGGACTTTAGTAAACCTTTTGATACCATTCTCCACGGTATTCTCCTGGAGAATCTGTCTGCTCATAGCTTGGACGAGTCTACTCTTCGCTGGGTGAAAAACTGGCTGGATGGCCTGACCCAAAGAGTTTATTTTTGGGTTTACAGTTGGACTCTATCCTAAAGGTCTTTTCCAACCTAAATGATTCTATGATTTTATGATAAATGTCAGAGAGAGATGTACAGGATATTCTCTGGAAGGGGGCGATAAAGAATGGACTCATTGATCAGAGGATTGCTAATCCAGAGAAAGAGCCTTGCATTGCATCAGGAGGAAGCTTCTCATCTATAAGTGTGGAATATACACAAGATGATTAACTAGAGATAAACCTCCCATTCATGTTCCTGCAGTGAAATGCAGGGGCACACTAGAACTTTTGAAAAACATTGCAGTGGTTTAGAAGATTCGTGCCCATTGATTTAATCCAGCCACAGGGCTTAAAAATACCTAGTACACACTTAAACACAAGACCTGGGCATATGTTATTTGAAAACTTTTCCCCACAAAAATGCAATTCTTCAAAACCTCTCAGACTGTCCCATTTGGGAGTACCGCTACCAGAGCTAAAAGCAGGGATGAAATATACCTCAGCAGACAGACCTTGAATGGCAGTTATTAACTCCAATAATGCCATAATATCAGGCTTTGATATTAAGAAATTTGGTATCTCAGCTGCTGGGTTTTACGGTGAGACATGAGCAGCCACAGCATTCTCCTGGAGAAACTGGCTGCTCATGGCTTGGACAGGTATACTTTTCGCTGGGTAAAAACTGGCTGGATGGCTGAGCCCAGAGAGTGGTGGTGAATGGAGTTAAATCCAGCTGGCAGCCGCTCACATGTGGTGTCCCCCAGGGCTCAGTATTGGGGCCAGTTCTGTTTAACATCTTTATCAATGATCTGGGTGAGGGGATCAAGTGCACCCTCAGT